>C687J35174_10011420_pt1 | contig 10936 bp, 10 predicted proteins | sample RifCSPhighO2_01_FD_35174 | JGI IMG/M metagenome (IMG submission 35174) | reverse complement strand
GATTAAAGGTTTTAAACCTATATACTCCAGAACAACAATCTTTATATACCACCACTATTATAGAGAAAAGTATATTAATACCGTTTTTTGGCGAAAACGGCTTGAGTGTGTTAAACGGGTTGCATCGAAATTTTGGCGAATTTCGGTTGCGTTATTCACCTGTTGGCGCAAGTAAATAACTTCGTTCTGAGGATTAGCTAGGAGTGGTGCTATTTAAACCTTTCGATTTAGATAGTAAACTCCGAATAAAAAGAGGGGTTGAAACAATGGACTTTATGGTGCAACGGGCTATGGAAACGGAACAACAGAACACAAAAATCATCGAAGGCTTAGTCGGCCAGGCTAATATCAAAGTCATAGGCTGCGGTGGTGCCGGCAACAACATGGTCAATTGGCTCTATAAGAANGGTATNAAGGGAGCCGAGATCATCGCGTGCAACACGGACCAGCAGCATCTCTCCATTACTGAAGCGGATAAGAAGTTCCTTCTTGGAAAGGATGTCACAAGAGGTCTTGGCTGCGGAGGCTTCCCCGAGAAGGGGGCTGCGGCCGCTCAAGAGTCGCTCCAAGATATTAAGGATTCCTTAAGGAAATCAGACATGGTCTTCGTCTGCGCAGGCATGGGCGGCGGCACAGGAACAGGAACCGCTCCTATTGTGGCCAGCGTTGCGAAGGACATCGGTTCTATAGTCATTGGAACTGTTACGATGCCATTTAAGATTGAGCGCGCAAGAGTCGATAAGGCTGAACATGGATTAGCTCAGCTCAGAAAGGTTGCGGACACCGTGATCGTAATTGACAACAATCGCCTCGTGAGCATTGCAGGAAACCTTCCTATTCAGCAGGCATTTGCCGTTGCGAACGAGCTCATAGCCACCATGATTAAAGGAATTGTAGAAACCATTGCTATCCCCAGCTTAGTCAACCTCGATTATGCTGATGTAAAGGCAATTATGTCAAATGGCGGCGTCGCAGCGATAGGCATTGGATACTCAGACACAGCTAATAAAGTTGAGGAAGCCGTGCGCGGAGCGCTCTCAAACCCCCTATTGGACATTAGCTATGATGGAGCAACAGGAGCACTCCTCCACATTACAGGCGGTCCAGATCTAACATTGGATGAAATCAATAAGATTGGTGAAATGGTAACCGAAAGTATGGATGATGACGCCAATGTTATCTGGGGAGCACGCATTGACGCAGAAATGCGCGGCAAAGTCTCCGTGATGACAATCATCACGGGAGTCAAGAGCCCATGGATCACAGGCAGAGGACAAGTCGAATCTCATGCAGCTACTGATCAACTGAGTGACGAGCTCGGCATAGAGATTATCAGGTAAGTTACGCTCATCACCTCGCTTGAGGTGACGCTTTCTTGCCTTCATCTTAACCACCCCCCAAACCCCAAGATGAAGGCAATTTTTTATTTTTTATAGAAAACCAGCAGCTATCAAATGCCTCTCAATGGTTTCTGGCAAAACCCTTGGACCAATATGCAAATCAACAGTTGACTTTTCTGAAATCGCATACAAGTGCTGCGGTTGGGCGGTGACAAGTGCCCTAGGCAATGATGCCTCGAATTGCCGCGCCGTGATGTCAACGTGCACATCAAGCCGGGGATCATGGTTCCACGCATGCCATAAACGTTCACCTTGTGCGCAGAAATCTCCCGCGACCATGGAAATTCCGAAACAGAGTTCCACAGCATACGCGCCAATATGGCATTTCCCTCTAGGAAAATTCGACATGACTGCTCTTAGGAGCCGCTCGAATGCTATTAATCCCTTTCCATAAGGCAGTGCGCGCACTTCAGGAAGCGTATAGCATAATCCTCTGTAATCTCGCATAGCTCGAGAAGTGGCGATGGCTTTTTAAATCATTTCTTCAACTGCAGCTTATTCATCATGCGCGAGAATATGTCCTTGCCCTTCCCTGCAGTTCTTTGAATGCGCTCCGCATAATCCCCTGAATATTTTGGAATGTCCTTGACACGATTGCCCTGTCCCCCATATTCGCGGAAATACATGATATTCTCAAGCGTGTATTCAGGCGGCTCGGGGGGCTGCTCATCCGCGTAGCCAATCGTGACTATCGCCTGCGGCCTGATCTCATTCGGCATGCTCACGAGATTGCGCAGCGCATCCTCATCAAACGCCCCAATCCAACAAGAGCCGAGGCCGAGAGCGTGCGCCATAAGCAGCATATTTTGAACCGCGGCCGCGCAGTCCTGAATTGTGTACAAGCGCTCCCCTCGTATGCCATAAAACCGTTTGCTCTTCTCGGGCTCTCCTACCACAATAATATGAACTGGCGCGCGCGCCATCCAGTGCTGCTGCATGCAGCTCTCCGCTATCTGCTCTCTCTTCTTCTGATCGAGGATAACGATAAACCTCCAGTCCTGAAGATTGCCGCAGCTCGGCGCTGCTTTTCCCGCTTCAAGAATCTGGCCTATCTTGTCCCATTCCACGGGCGCCTGCAAGTACTTCCGTATAGATCGCCGGTTTTTAATCGCTTCATACACGTCCATGCTGTTTTCTCACCTTATGAGGTTAATAAACCTTGCGCTAGAGGAGCGTCTCAATAATCCAAAAGAGCACGTACAAGGACATGAGGACTACTCCGTGCTTCCACGTGATATACTCTTTTCTGAGGAATGAGGATCCTATGTACACGCACACGAGCATGAATACTGCCGTGCGAATGAAGAGCCACCGGTCAAATAAAATGGGATGAATGAGCACTGTGACTCCAAGCACGAGGGTTGCGTTCATAATCACGGCTCCAAACACGTTGCCAAATGTCAGGTGGCTGTGCCTTCCAAGGGCTGAATGGATGCTTACGGTAATCTCCGGAGCGGTTGTTCCCAGAGTTATGAATAACGATCCTATTAGGAACAAGGGAATATCCGCTTGATGCGAGATTTCTACGACGGAGAACACAAGCCACCGCGCGCCCAGCAGCAGGATCGCCAGCGATATTATAAACACGATCATGTCCTTATAGATATGCTTCCATTTCACATCATCTTTGATCCTTCCCAGCTCTCCTTCCTTCTTCACGAGCGTGATAAGATACAGGAAAAATGCCGTGATCAGCACAAGGCCGTCCTCCCGGGAGAGGCTTCCATCAAGCCCGAGAAGCAAGGGAAGCATCGTAACAAGCAAAATGGTAATGATCGTGCGCTCATACACTTTTCCTTCGATTTTGACTTTTTTCCCAATAACCGCAGCAATTCCCAGGACAACGGTTGCGTCAAGAATATTCGCTCCGAGCACATTACCCAGAGAGAGAACGTTTTCCTTTACAATGGCGGACATAATTCCGGTCGTAAGCTCGGGAAGCGCTGTTCCGATTGAAAGAATCACAAAACCAATGAGATATTCGCTGATGCCCGTTGTGCGCGCATAATTAGAGATGGACTCAATAAGCTTGCTTGAGCTGCGAATGATTACAAAGATGCATATTGCGGCGATGATAAGATACCACATAAACTCTGTCATCTCAGCATTCCTCCGGAGTATAACTGTGAACCGTGTCACCGCATAGCGTGGTATGGAATCCTTCACGGATAAGTGGAACGAGAGCAAGCGTGCGCACGACACCATGCTCCGGTGTATAGGGAACTTCCAATCTTTCGTCATCAGTTAAAGGAATGAGGCTTATCTGATTTTCCTGTTCAATGCGGAGGTAGAGTGTATACGGACTGCTCGGCATGTGAACGCGGATATGATCTGCGGTGTAGCAGGCCGATGGTATTCGTATGGGGGCGATCTCCTCACAATGAGCAGCGGTCAGCGCCCGCTCCGCCCTGTCTCCAAGGAGAATCATCATGACTCCTCCGAGCAGTAGCGCGATGATTACTGTGATGCACGTCGCTGCCAAAGGGCTCAGGGCCTTACGTGATTTCATAGTGGATCTTGTTCCTAATAAATTTCATAAGTTCTCCGATTACAAGCACGCTGCATGAGATGATGATAATGAGAATCCAGTCGCTCATCGTGAGAGGCACAGTCTTAAACCACGAGCGTAAGGGCGTGTAGAGCACAATCACCTGAAGTATAATCGATACTCCAATCGCGAGCAGCATACGGGGATTGCTCCAAAATCCCAATTTGTACAGCAGATGCTTTTCTGACCTGCAGTTGAGCACGTTGAACATTTGGAACATCATCAGTGTTGTAAATGCCATCGTCGTCGCGTACATGTATAAGTACGATTCTGAATCGAGTGTTGTTCCCGGGAATTGGCCTCCAACCCGCAATATGAACGCATAGAGCCCGAGTGTTCCAATCATCATGATAATGCCTATGCTCAGCATGCGCAGCATGACAAACCGCGTTAGGATTCCTTGTTTTGGGTTTCTTGGCTTGCGTTTCATGATATCGGGCTCCGCTGGCTCTACGGCGAGTGAAAGCGCAGGCAATCCATCTGTTGCAAGGTTGATCCAGAGCAACTGAATAGCGAGAATGGGCAAAGGCAGTCCAAGCATAACCCCTAAAAAAACGACGAGGACTTCAGCGAGGTTTGAGCTCAGCAGGTATTCCATTGACTTCCGAATATTGTCATACACGCTCCTCCCCTCTTCGACTGCGTTGACAATGGAGGAGAAGTTGTCATCCGTGAGCACCATATTAGAGGCTTCCTTCGCGACATCCGTTCCCGTTATTCCCATGGCAACGCCAATGTCTGCTTTTTTAAGCGCCGGCGCGTCATTGATGCCGTCTCCCGTCATCGCGACAATGTGCCCTTTTTTCTTGAGCGCATCCACAATCCTAAGTTTGTGTTCGGGATTCACGCGGGCGTATATAGCGATATGCTCCACTTCGCGATCGAGATCAAGCTTCTCAAGCTCCTCTCCCGTGATAGCTTTTCCTGTAATTCCAAGCTGCGCAGCAATCGCGAGCGCCGTGATCTTATGGTCTCCTGTGATCATGACAACCCGGATGCCTGCCTCATTGCATTTTTGAATGGCTTCCTTTACTTCTGCGCGAGGTGGGTCAATCATGCCTTGCAGGCCTATAAACACAAGGCCGTTTTCCCTAAATTCTTTTTTTGTGTCCTTGTATGCGAATCCTAGAACTCGCAGCGCCTGCTTCGCGTATTGTTCATTTGCTGCAAGAATCGCTTTCTTATCCTTGGGAGTGAGCTTTCTCACTTTTCCGGCGGTCCATATTTTTGTGCACTTCTTCAGGAGGATGTCCGGGGCCCCTTTCGTGAACATCACCTTCGATTTTCCTTTTTTGTGCAATGTGCTCATCATCTTTCGCTCAGACGTGAAATCGATCTCGTCCACTCTTGGCATACGCTCTTCAAGCGCCTCTTTTTTGAGCCCAAGCTTCATCGCAGCTACAATCAGCGCAACTTCCGTTGGATCACCAAACGGCTTTCCATCCTCGAGCTTTCCATCCGTACAAAGTGATCCTGCCGTGAGCAGCAGCTCAAGATCCTTGCTGGCTACACTCTTTGTCCCGAGTAAGAAAGTTCCCTCGGCTGAATATCCAGATCCCGTGACGTCAACCGTTTTGCCATTCATGAACAATTTTTTCACGGTCATTTCATTATGCGTGAGCGTTCCAGTTTTATCCGTGCATATGACNGTNGTTGCGCCAAGCGTCTCCACGCTCGGGAGCGTGCGGATAAGCGCGTTGCGCTTGACCATCCGCTTGACGCCGAGCGCGAGCGCAATCGTGACAATGATGGGCAATCCTTCAGGTATCGCCGCAACGGCGAGCGCAACTGCGTCGCGAAACGTAAACAGCGCCTCAGTGCTCAGGAGCGCGATTCCTCTTCGTGCAAGCACGCTTGCGAAGAACACGGCGCATATCCCAATGACTCCGAGCCCAATAATCTTGCTCATGCGACCGAGTGATTTTTGAAGGGGAGTTAACGGCTCAACCTGCTCCTGCAGCATCATTGCGATTTTCCCAATCTCCGTCTGCATGCCCGTAGCTACGACAATGGCTGTGCATCTCCCAGACGTGACGGTCGTGCTTGAGAAAATCATATTCTTCTGGTCTGAGATGATAAGATTCCCCTTAAGCGCCTCTGCTGTTTTTTCAACAGGAGTGCTCTCTCCCGTGAGCGGAGCCTCCATCGTGCTCAAATTGTGATGGTCTAGGATGCGCGCGTCCCCCGGTATTTTTTGCCCTGTTTCGACAAGGATAAGATCTCCCGGCACGATGAGCGCAGCCTCGATCTCCATCTCTTTTCCGTCGCGAATCACGATCGCTTTGAGGCTCGCGATCTTTTTGAGCGCTTCCATCGCCCTTTCCGCGTTGTATTCCTGGATGAATCCGACAACGGCGTTAATAACAAGAATGATGAGGATTACGATGGCATCCTCCCATTCGCCAATCATCCCGGAGAGAATTACCGCTACGATGAGGATAATAACGAGAAAATTGCTGAACTGCCTCAGGAGGATTATCCAGGGAGGATTTTTGTCCTTTGTTTTAAGCTCATTTCTGCCATACTGAGCGAGCCGCCTCTGCGCTTCTTCATTGCTAAGCCCTTTCGATGACGTGTTGAGCTGTGCAAGGACATTTTTTGCGGGCGTGTTTGTGTAGTTCATGCGCGCTCCTCGAACTTGATGAACCATTTGTTCATTTGACGATCATATGAGAACACGGCATTGTAGCGCTTTCCGTCTTCAAGCGCGAAGAGTAATGGTTTAGGTATTGTTGTTTCTACGCTCGACCCTCTTTTGTAAATTTTTCTCCTGAATTCTGTCATTTTTCCGGAAAAACCGCTATTTTTGCCTTAAAACCTCTATTTTTATACCTTTTTATATATTTACTTATTTTAATACTAACTAAGCTATTAAGTTAAATACTTATATATAAATGTTTCCGAGCGGTATGTATGCGATAACACCCAAAACACACTAAATCACAGAATCAGCGGGTTGCTCTTAAGGCGCTTCGAACGATGCCCTCTGGCACATATGTCGCGTATGCTCCGCCGTAATCATTCATCTCTCCAATACGCTTAGGCAGGGAATACCTTGCCTTTCCGTCTTTTGCTTTCTTGTCAAGTAGAGTGATCTCGATAATATCATCATCAGGAATATGTGAAGGTATCGTGACGGGTAATCCCGCCGCAATAAGCAATCGTTCCTGCCTGTCGAGTTCCTCCTGCGAGAGGCCTCCAAAATCCCTTGCGATTCTCCCCGCGATCATCATGCCAATTGAAACGCAATGACCATGCGGCATCTTATAATCACTGAGGCTTTCAATAGCATGCCCTGCAGTATGCCCATAATTGAGAATCCTCCGTAATCCCTTTTCATTCGGATCTATCTCGACAACAGAGCCCTTAATCATGCAATTCGTGCGTGCGATTTGAAACGCCATTTTAGAATCTCTCTGGAGGATAAGCCACATATGCTCTTCTAAAAAATCAAAAAAATTGCGGTCATAAATCACGCCATGTTTTATTGTTTCCGCAAGGCCATTCACATATTCTTCATCAGGAAGCGTTTTGAGCGTATCAATGTCGATATAGACTCGCTTCGGTTGCCAAAATGCACCCACAAGATTTTTTCCGTACTTAAGATCGACGCCTGTCTTGCCGCCGACGGATGCATCCGCTTGCGCAAGCACCGTCGTTGGTATCTGAACAAAAGGCACTCCCCTGTTGAATATAGCAGCAATAAATCCCGCCATGTCTCCAACAACGCCGCCCCCCAGGGCCAGGATCACGGAATCTCTGCCATATTTCCGCTGCGACATCTGCCCGATTATGTCAAGGCACACCTCTGCGCGCTTGCTCGCCTCTCCTGCGGGAATAACGAACGTATCCGTTTTGATATCTGCCCTCTGGAGGGTCTCTTCGAGCCTTGACGCGTGCAGGGGCCCTACATTCGAATCTGTGATAATGGCATGCTTGGATCCGAGGCGTTCCGTTTTGAGCCAATCGCCGATCTCTTGAAATATATCAAAACCAAAGACAATATCATAGGAATCGTCAATGCTTCGTTGCAGGGTGAGACGCAGGGAGTGCTTGTGTGCTTGTACCATAACGGTTCACGTGTATTCCCTCAAAAGTGCTCCTCATTTTATAAATGTTCATGCCTGAAATGATAACTTTAAATATTTCCTCGACAGAGCAAAACGTATGGAACTCGTGACGGTTGTAATGCGATTGGGCATTGTCTTTATCTTAAGCTTACTCTTTGGCCTTGAGCGCCAGCGCGCGCACAAACCCGTTGGGATGGGAACATTTACGTTCGTGGCGATCGGAGCTGCGACGCTAGCGATCGTCGCGACGACGGCATTTCCTGATAACTCTATTGGCCTGCTTGGCGCGATCGTATCCGGCATTGGTTTTCTTGGCGCCGGCGCGCTCATACGCACTTCAGATAAAATCTTTGGATTCACAACCGCCGCAAGTATCTGGCTCTTCGCCATTATTGGCCTCGTGATTGGCATCGGCGAATACGTTATCGGTGCGCTGGTCTACATCCTCGTGTGGTGCGTCGTGCTTATTGACAAATACCTTGAGCTCCGGGGCATCGGGAGCTATCAGAAAAAACTCATGATTAAAACGAATGCGATCGTGAATGAAAAGCAAATTAAGAAGGAGATCCTCCAGCACGCGCGGCGATGCAGGCTCATCGGCGTCGAAATTGACAAGGTAAACAACAAGCTGACAATCAATTACATCATTGAAGGCGTTAAGGGCGAGATCAACAAAATCCCAAACTTGCTGTACGAGCATGAATGGCTTGAAAGCTGCAAAGTAGAGTAATTCTCCTCATTAAACAGCATCAGCTTATGATCTCTCTTTCACGCAGAGAATCTGAAACGCCCATTCTGGATGATGCTTGACAAACGGCTGTGTTAATTCAGAGATGAGAAACCAGATGTACTTTGGGCGAAATCGCATGAATCCTCGCGCGGAACGCAACGGTCTCCAGCCATTAACTCCCGTGATGTGATATCCCTGGCCGCGCATTTCAGCAACCGTCCACCCGCTTTTGTGCTCCTGCATGGGATTATGATCGTATGCATCCTGCTTGAGAAACCCGTTAGGGGTGCAGATGATCACTTTCTTTTTTGCGATGCGCTCCATTGCCGCGATAAGCTTTCTGCCCTGCGCTTTCGTCGTATGCTCTATGACATCAGATGCGATGACGGCATCAAACGATTTTTCTTTGAATCGTTTTCCTACATCGAGTATATTCATGCGGTAGTAGCGCGCGTGGATCCTCTTGCGCTGGCTCGCCGTTATGCTTGCACCGTGTGCGTCTATCCCGACAGCATATACTTTTTTTGAGAATCTCTGAATAGGAGAGTCACNGCCGCACCCTACATCGAGGATGCTTGTGCAGCCCTTGCATGCGCTCTCGAGATTCCGAGGATAACCCGGCACTATGGCTCTGTAAATGACCTTAAGCAATTTTTCCATACNNCCTCNTTNCTCTCCTGATTAATATGGCTGTCGGTGTCATCCAAGAATCATATCGCTATAACATATAAATCACAAAACCGATAATTTTAAATAGTAGTATATTTAACAATACCCCAATATACATTTTTGTATACTAGAGGTTTGGCGGGAAGCCTTCGAGCGCAAGCGCAGTGACTACCGTGAGGCACAATGCTAGAATCAACACTTATATCCCTAGGCGTTCTCTTCTTATTCGTAATCATCGGTGGATTAATCGCGTCGCCGTTCAGGCAGCCAGCCGTCATCGGCCTGCTTCTTGTTGGCGCTCTCATCGGCCCAAATGCGGCGAATCTCCTGCATGATTCAGAGATGATGGCGCTCATGGCGGAGCTGGGCGCGATCCTCCTCCTCTTTGTTATTGGCCTTGAATTTGTCATTCCAAAGCTTATCAAGATAGGTTTTAAGGCCGTGATGCTTGGAATTCTCAAAGTAGGCATTGTCCTGTTCATGACGTTCCAAGTATGCCTGCTCCTCGGCATGGATCCGGTCACTGCTATCATCATCGGGATTATCCTTTCTCTCTCAAGCACGGTCGTTATTGTGAAAATCCTTGAGTCAAAAAACCTGTACAGGCGCGAGGAAATGCCGCTGCTTATTGGCATTCTCCTCATTGAGGATATCTTCGCAGTGATCGTCCTCACATTCCTTGCGGGGGCGACGCAGGAGACAAGCATCCTCGCTCTTTTTGACAAGCTNGTTATAGCAACGACTGTGCTTACGCTCGCATATCTGCTGCTGCTCAAGTACGCGAAGCATATCATCGCATGGTTCCTGAGGCATGCGGGAGACGATGCCGTTCCATATATCGCGCTGAGCATATGCGCGCTTATGAGCGCGCTCGCCCATTTCATGGGCCTCACTCCGAGCATCGGTGCGTTCCTCGCAGGCAGCGTCGTGGCATCGCTCCCTGGAGCGAAACTGTTTGAGCACGCGCTCAAGCCTTTCACGGGAATGTTCTCCAGCCTCTTTTTTATATCCGTTGGCACGATGGTTAATTTTGGAGTCATCAAGGAGTACATCATGCTCATTGCGATTCTTGTGGCAGTGATAGTCATCTCACGATTTGTCGCTGTTGGCATGATTAGCTATCTCTTCGCGAATTTCGGCAAGGAGCAAACAATCTTCAGCAGCCTTGCGATGATATCCATAGGAGAATTTTCTTTGCTCATTGCGCAGGCGGCGAATCCGCTCGTGTCCGGCATGGACCTTGTATCGCTCTCTGCAGCGATTATCTTCATCAGCGCGATCATCATGTCTTTCGTCATCACGTCATATCTCAGCGTGTCCACAATGCTTGATCATAATAGCATCAGAAATATCTTCAACAAGCCGAGAAGCTTATCAAAGTATGTAAAAGTCCTTTTCGACGAGGTGGACACGGAGAATTCGTACAGCGTGAAGTTCAAAAGGCTCTCCATGCGTGTGATCACGTTGCTCTTCATCATCGTTTTTGCCTTTATAGGCTGGCGAAGAGTCGTGCTTTTTG
>C687J35174_10011417_pt1 | contig 10940 bp, 10 predicted proteins | sample RifCSPhighO2_01_FD_35174 | JGI IMG/M metagenome (IMG submission 35174) | reverse complement strand
AGCGGAGTCGTATCGTGCGCTACGCATCGGGTCGCGTATTCCCAGGAAAATGTATTAAAACAATGCCATGAATTCGCTCCTCACGTGCCACTCCTTACGTCACTCCTCCTTCGGAAAAAGTAATTGCTTATTGAGTAGTTCCGGGCGGGAGAGTTCGCGTGCCAAGACTTCAGCGATCCGAGCGCCCGCACCTGTTTTTCCATACGGGGAAGAGAACGCCTTGCCGTCCTGTTTTTTCTTGAGTTCAATCGCGCTGCGTATCGCCCGTACGATTTCCAACTCATTGTATGAGGCATGAATAACACTCTCGCCATGTTCGCGACCCTTTTGGCGATCGCCTATGTCGACCGTCGGCGTCCCGAGATAACTCGTTTCTACCATGCCTGCGCTCGAATTACCGATGAGCGCGTCACTTTCCTTGACCGCACTCATATATACAGCGCGCGGCAGCGATTTGACGACATGATATCGTGGGCCCTTCAGTTTTTCTATCGTCTCGACGAATATTTCCGTACCCGTGTCGCTATTCGGATAGAGAACGATCTTTTCATACTCGGGGAAATTTTCGAGTGCGCGTATTGTCGGCGTGATCTGTTCCGGAAGCGTCGTAGAGGCAAACGCGACTGGGTGTTGCACGACAGTGAGCCATGCTCTTACGGGGTCGAGGTGTAATTCTTCCGCGACACGTGTCCTGTCGAACAATGTTTCTTTTTCCAAAATATCCAAAACNACGGTACCGATCTCAAAAATGCGCCACGGCTCTTCTCCCATCGCGCGTATGTTTAGAGCGCTCTTGTGCGTACCGGGAAAGTGAANNTGCGCCATTTTAGTGATCGTNTGACGAATGNTTTCATCGACACTTGGGCCGCTCTTGTCGCCGCCATGAATATGCGCGACCGGTATATTGAGATGNGTGGCAACGATGGCGGCAGCAAACGGCTCATCGCGATCTCCCAGTACGAGCACGCAATCGGGCCGTTCGTTCATGCAGTAATTGCGTATCCCATCGATCTCCTGCGAGAGGTTCTGGAGCATGTCACCCCCTTCTCTCACAGGCACTACACTGTCGATCGTGTAGCCGTCCTTTTTGATCTCCTCGTGCGTGTTGCCGTACGACTTGAGCGTATGCATTCCGGTCACGAGGAGTTTCAAATCGAGATCATGGTGCGCGCGAATGGCATCCATTGTTGAGCGAAGTTGCCCGTATTCGGCACGGGTGCCCGTAACCACTAGAATCTTCTTTTTACTCATATTAATTCATCATATCCCACATGAGTGAGGTGCCTCGAGGAATATCGTGCCTTGCTTTTTTGCCGATTACGGCGCTCCATTCTCTCGGTAGGATCTCACCTTCGGGGCGGATGGCGAATGTATTATCGGTCGTCAGCACCTCGTCGGCCTTTATATCGGCCCTCGCGGCGATGCCGCGGCGAACGAGTTTGGAAATTACCATCTCTTCTTGCGACGGCTTTTTCTCCGACGAGCCGAGTATTTCTTCGGACACATCTATCGTCGATCCATTTTCAACAGCGCGGATCTGGGCGATCATTTCAGCGAGTTCTCGTGGCTCGAGCGAGGCCTTGTGGTCGGGCCCCGGCAATGAGCGGCTTGTCGTAAAGTGTTTCTCAATAAGCTTCGCGCCGACGGCTACAGCGGCTACGGGTGTAAATGTGCCTTCTGTATGATCAGAAAATCCTATTGGGTGATCAAATTCCTTGCGCAAAGTCTCGATTACCCGCAGATTCGCGTGTGAAAGCGGGGCAGGGTATTCAGAAGTGCATTGGAGGATGATTATCTCNTNGCAGGCGTGTAGCGTAAGTTCCGNCACCGCGTCCCGGATCTCCTCCATCGTGGCCATACCCGTCGAAATGATGAGCGGCCGTTTCTTTTTCGCGAGGAATGCGAGAAAGGGAAGATTTGTCAGATCACCGGACGATACTTTAAAAGCGGGAACCCCGAGATCTTCAAGGAAATCGGCATCTGCATATCCGAACGGAGTCGAGAGAAATTCTATATTTTTTTTGTGCGCGTACGCGTTTAATTCGGAAAACGTTTCATGAGGCAGTACCAATCGTCGGATCATTTCAAATTGTGATTCATTTGATCCCGTATTCTCTTTTTGATACTCGGCCTGCGGCGCGCTTTCAGAAACGACATCTTCCGGCGTGAATGTTTGAAATTTTACGGCATCGGCTCCCGCGGCAAGAGCCGCATCAATGAGCTGAAGTGCGATCTCTTTTTGACCGTTGTGATTTACCCCCGCCTCCGCAATGATATACGCGGGTTGCCCGTCGCCGATAATTTTGCTACCAATGCGCACATTTTTCACCCCGTTAGAAGCCAACATAATTTTTTATATGCTCAAAAAAATATCGAATCGCTGTTCGTTTCTCGAAGCTTCTAACGGGGTTCATGCTCTAGAGACTCCAGCCGCCATCTACAACCAGATTTTGTCCCGTCATGTTTTTGGATGAGTCAGAAAGGAGGAATACAACGGCGCCAGCTATATCGGAGGGTGCGAGTAATCCGGTGCCCATTTTTAGATGTTTGGAATATTCTGCGACGAAGCTTTCGGGTTGACCGTCAGAAATACCTCCGGGAGAGATCGAATTGACGCGAATACCGTCATTACCGAAGAGCGAAGCAAAATATTTAGCCAGCATGATAGCGGCGCCTTTGATAGCGGCATATTCCGCGGGGATGGTCATTTTCGTCCCTTTGTATATATCAAACCGTGGCGCGACGACCCCGTAGATGGATCCGAGAAATACGATCGAACCGCCCTTTTGCTTCTGCATCAGAGGCGCAAACGCTTTCATGATCGAAAGACATCCTCCGACTTGAAGCGAAAGATCTGCGAGCATGTCATGTATTTCAGCATCGGCGAACGAGCGGCCAAAGTTTTTGGTTTTTGGATATGCCGCATTCACGACCCCGTCCGTCTTACCGACACGCATTGAGAGGTCAAGAATGGACTGTGGATCGGAAACATCAATCTTTTCAAACGTCGCAGAGATCTCATTCGCCAAGGCCGAAGCCATTTTTTCGTTGGAATCGGCAATGACCACCCTCGCCCCTGCGAGGGCACAGGCGCGGGAAAATGCGCTACCGAGTAGTCCTGCACCCCCGACAATAACCACGGTTTTACCTTTTAGTTCGGCCATTACCTATACATTAGACCATTTCAGGAAAAGTCGCGAATATCATTTTCGATAGCATTCTGCTCTTTAAAAATGCGCTCTCCAACGACGAAATCTTGCGCTTCATCGAGGTCAACAGCTCTCCATCGCGGAATTTCATATCCCACGATCTTACCTGCGAGGAATGTGTGCTTTTCCCGCAGAACATCAGTGCGTATAAGATAGATCATGCAGCCGTCGAGTTTGTAGGTGGGCAGTAAGTCTTGACGATTGGTCCCCGATGCATAGCCGTCGTGAAGTATCTCAACGGCGTCTCCGTCATTCTTTGAAAAAAGTCCCTGCTCGGTGCGGCACAAGCTTACGAGTGAGTCAGCGCCACGCTTTTCGTAGAGTTCTACGCTCGCATCGATGTCGCGCGTTGTGCGGAGCGGGGAAGTCGACTGCAACAAGAGCACATGAGTGGGTTCATATGATCCGTGGTCTTTGAGGTAGTCGAGCATGTGAATGACCGCGTCTATAACGGGGCTTGTATCGCCGGCAAGCTCGGATGGGCGCAAGACGGGTATCTCCGCGCCGAATTCCATTGCCACATCAGCTATCCTTTGGTCATCGGTCGAGACGACCACACGGTCGACGTGTGGGGAGCCTTTCGCTGCCTTTATCGTGTGGGCCATGAGCGGCATTCCTGCAAATGGTCTGATATTTTTATGTGGAATTCCTTTGCTTCCACCGCGCGCGGGGATGAGTGCGAGTAATTTCATTGTCATTCTCGGAATGATAGAGGTTTTTTGAGCCCTTGAACAGCGACCAATTTCACTTCGTCGGTAATCCGACGTTAGTGACAATGGAAGTGCCCTTGTTGGTGCGCGTGCGGGGTCTTTTGAAATAATGGCCCTATTGTTGTATAGTATCTCGGCATGCGCGGTACGCACTTGAAAGGTAAGACCGTACTCATAACAGGGGGCACCGGTACGTTCGGCACCGCGATGACGCGTCACCTTTTGAATGCCACAGCGGTACAAAGAGTGATCGTCTTCAGCCGGGACGAATATAAACAGAGTCAAATGGCACATCAATTTGGTAATGACCCTAAACTTGTTTTTTTCTTGGGAGATATACGCGATTCGGCCCGATTGCACCGTGCATTCAATCGCGTCGATATCATCATCCATGCGGCAGCTCTGAAGCAGGTGCCAGCGCTCGAATACAATCCGAGCGAGGCTATCGAGACCAACATCAACGGTACAAAAAATGTGATAGATGCCGCACTCAATCAGAATGTCGAGCGCCTACTCGTCATCTCCTCGGACAAGGCGGTCCAGCCGATCAATCTGTATGGTGCGACCAAGCTCTGCGCGGAGCGTCTGGCGGTCGCCGCGAACGCATATCGAGGCAAAAAGGGAAAGACTCGTATCAGCGTGGTGCGGTACGGCAATGTCATCGGATCGCGCGGCTCGCTCGTTGAATTGATCGAAAAGCAGCGTGCAAGCAAGCAGATCACGCTCACGGATCCGCGTATGACGCGGTTTTGGATACATATCGAGGACATCATGCAGTTGGTCGTTGAGATCCTCGGCGTCATGGAGGGCGGGGAAATATTCATCCCGAAGATGAAGAGCCTGCGTGTGGAAGATGTAATGAAAGTACTTGCGCCTGAATGTAAGATCAAAACGATCGGTATTCGTCCGGGCGAGAAATTACACGAACTCCTGATCACCGAGCACGAAGCACTCCGCGCGCGCGATCTCGGCCTCATGTACGCGATATTGCCCGATTTCCGAACGTGGGAATCGAAAGAGCCGTTTGCGAAGAAAAAGTTATTCCCCGCGAACGCGGTATACATCAGCAACAACCCCGACTATCTTTTGGACCGGAGCAGCGTGAAAAAGATCCTTAAAGTGTAGGACGTATGGCTCGCATTCCGTATTCCCGTCAGAGTATTGGGGAGGACGATATTCGCGCGGTAGCGAAGGCGCTCCGCTCGCCGTTCATCACGCAAGGGCCGACCATTCCCGCATTTGAATCCGCACTCGCTCGCTACTCGGGCGCGCGCTACGCCGTCGTCTTTTCTTCGGGGACAGCCGCATTGCATGCCGCGTACGCGGCTGCCGGCATCGGGAAAGGGGATGAGGTGGTGATGCCGGCGCTGACCTTTGTCGCGACGGGGAACGCTGCGCTCTACCTCGGAGCAAAGCCGGTATTCGCAGATTGCGATGAGGAGACGGGCAACGTGGACCCGCGCAACGTAGTAAAGAAGTTAACGCGGCGCACGAAAGCGATAGTGGCAGTCGATTTCGCGGGGCTGCCTGCCGATCTTACCGCACTACGCGCCATCGCGAGAAAACACAGACTTGTATTCATCGAGGATGGGGCGCAGAGCTTGGGTGCGGTGTACAAGGGGAAACCGCTCGGCACGCAGGCAGACATGACTATGTTCAGTTTTCATCCGGTGAAATCAATAACGACGGGCGAAGGCGGCGTCATCGTCACGAACAATAAGAGGTATTTCGAATATCTCACGATGTTCCGAACGCACGGCATGACAAAGATCCGGAAGAAATTGCGCGACAAATCGAGAGCAGGCTGGCACCAGGAGGCACAGCTTCTGGGGAATAATTATCGTCTCACGGATATTCAAGCGGCGCTCGGACTTTCGCAGCTCAAAAAACTCGACCGCTTCATAGTGCAGCGCCGTGCCGCAGCGAAGCGCTATTTTCCGTTGCTGAAGAATATGCCAGGCGTCGTGCTTCCGCCACGCTCGGGTCTCAACACGTCCGCGTGNCACCTCTTCGTAGTCCGCGTGGATAAGCGCATACGCGANCGCGTCTTCGANGGTCTCCGCGCGAAAGGCATCGGTGTCCAGGTGCATTACCTGCCGGTGTATTTACACCCATATTACCGGGACCTTGGATATAGGACAGGCTTATGTCCTACTGCCGAGAGGATCTCGCTTTCCGAACTATCGATACCGCTGTATCCCGCCCTCAGTCTTAAAGATCAGAAATATGTTGTGAATACGCTTCGAGATATACTCAAGAACCTATGAACACCGTTAGAAGCTTCGGTACATTAGGAAAAATGTATGTTTACACACTATGAAAAAAAGTATGGGGGCTTCTAACGGGGTGAAACTAAGGCCGGAACTTTTATCGGGAAAAGGACAGCAGCTTTGGAAAAAAGCCAAGACGCTGATCCCGGGGGGCAATCAACTGCTCTCAAAGCGCGCAGAAATGTTCCTGCCTGAATACTGGCCGGCTTATTACTCCAGGGCAAAAGGCGCATACCTTTGGGACCTCGATGGGAGAAAACTTCTCGATATGTCGATAATGGGTGTTGGAGCGAATGTGCTTGGATATGCAGACCCTGATGTAAACAGGGCTGTAATAGATGCGGTCAAACGCTCGGCAATGTCCACCCTCAATCCTCCCGAAGAAGTGGAGCTAGCCGAACTTCTATGCAAAATTCATCCGTGGGCCGACATGGCGCGTTTCGTACGCACGGGCGGTGAATCTATGGCCGTCGCGGCGCGCATAGCACGCGCCCACACCGGCAAAGACATTATTGCTTTTTGCGGCTATCACGGATGGGCGGATTGGTATCTTGCGACCAATCTGAAGGACAAGAACGGTCTCAACGACCATTTGCTTGCGGGGCTTGAACCAAAAGGAGTACCACACGGTCTGCGGGGCACTATTGTGCCATTCCACTACAACAAGATCGAGGAGCTCGAAACTATCGTAAAAGAGCATAACGGGAAGATCGCAGCCATCATCATGGAGCCGGTCCATAGTGACGAGCCGCGCGATAATTTCCTGCAGAAGGTGCGGGCAATAGCCGACCGAGCCGGCGCCGTTCTTGTGTTTGATGAGATAACAATAGGTTGGAAGCTGTGTTTCGGCGGTGCTCATTTGAAATACGGCGTNAATCCGGACATGGCAGTGTTCGCCAAAGCGATGTCTAACGGGCACCCAATGGCCGCGATCGTTGGGACGCGCGATGTCATGCAGTCTGCTCAGCTTAGTTTTATTTCGAGCACCTATTGGACGGATCGTATCGGGCCGGCAGCGGCGGTTGCCACGCTGAAGAAAATGAAGCGAGTGAATCTTTCAAAGCATCTTTTAAAGACGAGTTTGAACATTAAAACAATATGGCAACGTGCAGCCAAAAAACACGGTATTGAAATAACGACGGCAGAGGTGCCAGTCATTCTCACGCTCGCGTTCAAGGGATCTGATGGTAATGAGGTTAAGACGCTTTTTACGCAAGAGATGTTGCGGCGTGGAATTCTTGCGGGAGGAGTATTTTATGCATCGTATGCCCACACCGATAAACACCTGAAGATATATGAAAAAGCGGTCAACGAAGTCTTCGGGGTAATTGCACGCGCGCGCAAAGCAGGTGGCGTAGAAAAATATCTCAAAGGTCCGATAGCGCACACCGGATTCCAACGGCTTAACTAACGCATGGCAAAACGCGTCGCTCTAATCGTACAAGCTCGGATGGGATCGACGCGGCTGCCCGGCAAGATACTCATGCCCCTCAAAGGGAAGCCGATGCTCGGGTGGCAGCTCGAGCGTTTGAAACGAGCGAAAGAGCTCGACCAGATCATTCTCGCGACGACCGATACAAAAGGCGACGATGCAGTCGCGGCGCTTGGAGAGACGTGTGGCGTTACGGTCTTCAGAGGTGACGAGGACGACGTACTCGACCGATATTACAGAGCCGCGAAGGAAGCGGGCGCCGATATAATCGTCCGCGTGACGGGGGATTGTCCGCTCACTGACCCTGCCGTCGTCGACGAGGTAGTTCGGCACTTTAGAAGCGCGAACGTCGACTACACAAAACACCCGGAGAATTATCCCGAAGGACTGGATACGGAAGTGTTCTCTTTCGACGCGCTTGAACGTGTGTGGCGCGAAGCGAAGCTGCCCTCCGAGCGCGAGCATGTGACGCCGTTCATTCGCAATCATCCCGAGCTTTTTCGCGTGGACGCTCCGTGGACCTCCGGCGATATCAGTCGTCCCACATATCATTGGTCGGTAGACACCGCCAACGACTTCAAATTCATCGAGGCGATATGCGAGCATATGGACACCGATACGTTCAGCATGCGCGACGTCATCGCGCTCCTCGAGCGGCATCCAGAATTCCTAGAAATAAACAAAGGAGGCACTGGATATGAGGGGTTGGAGAAATCACAGAAAGAAGACAAGGAATTCAAAAAACGTCATGGCTAAGTCAAAACTCGTTTTGGGCACCGTCCAATTTGGTCAAGACTACGGCATCAATAATACGGAGGGCATTCCAACAAAAGGAGAGGCGTTCGCATTATTGGACGCGGCGCGAAAGGGCGGCATCAACACCTTTGATACCGCAGCGGCGTATGGCGCTGCCGAGGAGGTTCTCGGTGAATGGATAACGACGCGCGATCTCGCGGACACGGTATTCATTGTTTCGAAGATGAAAGCGAATGCACCGGATGTACGTAGAGAGGTGGAAGCATCGTTGAGCCGCCTCGGTCTGCAGCGCTTGGACGGATACCTCTTGCACTCGCCGCAGGATCTGTACGTCGAGAGCATCATGAGGGGTTTGCGAGCGGTCAAAGACGCTGGCTTAGCTCTGCACATCGGTGTCTCGGTATATGAGAAAACCGATGCCCGCCGAGCGATCGAGCTTGGTGTGGACTACATTCAAGTACCCTACAACGTGTTGGACCGCCGTTTGGACGCCGCGGATTTTTTTACGTTCGCTAAAAAAAACGGGGTCACGGTTTTCGCGCGGAGCCCGTTCCTTCAGGGACTCCTTCTGATGAAACCTGAAGAGCTTCCGCCACATCTTTTTGCTGCGCGCCCGCACCTTGTACGGTTCATAGAGATCGCGGAGAGTTACGGACTTTCGCAGCTCGAAGCATCGCTCCTCTACGTCTATAGTCACGCGCCTGACCACATTGTCTTTGGAGCGAACACGACCGCACAGGTAAAGCAGATCATCGGTGTGCTGCAAAGAGAGCCGGCACAAGCGAGCTGGATCAAAGAGATGGAAGACGCGTTCCGCAACGTTGAAGAAGAGATCATCGACCCACGACTATGGAAAAAAATACAATGAAAGCATCTATCATCATCCGCGCGTACAACGCCGAAGCGACTCTTGGGCGTGCTCTGGAAAGCGCACGAGCGCAACAATATCCAGCGGATGCGTATGAAATTCTCGTTGTCGATGACGGGTCGACTGATGGGACGGCGACGGTGGCCCTGTCCTTCGACGATGCGCGCATTCGCATCGTTCGGCAAGAGAACAGGGGCATCACCGAAGCAGGCAACGTCGGTATACGCAGAGCTGAAGGCGACCTCATAGTTTTTCTTGATGCGGACGACGAAGCGGAACCGAGTTTCCTTAGCGAGGCGACCAAGGCTCTTGAAGATCCGTCGATCGATTACGCGTATGGGGACTATCTCGAAGAGTATCAGGGCGTGACCACGATCGTTCGGCCGAGTGACCCATTCAAGGCTCCCGTAGGAGCGTTCGCGTGGCAGCGGAGAAAAATGGCCTCGGAAGGGGGATTTGCCGGAGGTACGATCTTTCCGGAATATGAGCTTCTTTTGCGCACATGGGGGAGGTGGAAGGATGCTCGCATATCTCAGCCTGTGTTTGTATACCATCGAAGTCAGAGCAGTATGACGGGGGATAGTTCACTCGTCGCGAGCTCAATAAAGATCCTTCGCGAGAAGTATCCCGAACGGGCAAGCGAGATCGCTCGCATTCGCTCGTATACGCTCCAAACACATTCTGGAGCAGAGCCACTTACGATACGTTCAGCAACGCGCGACGACACGAAGCTCCTCTTCGATTGGAGGAACGATCGAGAAACGCAGCGCGCGTCAGGTTCGAGTGCGCCCTTGGAATGGGCGGAACACGAGGAGTGGATGAACAAAGTCACTTCAGGGAGATTTCCGGGTCGAGCGCTCTATGTAGTTGAGAGTGCGGGAGAGAGGGTCGGTACGGTGCGCTCCGACCATCGCGACGACGGATACACCGAAGTGTCCTATACTGTTGCCCCACTGTGGCGAGGAAAGGGCCTGGGGAAGCGCATGGTCGTACAATTCGTGCATGAGTTCCTTCCAGGCAAACGACTTGCGGCGCGCATCAAGAAAGGTTCGAATCCGGCTTCGGAAGCTATTGCCCGCGCGCTCGGGCTTTCTCCCGCGCGCGAAGTGCCGTCAAAAGACACGAACGAGCCGGCGACAATCGAATGGCGGTAGGAGTTTAGCGGTGGTACTATCGCCCCATGTTGAAGGTGGGGAAGCGTCGCATTGGAAAGGGAGAGCCCGTTTTTATCGTTGCGGAGCTATCCGGCAATCATAATCAGGACATCAAGCGCGCGAAGAGGATCATCGACGCGGCTGCGGATGCCGGCGCGGACGCAGTAAAGCTGCAAACGTACACGCCCGATACGATGACGATAGATTCTAAGCGTCCGGAATTCGTTGTGCGCTCTGGCAAAGATTGGAAGGGGAAAACGCTCTACCAGCTCTACAATGAGGCGTATACGCCGTGGGAATGGCACAAGGAACTTTTTGCACATGCGAAAAAACGCGGGCTCATCTGCTTTTCGACGCCGTTCGATGGTACGGCCGTTACGTTCCTGGAGAGGCTTAAAAATCCCATCTACAAGGTCGCATCGTTCGAAGTCGTTGACATCCCGCTTCTTGAAGCAATTGGAAAAACAAAAAAACCGGTCATCCTCTCCCGCGGCATGGCGACGATCGATGAAATAAAGCTCGCCATAAAGACGCTCAAACA
>C687J35174_10011416_pt1 | contig 10941 bp, 10 predicted proteins | sample RifCSPhighO2_01_FD_35174 | JGI IMG/M metagenome (IMG submission 35174) | reverse complement strand
ATGGCAATGCAATGCTTCCAACAATAAACCACCTGAAATATTTTTTATCATCAAGCTTGATAAAGCACAATACCATAAATGCAATCAAAGGCAATATCAAGGTATAAACTGAAAATTGATTTATCAGTGTCTTTGAATATAATGGGACAAATCCTACAAGCAATGCTGTGAACAATGAAGAAGCTTCATCACTTGTGATTTCCTTTGCAATGAAATAACTTATAAAAATCACGGAGCTTACCAACAAAGCTGGAAAGATTATGTAATAAAATGGGATAAATGACAGCAATGCAAATATATAATAAAACAATGGCTGAACAATCAGGTTCCTGCCCCCATAACTTAACTGATCATAAAAGATTGGCAAGCCGGTTGACTTGATATTATCAATGACTCTGAGATTAAAATAACTTTCATCATTATTAAGATAGGGGCTTGAAAAACTAAGATATAAATTAAATAACAAACTTAAGAAAAATATTACCAGTAAAATTCTAAGAGGTTTTTTTTTCATTTTCCTCAAACTTTTGTTTTAGTTCCTCTCCAACAACATCAAAGTAATCATAAAACTTAGGCGTTGTCTTCAATAATCTTGTTCTTCCTGATTTCTCTGAAATAACAAATTCCATTTCTTTCAATTTCTTGATATGGTCATATGCTGTATTCCCTCTTGTTTTGATTATGTCCGCCTGTAAGCACGGCTGCCTGTAAGCAACCAAAGCTAATGTTTCCTGGGTTGGCTTGTCAAATTCAGTCTGATCCAGTAATTGTGTGGTTAGGTAAAGATATTCTTTTCTGATGTTTAATTTATATTTATCTCCGTCAGTAACAACCTCCAGAGAACTCTCTTTGTTCTTGTAATCCTCGATTAACCCCTTTAATGCATCACTTAAGGTTCCTTTGGAGGCAATTCCAGTTAACTGAGATAGTTCATCCAAATCAACATATCTCCCAACAGTGAATAAAACAGCTTCCACTTTGTTTTTTATATCCTGCATAAGAATAAAGATGTTGGTTAATTTTTAAACCTTTTTAAATCAGCCCAGATTATTATTTACTCTCGCGCATCCCAATCATTCACTTCATTCAAATTAACAATTCTTAAATTCTCATCGATAATATCCCATCCTTCTCCATCAAAATGAACAACTGCATCAAGATAAAGGTTCCTACCTCTAATTATATTTTCAAAACCCCATTCTATAGTATAATCTCCTTCAACACATTCCATATTTGGAAAAAATAAGTCCCAATAAGGCAGACTTCCAACACCATCGCACATTACATAAAACCTACCTCCATTTTGCAAAGAAGAATAAGTATTTTCATTTGGAGTTGTAATTCTAACATAACCCTCACTCAACCTCTGTGGAAAAACAATTCCAACAAAATTACTAAGTTCGTAAGTATTCCTAAGAATATTATGGCCATTAACATAACCCATAAGCGGATTACCGGAAAAAGGAAATGCAAATAATTTCAACATATTTGGCTTATCAATAATATTTAAGGTAATTTCCTCATTTGGATGCTCTGAGTAATAATCCTCAAAATAAATATACCCTACTATGCAATCATAGTAAGATATAAAATCATCATCACCAGGCACATATAATAAAGATTGCGAATCCCATCCGCTACCCTCTTCTACAAAGTATAAGTTCAGCCGAATAGGCAACAGACTAGAGGGAAAGTTATTATCATTAAACTGAACTCTATTAAAGTAATTTCTAAATGAATTCTGTATATTAAAGGTAATTTGTTTTAAATTATCTTCAACATGATAATAATCATCCAAAGGATAGGTAAGATAAGTTCCAAGTAACAAGTGATTTATATTGTCTTCAATATCTCTCGTATAAGAAGCATCAATTAAATGGAATAAATAAAAATTAAAGGTATCCCCAGAGACATAAATTTTGTTCTCTATTCCTGTTATAGTAAACCCTATTCTGCAAAATCCGCCGATTTTTATATTATTAATCCCATCTTCAAACCCAAGGCATTCAATACTGGTTACAGTGCTTTTTTCATGTTTTAAATCATCAAAATCCGTATTAACAATTTCAGCATTCGATAGATTAAAAGTCACGCTGTCCTCATTATCTTCAAGAGGTTCAATCATAATAATTCTTCTGACATAACCATTCNTTAACATCTCTATATCTAAGATTACATCAAAATTGTTATTCCTATTAATATAATCTGGAAGATATATTCTATTGTTTTCCATAAAATTGTAAGTAGTAATATAAGGACGCTCAACTCCATTATAATAAATATAAATATAAACCTTACTCCTTTCCACCCATTCATTTTCTTCATCAACATCAATATTAATGTCAAAATAATTCCTATAAGTTCTTGGAGGTTCAATAATCTCATCTAATTCATCAGTAACATCACTATTTGGTTCAGGATAAAAATATTCAACATCACCATTTTCACTTGAAACAACCTTGACAAAACTTTCTGGATATTTAAATTGAGATTCAAAGAGTTCTAAATCTTTATTTACACTATTAGAAATTTTTTCAGGCTGTGAATAAATATCTTCATCAAAAGAATTAATCTCATTTAAAAGTGATTTATCTAAAACTTGATTATTCAAATTATCCTTTTCCACATCAACATTTCTCAAGCCACCAACATATCTTTCACAGCCGGAAACAACAAATAAGGAAAAAATAATGAGAATCGAAATAATTTTTTTATTCATCAAGTTTATCACCCTAAATCAAATAATTAATCTATATAAATAATTTGCTAATGAACTTCAAACCTAAGTATCCCTGCAATGCCCCCAAGTTCCTTTAACTGATTTCCCCCTTCAGTCTCGGATGAAACAATTTCTACATTTGTTCCATAATTTACAGATTTTTCCTCAAGCTCATCAATGAATTGATCCTCCAAATCCTCGCTCAATATTAGTATATCAACAGCACTCATCTCCAATGCTTTTAATGTTCTCTCTTTTCCATAAACAACCTTGTTATGATCCTTAGCCAGTAAGGTAAAAAATCTGTCCAGTAACTCTTTTTCTTTAACTGAAGTTTGTTCAGACAATATATCCTTGCTCTTCTCAACCAATTCCTTTAATCCAAAATCTCCAGTATAACTAAGATCTTTGACACCAATTATTTTCTTTTTGACCTCGTTGTTTAGGTACCCCCCATCAAGAAATGTTTCTTTTGTAGGTCCAGGACCGCCAACAATGATCCCTTTAAGGATTTTTCCCATGCCCAAGAATTCCTTGTTAGCAACCTCTGCTATTTTCTTGTGGAAATCCTTGGCAGCCAATTCTCTTATTCTTGCATAACGTTGCTGGCTCTGGCCCCCCTTAGTGGTCTTTCCAGGAACATCAGATGTTAATTTTTTAATCTCCTTAATCATAGTCCCTTTTAGAATTCCCACATTCCCTTCTCTGTTATCCACAACAATCAAGCCATAAACTTCCTTAATCTCAATCATCTCCTTCAAAGGATCCAAAAGAAATGTCTGATCGCATCGGTAGGTTCTAAGTTGAACTGGTTCTGGAGGTTCAATGCTAAAAACCTGGATGTTTGTCTTATTATCCTTGTCAGAAATATTGCCAGCAAACACAGCCAGACCATTTGGAGGAGTTTGCTTGAACAGTCTCAGATGCCGGATAATCCTCTCCAACGAATCTATGACATTGTTCCTGTTAACTTTATCTTTAATATTATTTGCAGTTCCCTGCTCCTGCTGAACATGCTGTATTATCTTAATGATATCATAACCCTGGGGGATATATATGGAAACTAATTCAGTATGCCTTCCTCTATACTGTCCCAATTCTTTTATGAATCTAATTAATTTCTTTTTTTGTTTTGTGTTCATTTTAGCAACCACTTCCATAATGGGATATATGATATATGCTTATCCTCTTTCTCAAAATCTTTTGTAATTAAAATTAACTCTTTTGTCTTTTTGAACTTTTTCTCAAATTCTATTAAACCCTTAATCTCTCTTTCATCAATTTCATTTGAATAAGACACATTTATTACAATTAAACTCTGGTCATTGTTTTTTATAACAAAATCCACTTCATTTTTGCCTTTCCAATAATAAACATCTTTATCTCTCCTCATTAATTCTACAAAAACCAGATTCTCAGACAACTTTCCTTCATCCTTGCTAAACTTAAAACCCGCAATATTTCTTAAACCGCAATCAAATGTATAATTTTTCTGAGGCATTTGAATGCTCTTCTTTGTTGAATAAGAGAAATAATTTAATGTTTTAATCAAAAAAGCATCCTCAAGATAACAAATATAATCTTTTATGCTATCTATGGAAAGTCCAGTAAAACTCCTTATTTTTCTAATCGTGAAAAGATTAGATATATTAGTTAACAAATACAATGCTAAATCATTTATTTTTTTTGCATTAATATTATATCTGCTTACAATATCCTTATAAATTATATCATCAAAATATTGTTTTAGTAAAATATATTTAAGTGCTTTTTCCTTGAAAAAAACTTCTGGAAAACCACCCCCCTCCAAAAAAGATTTTAATGAATATAAAATTTTATTCTTTTTTGTAGTATTTATTGAAACATAATCTATGCTTAAAAAATCCAAATATTCTTTAAATGAAAGGGGGAATATTTTAAATGTTACATTTCTTCCAGTCAGCAAAGTTGAGTACTCTTTTCTTAGTAAATTTGAAGATGAGCCTGAAATTACAAATTTCACTTCGTCTTTCATATCATAATGCTTCTTAAGAAATTTCTCCCATCCTTCAATATTTTGTATTTCATCCAAAAATAAATATGCTTTTTTATCTGGATTCTTATTCTGTTTGTATGTCAAATAGATATTTTCCAAGCTCTCATTTTTCAATACTTCATCATCCAAATTTACATATAAAATTTGATAAGATTCAATGTCTTTTATGATGAAATCAATCATTTGATACATCACGGTTGTTTTACCCCCTCTTCTTATACCATTTAATGCAATAATTTCTCTTTCTTTTAGAAATCCAAATATTAACGGATTAATTTTTCTTTTAATGCCTTTCAAAACATCTGGAACATGATTCAATGTCCACCAAGGATTCCAATTTTCTAAATATTCTATATTCATATCAAAACAATAAATTCTTTATTTATAAAGGTTACTATCAAAACGTTCAATATTCCATTATTTTGAACATTTCTTTCGTTTTGTATTCATAAAATAAAGATAAGAAAGAGACTTTTAAATGTTTTTAAATTCCTCTCTTGACTCTTGTTCTTTCACTACAAGTATTCTTCCATTCATCAATATCCAAGCAAAATTCATCCTTACTAGAATCACAATTTTCATTACATTGCTCTTCATTATAGCAAGCCGGATCTAATTGGGTAGATTTCTTCAAACATCTAAATCCATCACATTCATCCTCTAAAATATTATAATCATTTTCTTCGATTACCTCTTCCACATCATTACGCCAAACCACACTATATATTTCATTATTGTTTTTTCCATGCAAAATAACTAATGCATAACCCTTATCATTAATTGTTATTCTTCCATTTAATCCGAATGATTTTACTGGCTGATTAAAGTTTAGGTTTAAAGTTGTATCTTCAGTGAAAGATTTTCCAACAGATTCTGTGGAGATTTCTTCTTTGTTTGCAATTGTAAAAGATTGCTGTATTGAGTTGGATAATTGAACACTACTTTATATGTTGTCTATAATTAAATTATCATTTGCCCTGCTGATTCTTCTTCCAACATAATTTTCACATGCTGAAACAACAAATAAACCAATCAACAAGATTACAAAAATCCATACCCCTCTTTTGTTCATTATAAAAAATAAAGCAACAAACATATATATACTTTACTATAAACTCATTTTAACTCAATCTTAAACTCTTTTCCAAAAAATATGTCTGCATTGCAAACAGATTGCAAATCCTCCTTGAATATTTCTAGATTATTATCTTTTAAAGTTAATTTAATGTGTGCTTTCATTGATTGCTTGTTATCAGCCTTAAATTTCCTTACTTTAGAGATTATCTCCAAAGCTTCGTCTCCAAGTTTATTTTCTTTTAATTTCTCAACCTTGGGAAACTCGCTGATATGAATGCTTTTAACTTTTTCATTTTTAACATAATAAGTTTGATAAATTTCCTCTGTTATGTAAGGCATTATTGGTGCAAGCAACTTAAGGATATTTAATAAAGATTTATACAAAATATATTGAGCAGATTCCTTACCTGTTTTCCCCCTTATATCAGGATTATACAACCTACCCTTAACGATTTCTAAATAATAATCACAAAATACACTCCAAAAGAAATTTTCAACATCTAATTTAACTCTTGAATATTCATATTTATCAAATGAATCATTAACGTTCTTAATAATCTCATTGAGTTTTACCAATAGCAATTCATCAAAAGGTTCCAAAACAGCGGGTTTTTTTAATTTATAATCTTCTAAATGACTAAAACAAAATTTAGAAGCATTAATCAACTTAATAATCATTCTCCGGCCAGCAATCAATTCTTTTTCTTGGAATGATAAATCATCTCCTAACTTAGAAGAAGCAGCCCAGAATCTTAAAGCATCTGCAGGATATTTATCTAAAAGTTCAATAGGACTAATAGCATTTCCTTTACTCTTGGACATTTTCTTTCCATTAGAATCTAATCCCCATCCAGAAATCATCACATCTTTCCATGGTATAGAATTATTATGAAAATATGCTTTTACAATGGTGTTAAATTGCCATATGGAAATTATGTCATGAGCCGAGCTCCTAAGATTCATGGGGAATATTTTCTTAAAGAATTTACCATCTTCTTTCCATCTGCAGTTTATCTGCGGAGTCAATGAAGAAGTAGTCCATGTATCCAAAACATCCTTTTCTCCAGTGAATTCATTGTTTCCGCATTTGCATTTTTTCTTTAATTTATCTTTTAAGGGATTAACAGGCAAATCTTTTTCATCTGGCAAATTAACTTCTCCACATTTTTTACAATACCAAACAGGAATTGGAATTCCATAAAACCTTTGTCTGGAAATGCACCAATCCCACTGCAAACCCTTAATCCAATTATCGTATCTATTTTTCATATGGGAAGGATACCAGTTAATCTTATTTCCTAAACCTAAAAATTTAGACTTCAAGTCAAGATACTTAATAAACCATTGTTTTGTTATTAAAAATTCTATTTCAGTTCCGCATCTTTCATGAACATTAACAGCATGTTTTATTGGCTCTTGTTTAATCAATAATCTATCCTTTTTCAAGTCATCAATAATTCTTCTTCTTGCCTCTTTGATATTCATTCCTTTATATTTTCCAGCCAATTCATTCAACCTTCCATCCTCATTTAAACAAACTTTCAATGGTAATTTATATGCTAAGAACCATTCTATATCGATTGTATCTCCAAATAAACAGCACATAACCATTCCAGAACCTTTATCAGGATTAACTCTTTTATCTTCAAGGATAAGGACCTCTTGATTAAATAAAGGAACTATTGCTCTCTTTCCCTTGTACTTTTTATATCTTTTATCATTAGGGTGATAAAATAAAGCAACACAACTTGGTAATAATTCAGGTCTTGTAGTTGCAATAATTAAATCTTTGTCTTCAACTTTGAAAATAATATCATTAAATGTGCTGTCAAATTCTTTATCTTCTAGCTCAACTTGAGCAATCGCTGTTTGACAAGTAGGACACCACATATAAGGAACTTCTTTTTGATATTCTCTTTCTTTTTTGTATAATTCAATAAAAGACAATTGAGACATTCTTTGAGCTCTTTTATCAATGGTGGAATACAACAATGACCAATCAACACTCAACCCAAGATCACCCCAAAACTCTCTAAATTTATTTTCATATTCTTTAGAAACCTCCAAACATAAATTAACAAATTTTTCCCTTCCTAATTCCAAACCATTAACTTTCCTCTCTTTCTCAACCAACCTTTCGGTAGCTAAACCATTGTTGTCAAATCCAAAAGGATAGAATACATTTCTGCCTTTCATCCTTTGGTATCTTGCTATAAAATCCAAGTGCGAATATGAAAAGGCATGACCCATATGAATCTCACCAGATATTGTTGGTGGGGGAGTATCAATAGAAAATATTTCTTTCTTAGAATTCAGATTAAAAGAGTATAATTTTTCTTTTTCCCAAAAGTTCCTCCACTTAATTTCTATTTTATCTAAGTTGTATTTGTCCTTCATCTTAACCAATAAGATTCATTCTCTTTTAAAAATCTTTTTCCTGAATCGGAAATTCTGTATTTTCTTGGCCAAGTATCCCTAATGAGGTGAATATAGCCTTTATCAAAAAGTTCTTTCAAATAAATTCTAAAACTATGCCCCCTTCTATTAGCATTATTCCTAATTTCTAAAGATGTGGCAATTCCACTCAATTTATTCAAACTTTGAAGATATAATACCTTTGAAAGCCCTTTTGGGGATTGTAACATTCTACTATTTTCTACTAACAAATTCATACTATAACACTTATTCTTTATTATAAAATCAAAGTTATCTAATATTTTATGGAAATTATAAATACCATAAATGTTTAGAGTGTTTTTATTAATTGTATTTGTAATATTAAATTTCAACAAAATATCATGCAAATCTTTCAAATAATGTTTACTTAAGGAGGTTAAAGAAACAAATCTGTCTTTAACTGCTATTGTAGATTCTGCCGCAAAAACAACAGAAATTACATTTTTTAAAATATCTGGGGATGAATCCTTAATAATTTTTGGAATAAAAATATTATTACTCTTTTTCCAATAGGGAACTTCAAAAACATTATTTAAAATATAAGCTAAAGTAGCATTAAAAACATCCATGCGTAAAGAAACAGTTATTTTTTGATACCTATTATCACAAAAATTACTTTGACAATAAATCTTATCTTGAAGAGGAACTCTTATCGATATATCAAAATATTTATCTTTATAAAATACCCTATATTTAAGGTATTTATTATAATTAAAATTTAATTCAGAAAAGATTAACTCTTTCTTTATTCCTTTTTTAAGATTTAATATTCTTTCGTAGAAATTTTTTATATAAATATTCCTGTTTAAATTTAAAATCTTAAAGTTTTTTTTAGATAATTTTTCTGGAATCTGAATCCTAATATGCAATCTTTCCTTAATATTTTTTTTATCGACCCCAAATACGATTAATCTATTCTTTAATAAAGCAGTTAATTCTGTATTTGTATTCTCAAAAACACATTTTCTCCTAGTTAAATAACCCTCTACTTTTATTAATTCAGAAATTGAAGCTAATTCTTTAGTTAATTTTATAGGGTAACCACACCTCAAAGAAACCCTAGAACCTTTAAAATTTAGCGAGATTATATTTTTAAAAAGAACTTCTTTTTTATAATTAATAATATCTCCAAAAGCTAAAAAATAATCTAATGGTATCCTTTGTCTCTTTCTTTGCCATCTTCTAATTATATTCCCAAGATTTTTTTTATCATATCTCAATAGATGATAATTTTTAAATAAAACCAGATAAAGATCCTTGTAAAAATCAAATTTATTTACCACTCTTTCTATTAAATTATAAAGAAATTCTTTATCAATTTCGACGGTAAATTTATTCTCTTCTAAATTAATATTATGTTCTTTAAACATCCAATACATATGATTTTTGCATTTATAAATGCTGTGCGCATAGTTGTCCGATGAAATTCACAAAGAAAAATATTTATAAACCAACTTAAATAATTCTTTATTATGGGGCTATAGCTTAGTCTGGCTCGAGCACTCGACTGATAAAAGGCTTTGCAGACATCGAGAACGAAAGTCGATAAAGGTCCCCGGTTCGAATCCGGGTAGCCCCACTTTTATAATGAAAAAGATTATTATACTACTAATCCTTATGATATTCCTAGTGTCATGCACTCAAGAGGAGGTATCAAACATGAAAATAATAAGCCCGGCTTTCCAGAATAATGCAATAATCCCGGAAAAATACACATGCCAAGGTCAGGATATTTCACCGCCTTTGAAATTCTTTAATGTCTCCAAAGATACAAAAACACTTGCTTTAATTATGGATGATCCTGATGCTCCTTCAGGAACATTCACTCATTGGTTAATCTGGAATATCCCTTCAACTATAACTGAGATAAATGAGGGTGAAAGAATTCCTTATCCTCAGGGAACTAATGATTTTGGAAGGCAATATTACAAAGGTCCATGCCCTCCTTCAGGAACTCATAGGTATTTCTTCACATTATATGCGCTAAACAAGGAATTAAACTTAAATGTAGGTGCAAGAAAGGATGAAATGCTAAAGGCAATGAGGAATAATATCATAGAAAAGACAGAGTTGATTGGAAGATATAAAAGAAAATAAATATCTTATTACATTTCATTAATTCAATTGATTAAAAAGATGTTCAATAATTTTTCTAATCATTTCCTTATTCAAAGATATATAATTCTTATCAATCATAAATCCTTCATATGAAATGCGATTCCTATAATCCCTAATCCTTTGTAAGAATTGCCTCATATGTTCGCTAATTATTTTCTTTTCAGCAGTATAATCAATAAGTTCCTGATGAGCACCTTCTCCTTTTACTTTAACACCTTCTTTTAAAGTAATAGCCTCCATCAATTTATGTATTATATCATAATAATCCAAGATAGTATTGCTTGGATACTTTTCTATATTTGTATTACCTAGTCTCTCCAAAGTAATTTCTGCCATTTTCTTTAACGATTCAGATTTTTGTTTATTTGGCCTAATTTTTATAATCATTTATATCCCTCTAAAAAACCATTCAATACAATTCCATTAATAATATTATTTTTTAATTCTTTTGAATACGAGTTAAAATTCTCATTAAAATGTAATTGAATTTTTCTCATAAGTTTTTTTTCAAATGAACTTACATCCAATTCTTTTT
>C687J35174_10011412_pt1 | contig 10943 bp, 7 predicted proteins | sample RifCSPhighO2_01_FD_35174 | JGI IMG/M metagenome (IMG submission 35174) | reverse complement strand
CTATTACTGGAGCAGGATTTTTTAGACTTAGCAATACGGTGAGTTTTGACGGTGGNNATATTATTCCTGGAACGACAAGCATCATTGATTATAACAGCTCGTCAGTAGCCCAAACTGTACAGTTAGATACTGAAGCGGCGGGTGTCACTTACGCTAATCTTCATATAAACAATACTTCGGACGGCGCAACATTAAGTGCTGCATTAACTGCCACGAATCTTGTTACTAATTTAAGAGTCCAATCTGGCGCACTTTATAACGGCACTTTTGCCATAACAGGCGGTGGAGGTTCGGACACATTTGAAGTGGCAAGTGGCGCTACTTTTGCAATGGTGGGGGGCACGTCTGCGGTTTTTCCAGCAAGTTTTGGTGTCTATACACTTAATCCCGCAAGTACAGTTATTTACGCGCAGGACAGCGCGCAAACGATCTCGGCTCAAACTTACGGAATATTGAGAATAGAACCAGCACTTAGCGCAGGAAGAGTATATACAGGTTCGGCCTTTACCACTGCTGGTGANTTTACCATCAGTCCTTCTGCCGGCTCCGCACTCGCCTTAACGGTCAACATGGGGGGGAATGTGACTGTGGCTAGTACAGCTACAACAACAATCAAAAGCACGGACTCTGCTACTGCTTTGCTTGACCTAAGGCCCGTATCTACTGATTACAATTTGACTACTGGTCATCTGAATGTTGGGACAGGTGGCACGCTCGATGGAACTAGCGCCGCATCAATTATAACCCTGACTGGAACTGATGTAGGTGGCGTCTTGTTTACGCGTGCCGGCACCTTCACCGCCGGCAGTTCTGAAGTAATCATGAATCCAGCTGCAAACGTTACACTTACTTCGGGTACATTTATTAATGGTAATTCTTTTAATAAATTATCTCTCACACCAGCTGATTGTACTTGTACTTATACATTTGGTGGAGGTGTAGCAAGTACCACAGGTGATTTCAAAATTTCCCCAACCACTGCTAGTCCGACGTATGTTCTTACGGTAAATATGGGAGCAGATATTGATGTTGCAGCCACCGCCACGACTACTATTACTGGTAACACTCAGGCAACTTCGGTTCTTGATACTCACCCTGCAAGCACTGACTACAATTTAACTACTGGGCACCTGGATATCCCCTCTAGAGGCACACTTGATGCTAGTGGTTCTGCCTCAGTGATTACTCTAACGGGAACAGATGTTGATGGTATCTTGTTCACGCGTGCTGGAACTTTCACGGCGGGTTCATCTGAAGTCATAATGAACCCAAATGCAAATGTAAAAGTTACATCAGGGACGTTTATCGACACGAATGCATTTAATAAACTAACGCTTTCGCCAGTGCTGTCTATTAGTGGTAAAACGTACACGTTTGGCTCTGGAGCAGCTAGCACTACTGGTGATTTTACTATTAATCCATCAGGTAACCAAACGTTCACTGTAAATATGGGCGCAGATATCACGGTTGCAAGTACTGCTACCACCACAATTAAGGAAAGTGGTTCATCTACCGCCACGCTTGATGTTCATCCTGTTTCAAATGATTACAATCTGACCACCGGACATCTTGATATACAAGCGAGTAGTGTACTTGATGCAGGTAGCTCTGCTTCCGTCATTACCTTTACAGGAACAGAAGGAGTTCTCTTTACTAAGGCTGGAACTTTTACGCAAGGAACATCCGAGGTGAAAATAACTTCTAACTCAGGTTCTCCTACTTTTATGTCTGGTTCGGCAAATTTTCACAAACTGACGATTGACTCAACTGCTACAGTAGTGAATGCAGGTAATGCAGTAAATATAAATAACGTTGCAGGGGCAGCCCTCACCATAACTCAAGGGGTGCTCAACGTAGACTCGGATGATCTCTCCGGGCCCGTAGGTGGCGCCAATGGAACATTTACCATTGGCGCAAATGCAACAATATGTTTGGGTGGAACAACTAACGCAACGAATGCGACTTGTGATTCCGGTGCTACTCAAACTGTATTTCGAAGTCTCCCCACCTTTCAAACCTATGCTTTTGACGACGCTTCCACGGTCTCATATATTGCTGACGGAGCAGGAACGGTCGCATCTTCTCCAGTCTATGGTAAGTTGAATTTTAAGCCTGCACTCACCGCAGACCGTATTTATACCACGGGCGGTGCGCTTACTATAGATGGCAACTTCGATATTAATGCAAGTTCTAGTACATCAGGAGATGATCTATTGGTCAACATGGGTGGAGATATTACTGTCGGAGCGTCCGCAACAACGACCATTACTGGTTCCGGCGCCGGGCCGGCTACATCTACGCTCGACACAAGGCCATCGCTTTCAGATTACAATCTAACAACCGGAAGCATCAATATAGCTACAAATGGCACGCTTGACGCCACTCTTGCCGCATCTGTAATTACGCTAAGTGGCAACTGGACGAGGGTGGGCACATTTACTCAAGGATTGAGCGAGGTAAGATTTACAGGTTCTAGTGAGCAGAAAATTTTTAACACAACTACGTGGTATAACTTGGTTGCGACAACTTCTGCCTCCCGGATCATAACTTTCACTGCCGGTACAACGCAGACGATTGCTACAGACGGATCGGTAACTTTTGAGGGTGCTGACAGTAACTTACTCACCGTCCAATCGTCGACCGCTTCATCAAACTGGAACTTTGCAATTCCCGATGCTTCAGCGAGAACCGTTGATTACACTGCTGGCATAGATGCAAATGCAACGGACGATGCTGTTTCTGCTACAAACTCGACTTGTTTGCGCACAACCAACTGGACGTGTGGTGCTGCGAACACAGCACCGGTATTAAGCAACGGTACATTCAATGGTGGCAGTGACATTATACTTCTTGAAGGAACTTCTAAGTGGGCCACTTCAACCTTCTTAATTACCGATGACCAATATTGTGACACTATTAGTTCAGTAACGGCTAAGGCGTATTTGGCGTCAACGTCAAATAGCGGTACCACATGCTCGGCTGATGATCTCAACTGTTACCCAACAACTTCTTGTATCGCAACCACAACAGGGAACAATTGCGGAGTATTATCTGACCCAACCGTCGAATATGACTGTGGTTTCAAACTTTGGTACATTGCAATCCCAACCGATGCTACTGGTTGGAGCTCTAGCATCTGGTCAGTTGCCGCTACTGCTACTGATACCGGTGCTCTCACTGGAACTGCAACAAATACAAATGCCGGACAGGAGGTAGAGGTCAATACCCTAAAAGCGCTTAATGTGACATCATCGATTGATTACGGTACTTTGGGCATAGGGAATACTTCAACGGAACAGGTGGCATACGCAACTTCCACTGGAAATGTAATCATTGACGTTAGCCTCCAAGCCAATAAAGATATGTGTAGCGACTACCCAACATGCCTCGCAAGTTACATACTCTCAACCAAACAGGAGTTCTCACTCACACAAGGGTTTTCGTATGGCTCTGGGTCTGCTCTAGCCTCTTCTTCAGCGACAAATGTCGATACAGCCATAATCGCCCCGACGGCGACCACATCCGATCCATTCGACATCTTTTACTGGCTACTCCAAATCCCGGCGGGGAGTTCCAATACGAGTTATACGGGCATAAACGTATTTACGGCCATAGATCCCATATAAAAGGATATGGCAAACAACTACAGTTATCCCCAGTTATTTGCAGATTTATGCAATTAGTCATGAGATAATACTGTTATAAAATAATCTTTAAAAATGACCCGAAACTTTGATAATGCAAAATTGATCGGAATAGCAGTTTTTATAGCAGGACTCGTTCTTTTTGCGAGTATAGTGAAAGCGGATAGTAACAATGTCAACACTTCGGTAACCGTGACCAACGCATCTCCGTCTATAACAAACCTATCCTTAAATGATGCGACCGCCATTACTGTTTTGGAGAGTACGTCACAAATTGCTACCACAACTTTTACCGTAACCGATACGAACGGGTGCAGTTCAATCAACTATGTTCAGGCTACGGTTTACCTTGCTTCCACATCGAACAGCGGTACTACTTGTACGGCANATGACAATAGTTGTTATACCGAGTTCGTAACTTGTTTTGCTACTTCTACCGATACTTGTGACGGTGGCCTCGATAGTTCCGTAGATTACGAATGCGGATTTCGACTATGGTACATAGCCGAAGCCACTGATGGTACAGGCGACTGGGCCTCGAGTATTTGGTCAGCCGCCGCCACCGCTTCCGACGGTCTGGCCACAACGACCGCAACCAATACAACAGAATCAATCGAAGTAAACACACTTCGCGCGCTTGCCGCCGGCCCGGCAATTGCTTATGGCTCGCTTGGTATAGCCGGTACTTCTGCTGTTGCGACAACATCTGCAACCAGCACTGGAAATGTAATCATTGACGTTAGCCTTCAGGCCACAAATGATATGTGTGATGATTACCCAACTTGTGCTTCGAACTACATACTTTCAACACAACAAGAGTATACACTTGCTACTGGCTGGTCATATGGCGCTGGCACTGATCTCGCATCAAGTTCTGCGGGTAATCTAAACACCACACTCACAAATCCTACTGCCACTACTTCAGATCCAATAGATTTCATAGAGTGGATGCTTCAAATCCCGTCAGGTACAGTGAATGCGGCTTACACCGGTGTAAACGTGTTCACGGCTATCGCGCCACAATAGTAAGCGTGGTTTGATTAACCACTGAAATTACTGTAATGTATAGATGCACAGCCATGAAATCAACACGGCTAATAATTTATATCGCTTCTCTAGCGGTTCCACTATTTTTCTTCTCCATACCCAATATCTCATTGGCTGGTTTTGGAATATCGCCACCAGCCATTATTGAAGACAAGCTTGTGAAGGGGTCGTCATTTGATAAGACCATATATTTGATTCAGGGTAATCCCGTAGAGGATACCGCTATTGAGGTTTCTGTAGACGACACATCTATTAAATCTTGGATATCAATATCTCCCGGAACAAGCTTTGTGATTCCGAAAGGAGTTCAGCAGTTTCCAATGATTGTGACTATTCACGTTCCTAAAGATGCCACGCTTGGCCAGTATAAAACCTTCATAAGAACAAGAACCGTTCCCAAGATAGAAGAAGGGCAAACCGGAGCCGGTGTATCAATTTCGCTTGGTGGGCGGATAGATGTTGATTTGACTGTTGGTGAAGGAGTATTCTACTCTTTTAAAATAAAAAGTATAAAACTTTTAAGTATAAAGGAGACAGAATCTCCACAAGCACAAATTAGAATCGAAAACCTTGGTAATGTGCCGGCTGGTCCAGACACAGGGACATTTGAACTCTTCAATAACTTTCAAGACATAAGGCTAGTTTATGTTCAGGGGCTCAGTTTTGAAAAAGTTCCTGCATTTAAGACGGAAACTATAATAAGCAAATTCCCATTGCCGGTTCGTCTTAGCCCGGGAGAATATTGGGGGGTGCTAAGACTATATGATGACGATAAGTTAATCAGGGAACACAAAGAGGTCTTTAATGTCCACCAAGCCACATTTTTTGACAAGTATTGGAAAGTTATGGCTTCGGGCTTGGGTGTCTTCATACTTCTAAGTATATTTTATCTACTTGGGCGTCGTCGAAGAGGGCGATGATATCTATGCGTCGACAGCTAATTCTCCTCATTTTAAGTTGTGTGGGGTTGGTGTCTTTTTTGATATTGCCCGTGCGAGCCGATAATATCGATGTTTCCGTAACAGTAAACTCACCGGAATGCGGTGATGAACTCGATAACGATAGCGATCTTTATATAGACTTTCCTGATGATCCAAGTTGTGATTCTTCTGGCGATGACGACGAATCAGATACTACTCCCGAGTGTAGTGACACTTTAGACAACGACGGCGACAGCCAAATAGATTTCCCCGCCGATTCAGATTGTGACTCTGCCTTGGATGATCAAGAAGCCGGTGGTGGCAATAACTCCGACAATATCCCAGCCCACATTACATTTACGGGTGTAGCTTACGTAGGTGGGCTATTGAATGTTTTAAGGAACGGGACTCTTGTATCAGAAAACTCGCTTACTAACGGAACTTTTTCGGTACTACTCGATGTACCTCAAGGCGCCTATACATTCACACTTATCGCCTTCGATGCCAGTGGCCGTTCCAAAGCTCTTTCGTTTACACTTGAGCTTAGCTCTAACAGTTCCACAGAAGTATCGGACATAATTTTCTCTCCATTCGATAGTTCAGAACCTCTGCCCACAGACCAACCCGGAAAAGTTTGCCCACCAAAAGCAGATTTGAACAACGACTGCAGGGTAAATTTAATCGATTTTTCGATAGCCGCTTTTTGGTGGGGGAAAACTCCCACGCCAGAGTTTATGAAGGCGGAGATTCAAATGTTAAATGGCGACGGGGTTGTAAATATATACGACTTTAGTATTCTTGCTTATTACTGGAATGCCTAAACTATTTCTGAAATTAATTTTAGCTCTTGTTTTTTGGTGTTTATCTAGTGGCGTAACTTATGCGGCTAGCATAATCACTAACGACGTAACGGTTGGGGTGGGGGAACAAATTGTCATACCGATTAAACTTGATACAGAGGGAGCCACGGTTAACACTATCTCTGGCGAAGTAACCATTAGTGGTGATGCTGTCTCTATAAATAGCCTGAATGAGCAAAATTCAGTCGTTTCATTGTGGGTAGAAAGGCCAGAACACAGCGCAGACAAGGTGACTTTCGCGGGGATAATTCCGGGTGGCTTTCGGGGAGTGCTGGGGGCGGGGGTAAATTCGTATGAGCCGGGGATCATCTTGAACATTGTAATCCTGGGTAAAAAAGTAGGTGAGGGAACTCTTAATGTTTCAATCACGACACTGGTAGAACACGCCGAAAAACAAAATCTAATACCAGTGGCAGATAAACTAGTGAACATTAGGGTGGTCGAAGGAGGAGAAAGTAATATCGTTCGATATGTGGATACAGAGCCACCAGAACTGTTTAAGCCTGTCATCGTCAGTAGCCATTATGTTTCAGACACAGGATACGCGCTAGTTTTTCAAACCAGAGATGTTGGTTCCGGAATAGATCATTACGAAGTAAAAGTTGCCGATGGAGAGTTTCTAAGAGCAGAGAATCCGTATCCACTAGATAAATCGCAGATTCACTCTATAATATATGTTAAGGCAATCGACAGGGCGGGAAACGAAAGAACGGTTAAGTTGGAAAACTTTTTTACCGCCGCCAATTCAAGTTTTGGTCTTATAATAAAAGTAGTCGTAGCGTTTTCTGTAGTCCTAATTTTATTTATAGTATTTAAGAAATGGGCAAAACATCGAAATCGAAAAAGATCAAGTTTGCGCTCCTAGCATTAATATATGGTATTAGTATTTTTGTACTTACCAAAAATGATGCCGAAGCTTCATCGGCTTCTCTCTATTTAAGCCCACCCTTAGGTACTTATAGTGTCGGGGATACGTTCGACGTTTCTGTTTATTTAAATACCGGCGACAACTTTATAAATGCCGTTGAGGCGGAGTTACGTTTTCCCCCAGGCAAGCTTCAAGTTGTCACACCATCTGCTGGCACGTCATTAATAAATATATGGATTGGTCAGCCACAGTATTCAAATACTAACGGATCGATTGTTTTTCGCGGAGCCATACCAAATCCGGGAGTTAACGTTTCTAGGGGTCTTATTTCTACAGTTACATTTCGAGTACGTTCCGTCGGTAAAGCTGTGGTCGAGTTTTCTGATAGTTCGAAAGTACTCTTGAATGATGGGGGAGGTACAGACATTTTATCAAATACTGATGGTGCGGTTTTAGATTTAGTGTTGCCACCTCCGGCTGGTCCTATAATTGTTTCGTCAACTCATCCAAATCAAAGTAAGTGGTATGCCGAGAACTCCACAGAGTTTAGTTGGACATCGAGAGGCCCCGCAGACGCTTACAGTTATGTACTTAATAGTGAACCGTTAACTGTTTCCGACAATATTTCTGAAGGTACTCAAAATGAAGTTATTTATCAGAGTGTTTCTGACGGTACTCACTATTTTCACATTAAATCAATTAAAGATGGTGTCTGGGGGGGCACGTCTCATTACGCTGTGAACGTGGACACAACTCCACCAGCGCAGTTTAAGTTAGTCGTAGAGCCCAAAAATATAACTAGTGAACAAACCCCCGTGATATATTTTGCCACAACAGACCTGTACTCTGGCCTTAGTCATTATGAAATTAAAATTTTGTCACTATCAAATAACGGTGGCAAGGTTGCGCTTGCTAATGGTGGTAATTTTTTCATCGAAACGTCTAGCCCATATATACCAAGACTGGCACTGGGTAAATACAGTGTCATTGTACGAGCTCACGATGTTGCCGATAATGTGCGTGAAGTTAGTGGCCACATAGAAGTTTTAACACCAATTGGAAGTGCCTTGAGCGTAGCAAGAAACATTTGGCTGTGGTTGATACTCCTACTTATAATAGTGCTTCTTTTTGTTGCTTACTATGCCTATCGTCATTGGAAAGAACATAGAAAAATTGAACGAGCTAGAGTTATGGGAGGAGTAAACCAGGAGATTATAGCTGAAAAGATAAAAGAGCTTCAGGAGTTGCAAGAAAAGTATGCCAAAGGTGTTGCTCTGGTTCTACTACTATTTTTGCTCGGCTCTGCTCATTCGGCTTTTGCTGAAAACAGTAATCCCGGCTTGCCTTCGCCTGTCATAACTACTTATTCCCAAGCCGCCGCGTCTGATGAGATATTCTACGTTGGTGGTTTCGAATATACGGCCTCGTCTAGTGTGCAGATATATGTACAGAACATCCGTACGGGGGAGAGGTATCAGTTCAACACCGATACGGACGAAAAGGGCGAATGGTTTTATGTTCATAATGATTTTTTACCGTCTGGAAATTACGAACTTTGGGTACAAGCACAAATCGGAGACTTATCAAGCGCTCCAAGTGCTAAATATAGTTTTGTAGTTGAACCAACAGTAATAAAATTTGGTGGGACAAGGATAAGCCTTGAAACGATATATTTACTCGTAAGCGTACTTCTCCTTCTTGCGATATTTGCTTTAATTATCATTGCCCGTTTTCATTCAAGGTATGCTACGGCCAAAAGGGCGCAACTCATGCGCGAGATTCGCCAGATGGACGAATCAATAAAAGTAGGGTTTGCTGTACTTAAAAACGATATCGAAAGGGAACTAAAGACTATACATCAAATGAAGCTCGCCGGAACAATCGCAAAGCGCGAGTTGGAAAACGAAAAAATTATGATGGAAGATTTGGAAAAAGTCAAACACCATATCAGGGACGAAATCTGGGAAATACGTCATATTTCATAGCATTTATCTTCCATCACAATTATCAAGTAGCCAACAAAATGTAACAAAAATTCACCGGGCGTGCTATAGTTTTTCGCATGCTTTCGATCGGAATTGTAGGATTACCTAATGTAGGTAAATCAACTCTCTTTAATGCGCTCACAAAAAAGGGTGTACCGGCAGAGAACTATCCATTTTGTACCATTGACCCATCTGTGGGAGTTGTAGCCGTGCCAGACGATCGCCTGTGGCAACTGTCGCGCTTTTCAACATCAGCCAAAACTATCCCTGCGGCCGTTGAGTTTGTCGACATTGCTGGGTTAGTGAAGGGCGCATCTGAAGGGGAAGGGTTGGGCAACAAATTTCTCTCGCACATCAGGGAAGTGGATGCCATCGCCGAAGTGGTGCGCATATTTGAAGACCCAAATGTTATACACGTATCGGGGCAAATTGACCCAGTTTCTGATATCCAAACAATAAATCTAGAACTTGTGCTCGCAGATCTTGAAAGTGTTACTAAACGCCTCGCGAGTAAAACAGTTGATCTTGTAGCCGTCGGACGGCTACAAGCGGCTAAGATGATTCTTGAAACTGGAGAGATGGTTGGCCCAGAGTATAAAGACCTGCAACTTCTTACTGCAAAACCCATTCTCTATGTTCTTAATAAAAAGGCCGAGGGCAAAAATTTAGACGAGATAAATGATGAACGATATCAAAAACTCCTAAACTATTTACAAGAGCTAGGTGAGCACTTTGTGATTGTGGATGCCGGTGTAGAACAGCAGTTATCGGAACTTGACCCAGACGATAAGCTGGTTTTTCGAGGAGAGTTGGGTGTTACTGACGATGGAATTAACAACTTGATTCGCACAGGATACGAACTGTTGGAACTTATTACATATTTCACCACAGGCGAAGACGAAACTCGAGCTTGGACGATCAAAAAAGGATGGGCGGCACCAATGGCAGGTACAGCTATTCATACCGACTTTAAGGATAAATTTATTAGAGCAGAAGTGATATTTTGGAAGGACTTGCTTGACGTTGGCTCATACCCCAAAGCTCGCGAAAAAGGCCTCGTCCGCACAGAAGGCAAGGAGTATATAGTCAAAGACGGCGACGTCATAGAGTTTAAGATATAGTACTTTTGTAGCCGTCGGACGGCTACAAAACAGTTGTTATTCCATAAGTAAGGCTTCTAGCGTCTCGTCAATCTCTCTATTCTCAATTGTAGATTGAGCTGATTCAATTGCAAAAGTCTCGTACTCTTTTGAGTTTTTGAATTGAGTGCTTATAATTTCTCGCTTACATAATGGTGAAGTCACGCTTTCTGGTTTTATGTATTCATCTAAACTAGAACCATGGAGAGAATTCTTTGGTAGGTGGTGAATTTTATAATTTAAATTTACATAAGCACTTAAGTGGAGAAGATATTCATTTGTTGAAATATGTTTCGCTTTATATTTACCCTCAAATAAAGTACCCCTTCTTTTATATTTTTTGTTGAAGTACCAACTATATCCACCATTAACCCTTTTCATAAATTCAGAGTTAAAGAAAAATTTTAGTTGCTGATTTTGATATACTGCGGCTCTGTTAAGAGCTAATTTTAATAAAACATACAATGCACTCTAAAAAAA
>C687J35174_10011411_pt1 | contig 10944 bp, 16 predicted proteins | sample RifCSPhighO2_01_FD_35174 | JGI IMG/M metagenome (IMG submission 35174) | reverse complement strand
TCTGCAATTAACTTTTCTGGCATATAATTATTTTAGCATGATCGACAGACTAAACTTTCTCATAAAAAGCAAGATGAGCCACCATAGAAAAACATGACGAAACGAGCCTAAACCACTGCCTCGAGTATCACTCGACCAGATGGCGAGCGAAGGCCTGAGTGAGGCTGGTGAGAATACTTAATATTCAGATGACATCTAGCCGAACGGTTTTTCTAGGTGGCTAACCTTGCTATATCCTACGGATACTCTTGCTCTCCCGTTTCAATATTCTCCAAAATTATCGCCTTAGTAGGACAAGATTCGGCAGCCAGTTTTATAGATTCGGGAGAATCTCCCGCCTCATCCAAAACTATGGCTTTATTTTCGCTATCCAGCGCAAAAGTCTTCATTGCCAATGCTACGCAAGAGGCCGCACCAATGCAAAGGTTACGATCAACTTTAATACGATATTTCTTTGTTTGACTACTTGGTGTACTTGATTGATTATTGGCCATATCAGTGTCTAGTTAAATTCTAAACGTAAAATACTAATTTTTACTAGTCGCTAATTTTTTTATCGCTTCAAGCGGCAAAAAGGCGCACTTTAATCTTGCCGGGGCAATCGAGCCTCCGATCAAAACCAAAACATCCTTTCCTGTAAGCCTTGATAGATAAAAAATACTTTTGCCCTTAATAAATTCCGAAAGAATCGAGGCAGAAGCAATTGAAATTGCACAGCCGTTTCCGGTGAACGAAACGTCAGTCACGTTATTATTTTTAATTTTAAAGAAAAACCTCACCTGATCGCCGCAAAGTGGATTAATCTGATCAATAATCAAATCCGCATCGTGCATCTCCCCAAAATTCAAAGGGTTTTGCCAATGTTCTAAAATTTCCTCTCTGTAGAGATCCATGATTTACAATTCAAAAATTATAAGTCAAAAGACATAAGTATAAAATAAAATTATTTAAGTTTTCACTTTTTGAAAGTCTTCTTCACTTTCTCAATTCCCTCCACCAATCGATCAATTTCTTTTTCCGAGTTATAAAGATAAAAACTTGCCCGCGCAGCCGATGCTATTCCCAAAAATTCCATCAAAGGCTGGGCGCAGTGATGACCGCTGCGGATGGCAATCCCTTCCGAATCAAGAATCGAGGCCACATCATGAGCATGAACCGCAGGTCCTGAGCTTGCCCTCGCACCAGATGGTGCGGGGCTTGTCGAAGGATCTCCTATATTGAATGAAACTACCCCTCCTCTTCTTTCTTGATCTCTCGGACCATAAATCACCACTTCCGGAATTTTTGACAATCTCTCCAGTGCACATTTTGTCAGCTCAACCTCGTGTCGCCTCACATTTTCCATCCCAACTGCCATAAGATAATCCACCGCTGCCGCCAACCCCACGGCTCCTGCCACATCCGGTGTTCCAGCTTCAAATTTCCAAGGAATTTCATTCCAGGAAGATTCATGAGAACTGACTTTACTGATCATCTCTCCTCCAAATAAAAACGGCGGCATGGTTTTAAGTAGCTTCCTCTTTACCCAAAGTACGCCGATACCCGTTGGCCCCAGCATCTTATGTCCGGTAAAGACATAGAAGTCACAGCCAAGTTTTGGAATATTAACCGGCATGTGAGGAACGGCTTGGGCACCATCAACCAGAATGCGGATGTCGGATTTCAGATGTCGGACGATTTTGACTAGATCACCAACCGGATTTATTGTTCCAAGGACATTTGAAACATGAAAAAAAGTCACAAGCTTCGTCTTTTTAGTCAGCGCTTTCTTAAGAGCGATCAAATCAACTTCTCCATTTTCGTCAACGGAGACTATTTTGAGAACCGCCCCATTTTCCAAGGCAATTTGCTGCCAAACAACAAAATTTGAATGGTGCTCGGCAACAGTCATAACAATCTCGTCTTCCTTATTTATATTGAGTCTTCCCCAAGCATAGGCGACTAAATTAATTGCCTCGGTCGCATTCCTCACAAAAATAATTTCACTAGTATCCCTAACTCCAACAAATCTCGCAATCTTAGCTCTTGCTGCCTCATAAGCCTCCGTCGCCTCAACCGAAAGCGTATGAATTCCCCGATGCACATTGGCATTATGACTTCGGTAATAATCGGCAATCGCCTCAATCACTTGCTTTGGCTTCTGGCTCGTCGCCGCATTGTCCAAATAAACCAACGGATGGCCATTGACCTTGCGTTTAAGTATTGGAAAATCTTTGCGAATTTTTAAAATATCCATAACACCTCAAGTTAATATCGGAAGCCTTGCTGTCAATCGTAAAAACTCAGCGAGGGGTGGCGCTAGTGGCAGGGTTCACGACAGTGCGCAGCTTACCGTCAATCGTCCATCACTCTTCGCTTTCAGTCGTAAGCGAGCACTGGCGGGAGGGAAACTAGCGACAGGATCCCGAGCGCTTGGCTCTTATGCCTCGAGAAAAACCTCTTCCCCTTCCACCGAAACTTCTAGGCCCGCAGTCCTTCGCTTGGACGAGGACCGCAAGCTAACTTCCATATCGCTAATTTTCAATGAAAATTTCATCATTCTCAACAGTTAGCTTATACGTTTTTAACGGCTCGACAGCCGGTGGCAAAACAACCGCTCCTGTCTTAACATTAAACTGCGAGCCATGGCAAGTGCACTCCACAACCTCACCATGCATCGCATGGTTATGATCCAATTCGCACTGCGCATGGGTACAAATGTTGCTTGTCGCAAAAATCTTGCCATTGATTTTAAAAAGCGCCACTGGCTCTCCGTTGACGATCACTTTTTTAACACTGTTCTCCAACACTTCATTCACATTCACCACCTTAACTTTGGCCATAACTAATCACCCCCATTTTACTGTTCGAACGAAGTGAGAACTTACCACTTAAATTGTTATTAATAGTTTTTTGGGTAACTTCTCGCTTCGCTCGAAGAATATTTCTGATAGGACCGACGAACCCCTCCACAAGCATTCTCTCCGCCTGTTTTCTTGAAAGTCCTCTACTCATCAAATAAAACAACATCTGCTCGTCAACTTTGCCGATGGTTGCCGCATGGCCGGCTTTGACATCCGGCTCCAAAATCTCGAGTGCCGGCGTGTCATCTCCCATCTTGGCCTCATCAAAAAGTAAAGCATCAGACCTTAAATATGCATCCACCCCTTTGGCCCCTTTTTCAATTTTGACATTTCCCCGAAAAGCAAAAGTTGATCTTCCCCTCAAAACAGCCCTTACTTTAACATCCGACTTCGTATTCGGCGCCGCATGTGTCACGTAAAGCTCCAAAGACTTGTTGTCATCACCCTTACCCATCGCAAGTCCAATAACCTCGACTTGTGCATTCTCGCCTGCAAGAATGACGTTGATTTTTTTAGTATTTCCCCAAAGCTCAAAAGGGATTAGCTTTTTCTCCTCTTTTTTAAGAATTACCGTCTTCATCTTTAACTTCTATCAGATATGCTGATTCATCGTCATCCAAAAAAGAAATCACTTTCATCCCTCGGACACGTCTTAAAGTCTCCAGATGTCCAAATCTGTCGTACCCGCCAGACGCAACGAAAGACTCGATTAGCTCAAGCAACGATTCCTTTAAATCCCTTGCGTGGAAAGCAATACTCTTACCAAAATCTCCGTTTCTCATTCCATCCCTGAACTCAAGATCAAGTTCACTAGTTTCAGAATAAAAAGAAAAAGAAGATAAAACTAGCGCATCGATTTCTCTGTAGGAAATATTAAGTCTGACTTTACCTGAATCTGAAAGGGGCTGTCGCAAAGCCTTCAACAGTTTCGTCGCGAGCCCTGCATGCAGATGTTCTTGATAAGCGTCTCTTGATATCGCATCTTCATAGTACTGATTAGTAAAAATCTGTTCCCTTTGGTCATTTCTTTCCAAAAACCAAGGCGTTATTTTCAGATAAGCTCCAGGGCTAATTTCAACCAGTATCTCCCTATTATCCTCGGAAGAGATTATTTCTTGGGCAGCTTTAACTGCATCAATATCTCCCTCTCGATCTGTCACCCTACCATTCCCTCCCTCCGGTCCAGATCTTTTTGAAATTTTAATTGTAATTTTGCCCTTTGCATTTTGCTCCCAATCACTTTCTGATGATTCGGATCATCAGAATTAAGGACTAACCGACTGCATTTTCCATATTTAACTGAATTAGGCGGTTTAGTTCTACCGCGTACTCAAGTGGCAGTTCCTTAACAATCGGCTCGATAAAGCCGTTTATGATTAAGGAAGTTGCCTCAATTTCGGATAGACCTCTGCTCGTAAGATAAAACAACTGATCGGCATTAATTTTGGAAACCGCTGCCTCATGGCCAATGTGAACGTTGTCCTCGTCAACCTGCATTGTCGGATAAGTATCACTTCTTGATCTTTCATCCAAAATTAAAGCATCGCAGCGCACATTGCATTTAACTCTCTCTGCGCTTTTAATTACTTTGACCAAACCCCTATACGATGTCCGACCTCCAGAGTGACTGACTGATTTTGAGATAATCTCACCGCTTGTCTCCGGTGCCAAAAACACCAACTTTCCGCCGGCATCCTGATGTTGTCCTGCATCCGCCAACGCCAACGACAAAATCTCACCGCGTGCGCCCCGACCGGTTAAATAGCAGCTTGGATACTTCATGGTAATTTTGCTGCCGATGTTGCCATCAACCCACTCCATGATGCCTTCTTCCTCCACAAATGCCCTCTTAGTCACCAAGTTATAGACGTTAGAAGACCAATTTTGGATTGTCGTATAGCGGCAACGAGCGCCTTTTTTGACAAATATCTCCACCACTGCCGCGTGCAAAGAATCAGTTGAATAAACAGGGGCCGTGCAGCCTTCGACATAATGCACATAAGCGCCTTCATCAACAATAATTAAAGTCCGCTCAAACTGCCCCATGTTAGCGGCGTTAATGCGAAAGTAAGCCTGAAGTGGAATATCAACCGAAACTCCCGGGGGAACGTAAATAAAGGATCCGCCAGACCAAACGGCGCTGTTTAAGGCTGCAAATTTGTTGTCCGCAGACGGAATTGCTTTCCCAAAATATTGCTTCACCAAATCGCCATACTCTCGCAATCCCGAATCCATATCCAAAAAGACAACTCCTTTATCTTCCCACTGCTTTTGGAAAGAATGATAAACCGACTCACTTTCGTACTGCGCCGTCACCCCTGCTAAAAATTTTTTCTCCGCTTCCGGAATGCCTATCACATCATATGTCTCGCGAATTTCTTTTGGCAGATCACTCCAGGATTTTTTCTGTGAATCGGTCGGCTTGATATAGTAGAAAATATCGTCAAAATTAATCGAGGAAAGATCCGCCCCCCACGTGGGCATTTTTTTCTTCTCAAAAATCTCAAGCGCCCTAAGTCTTTGCTCCCTCATCCACCCCGGCTCATTCTTCATCTCGCTGATTTGCTCCACAACAGATCTATCTAAACCCTTTTTGCTCTTGAACACATACTTCTCCGGCTTGGAAAAGCCATATTTGTAATCCTTAGCAATAGCTATGCCGTTAACCATAGTTATTAAATTTTCAATTTATAATTCTCAATTTTCATTGAAATTCAAATGTTTCAAAATATTTTTCTAAAATATTTTTTTATCAATTTTAAAAATTTATCGCTTGATAACCTTTATTTTCTATTTCCCTTGCAAGCGATAATCTTCCCGATTTAACAATCTTCCCATCCACCATCACATGCACAAAGTCTGGCTTTAGATACTTGAGAATCCTAGCGTAATGGGTTATTAGAAGGACGGATGAACGCGGATTATTAAATCTAAACTGATTAATCGCGGATGAAACAAGCTTAAGCCCGTCCACATCTAATCCAGAATCAATTTCATCCAAAATCACCAATTTCGGCGAAAGTGCCATCATCTGCAAAATCTCGCTTCTCTTTTTCTCTCCTCCAGAAAAACCTTCATTTAAAGACCGCCTCAAAAAATCGTCAGAAAGTTTCAAAGATAATGCATACTCAAGTAGTTCCTGACGAAATGCTGAAAGACCGCGGGTGGCAGCGGCGGAGGGGGTCCCAGCGAGCGCCCGCAGACTACCAGGGGATTGTTGTTTGCGTTCCGAATTAGACTTAGTCGAGGACGTCGGATGGGACGAGCCGCTGACAGGACCCGAAATCGCTTGCTTTGCTCTTCTTAATACATTAAAAACGCTTACTCCCGGCACCTCCACCGGATGCTGGAATGCCAAAAAAATTCCCAACCTTGCTCTTTTATCTGGAGTCAACTTCTTCAAATCTTTACCGTTGAATCTTAACTGTGAACTGTGAACTGTGAACTGTGAACTACCCATCAGCACTTGTGCCAGGGTCGATTTCCCCGATCCATTTGGCCCCATCAAAACATGTAATTGACCAAAACCAACTTCAAGGTCAATCCCCTTTAAAATCTCTTTTCCTTCAATCGAAACTTTAAGATTAGCAATTCTAAGCACCTTCCCGCTCCTTCTCTTTACCGGCAACCTCCAACCAAGCACGCGTTCCCGGAATGCCCTCTAGAGGATGCAAAGTAATCCGTTCCTTTTTCTATCTTCGGCGTTAATTGACGGGCCCGAACCATCCAAGTTATTCGTCTCTGTGCAGCTTGTCGGCGAAGTCCATCAGCAATTCTTCTATTCACTCGCCAACTCCTTCTCTTAAGGCTTGCCTCTGGCTCATAAAACCATCAACTCTTTTGGCAATCGCAGCTAAAGCCTTCTCTGTTGGTAAAGCCAGTAGATTTTTGGGCACTACTGCCAAAAGAACTTGTCTTAAATGCTCATAGTCTTCACCAGGTTCAACTAAGGCTTTAATTTTAGCTCTACTTACTTCATTAAGCTCACTAAGTAAAGGATAAAAATTTGGACTAAGCCGAAAAGACTCAGTACCGCCTTTTTCTTGCCATGCCCGTAAAGTATTTAGGCAAGAAATTGCAAACTGAATAAGAAGCTCGCTATTTGCCCCAAAATTCGGACTTTCGACTCTCATCTTGTCACCAAATCCGCCACTGTTTTGTGACCTAAAGTCGCCTCCATTTGTTTTTTCATCTGCTGCCACATTTCGCCGGCCCCGCAAGTACACTCATGCCCTTCTTCAAAACATTTGCCTTCGATTAAGTCCCCCTCAAGAATCCTCAAAACATCAAGAATTTTGATCTCATCTGCAGATTTCGCCAGAGTATAGCCACCCGAAATTCCCTCCCTTGATGATAAAATCCCGGCACGCTTCAGCTCTTGGGCAATTTGGGAAAGAAACTTGGTGGAGATTTTGTGCTTTGAAGCAATAGAGGAAATGGAAACATAGCCTGCTTGATTTACACCCCCAGGGTGTAAACCTGAAATCGCCTTGGCTTCACCCCGGGGGTGAATCCTAGCGATGAAGGAAAGAAGAATCAATCCGTAATCAGCTTTTTGGGATAATCTGAACATTGCTAAATTGCTTCATTGCCACATTGTTGGAAAACAATTTAACAATTGAACAATGTAACAAAGAACTACCAGTACTTTAGTGGAAGTTTAAAGGAAATGTTGATTGAAGTCAATGGGGCTTACTTCGGTTTCCAAAGTATACGCGGACGTTGAAAATTGTTTCCTACCGATTCCTTATGGAGCAACATTCTGCCTTTAGCTTCCTTCGGTAAACCTTTGAATTGCTTACCAGTGGAGTCCGTTCTCCCTACATACACAGACTTGCCTTCGGCGGGTGTAACGAATGCAAAGTCATCTCCCTATATTTCAACTGTACTTTTTTTAGGACCGGCCCCAAAAGTTTCTATCTCTCCTAGATCAATCAGTCTTTCGCCTTTATAGTACGGTGACATAATAGTTACTCCTAATAGACCATGAATGATACTGCACTATGAGTCTATTTATCAACTCTGCGCCTCGAGCCATTTTTCTGCTTCTAAGGCCGCTTGGCAACCAAAACCTGCTGCGGTTACTGCCTGGCGAAAGTGGTAATCGTGGACATCACCGGCCACAAAAACCCCTTCAATAGAAGTTACCATCTTAAAAGCTCCCGGCCCCTCACCAACGGTTTTTTTGACAACAAAGCCTTTCTCGTCTAGCTCAATTTGCCCGCGAAAAATATCAGTCATCGGATGATGCCCAATGGCTACAAACAAACCATCAATGGCCAGCTCTCTGACCGACCCGTCCTTGTTATTCTTAATCTTGATCCCCTCAACTTTTTCTTTCCCCAAAACATCAATAACCTGACTATTTAATATAAAGGAAATTTTCTTATTTGTCTTTGCCCGATCAACCATGATCTTGGAGGCTCTAAATTCGCTTCGCCTGTGGACAATCGTCACATCGCTGGCAAACTTGGTTAGGGTCAGCGCCTCTTCCATGGCGCTATCACCGCCACCGACCACAATCACTTTTTTATCTTTAAAAAACCAAGCGTCACAAGGAGCGCAAGAAGAAACCCCCCGACCAATCAATCTCTTTTCATTGGCAAGTCCTAGCCAATTAGTTTCTGCACCGGTGGCAATAATTACAGATTTAGCTTGATAACTTTTGTCAGCTGTTTTAATTACAAATGGTCTTTTTTTGAAATCGACGGCAGTCACATCCTCATTTAAAATTTCTGCTCCAAACCTTTCGGCCTGATGGCGGAAATTCTCCATTAGTTTTGGGCCCAAAATCCCATCTATAAATCCCGGATAATTTTCTACTTCTGTCGTCAACATTAACTGCCCGCCCCATTTGACCCCCGCCAAAATCAGCGGCGAAAGATCGGCCCGAGCAGTGTAAAGAGCAGCNGTCAGTCCCGCAGGACCAGAACCAATAATGATTACATTGCGGNCTTTTTCATCCATAAGTAAACTTGATTATAACAGCAGATCTTAACNTCGAAAAGACAACGATAAATTTTCATTTTTCAATTTGAAATTTTCAATTAAATCTAAATGTTTGAATNTTTAAAATTAAATCATTGAAAATTCAATGTAAATTAAAAATTGTAAATTAAAAATTATTCTAGAATTTCATTACCCGAATTTTTACCGAACCCGAATAATTGACGAAAAAATAACATTGATCACAATTTGTATCCCGATTTTGGCCTTTTTCGGGTAAAAATAAATCACTATTGACAGCGTTTAGAGGCTTTGACATAGAATGTCTCTCGTCATCATTATGCGTAAAATCGCAAAATACTTTATCGCATCTTTTGCATTTTTTGCCCTTTTAGCCACTTCGGTTTTTGCCCAAAACCCTGCTCCAATACTTAAGGTGGTTACACCCTCCGAAGGGCAAATAATTTATGGAAATAAAGTTCCCATTCTTTTTTCGGTTGAAAATTTCCAACTGGTTGATTATCAAACAAATAAACTACCTCAAGCTGGCCAGGGCCATATCCACCTTTGGCTGGATGATACTAGTCCCACACCTGAGTCCGCCGTCAAATTGGCAAGTGACGAGTTTACTTTCAGCGATGTCGCCTATGGAAACCATACACTAAGAACCGAGCTGATTAATAACAATCATACGTCACTTAACCCGCCTGCTGTGACGACCGTCAGTTTTACAAATGAACCGGTTGGCTCACCTTCACCGGTTGCCACTTCCGGCTTTGACAAAAATACTGCCTTGGTCATTTTAGTAGTCGTTGCTTTGGTAATTATTGCTGCTTGGTGGTATACCAAAGAGGAGGAAGAACCAGTCAAATCGGAGTCAAAGTCGAAAGTGAAAAGTCGAAAGTCGACAGCAAAGAGATCGACGAAGCGCCGCAGATCGAAGTGAGATGTGAGAAAATAGATTAAAGATGTGAGAAGTGAGAAAATCAAAACTTCCCACCTCAGAAATCCAGCTTCTCATTTCCAACTTCTCACTTCTAATTAAAATTCGAATATCGAAAAACAGAAGCCCATCGCGTTTGACGTGGGCTTTTGTTTTATGTTCTAAAACAACTAAAATAGACCGATGCGTTTTGTAAGATGGTCGTTAATCCTGATTTTAATCTCTCTTGCCGTCTGGCGCCTTTACCCATACTTTAAGGATTTTGAAAGATTTTTAGAGCTCAAACAAAATATAAATTTTGTCTGGCTTACTCTTTCAGCACTTCTTATCGTCGGTCAATATTTTGGCGACGGCTGGCTATCCCAAATACTCTTACAAATTGCCGGTTACAAAATAAATCTAAAAAACACCATCAAAATCGCCTCAATTGATGTCTTTGCGGCTCATCTTCTGCCTATTGGGGAAGCCGGCGTTATCGTCACTGTCGCTTATTTTTACAAAAAAATCGGGGTTAAGGTACAAGACATTGTTTTCCTAGCATTAACCTGGGCTATAGTTACAAATTTCGTACTTGTCGCATTTCTCTTAACATCTGCCCTTTTTTTGCCAAAATTACCCACCTTTCTTTCAATCCCATTGGAACGGGATTATACTCTTATGGATTAAAGTTGTCAATTATAGGTCTGGTGGATCGCTGACCGCATGTTAGACATGCCTGTCTGCGACACTTCGATTTCACTCAGTGTTTCGATCGTCACGTCACACGTGACGATCGGCAACATGCGAGGCGCCCCAAGCGGCTGGTTTGGTGGCAACTTTGAAGCCGTTTGCCCTGATCATGCCGACAATTTCGGCAATCATGGCACGAGTTTCTCCATTTGGCCCAATGTCAACGTGAATCTCCAGATTTATTCGCTCTGATTCTGCCAAGTCTGATTTGCCGGAGTTATTGTTAAACAAACCGATTTGGACAAAATCGCCAACCAGTTTTTCTGCCAGAGCCAAAGAAATAATCGCTTCCTGCCAAATTCGCTGCCTCATTGAATGAAAATTGGCAATCTTCTGCCTGCCCCAAAAATAAATGCCGCCCCGGCCCTTCTTATGAACTACAACCGCCGAAACAAAATCGGCCAGCCCATTTTGAGCTTCCGAATCGGTACCGATTATCACCTCATAAGAAGCCTTGGTATCGGCGCCTATAAAGGCAACCAT
>C687J35174_10011404_pt1 | contig 10946 bp, 10 predicted proteins | sample RifCSPhighO2_01_FD_35174 | JGI IMG/M metagenome (IMG submission 35174) | reverse complement strand
GGCGGCCNGGAGGGCCGCCTTCGCGNTTGCNTGNACNCNTCACGANTACTTGCCGACTGCGGCGAGCAGCATCCCGTGAACGCTGCCGTTGGACGCGATGTGTCCGTCCACGCTGTCGCCGTCGAACCGTAGCGCTCTGCCGCGCAGGTCGGTGACAATGCCGCCGGCTTCCTGCACCAAGAGCGAGCCGGCCGCGTTGTCCCAGAGTCGCTGCCCCGGGAAAATCACCCCGTCGTACTCGCCAGCTGCCACCATGGCATCGGCATACCCGACGCTACCCATGGGTACGATGTCGCAGCCGCTGTTCTCGAGGTCTTCGGCTACTCGCCAGAGATGAGGCTGTGGCGCATTGCGCCAGGAACAGATCCCGATGCGTGGCATGTTCTTTCTTTCCGCCACCTTCATCGGCCACGCAGACTTGTGCCGATCCTGGCGCATGTATGCGCCCGTTCCGCGACGCGCCCAGTATGCCCGCCCCATGATCGGGTCGTACACGATTGACGAAAGAATCTGGCCGTTACCGGACAGCGCAGCCATGAAGGTGCACATCGGCACGCCCATGCAATACGATGCGGTGCCGTCGATCTCGTCGACGATGAGTTCGATCTCGCTTCGTCGCGTTATCGGCCGCTCCTCGCAGATCACCGCGATATGCGGACAGCGCTCCGCCATTCGTTCGTTGACGAGCACGCTCACTTCTTGGTCGGCGATCGTTACCGGTGTACCGTCTGGCTTCGTCGTTGTCGGTATGGCGGGGGTCGCAGGTGAGCGCGCGTGCCTGCGAATGATCATGCCGGCGTCCTCGGCGAGTTCGATAAGAAATGCGAGTGGTTCGAGCTCATTCTGCACTGTCGTTACCCTGTCTGTTTGACTGATGCAACTGTGACACGTACGGACATATACGTCAAGCGCCGCGCACAGTGCTGCGGCGCAACCATTGTTGAAATACGCAAAGAACTTCATACTGTAGAGATGGAATTGATACGGCCGTTTGAACAGTTGAGCAAGGGCGACGTCGGCATCGCCGGCGGCAAGGGTGCGAGCCTAGGCGAGATGACGCAGGCGGGCATTCCGGTGCCGCCGGGATTTGTGGTGCTTTCGGAAGCATTTGAGAAGTTTCTTGTAGAGGCCAATCTCAACCAGGAACTCGATACGATACTTGACCAAGAGGTGAGGCGCGATGAGATGCAGAGCGTCGAGCTTGCTTCGGCGAAAATACAGCAACTCATTACAAGTGCCAAGATGCCCGAAGATATCGCGCGTGCGATACAAGAACAGCACATCAAGCTAGATGCAGAATATGTAGCGGTGCGCTCAAGCGCCACGGCAGAAGATAGTTCGACCGCCGCTTGGGCAGGACAGCTCGATACCTTTCTCAATACGACAAACACCGACCTTCTCAAAAATGTGCAGAAATGTTGGGCGTCGCTCTTTACACCACGCGCCATTTTTTATCGCTTCGAGAAAGGCATGCACGGGCAGAAGATTTCGGTCGCCGTGGTCGTGCAGAAAATGGTACAGAGCGAAGTTTCCGGCATCGCGTTTTCTGTGCACCCCGTGACCGAGGATTACAACCAGCTCATCATCGAAGCCGGATTCGGGTTGGGGGAAGCTATCGTTAGCGGCCAGGTGACCCCCGACAGCTTTATTGTCGAAAAGAAACCTCGCCGAATCATAGATAAAAACATCACGTACCAAAGCCGCGCGCTTTGGCGCGCGGGTCCAAGTGGCCCTTCGAATCCCTCAGGGCAAGCTAACGAATGGCGCGAGTTGAGTCAAGAAGAGGGGAGCAAGCCAGCGCTCAGTGACGTGCAGGTCATGGAGCTTGCGGAGATTGTCCTTGGTATCGAGCGGCACTATGGCTTTCCTTGTGATATTGAATGGGCGTACGAAGCCGGTCAATTCTTCATAACTCAATCGCGCCCGATCACGACACTGACAGCCCCCAAAATATGAGGGAACTCACAGGACACACCGGTTGGAAAGGCAAAGTGAGCGGCACCGTGCATCGCATGGAATGGGAGGACGTCGATCTCGCGCAAAAGATTGACACGATGTCTCATGACGCGGTGATCGTCACCAAACAAACGCGCGCACACCTTGTTCCAGCCGTCAAAAAAGCGATAGCGCTCGTCACCGACGAAGGCGGCGCCCTTTCACATGCGGCGATACTCTCTCGCGAGCACAAAGTTCCATCGGTGCTTGGCACAAAAGATGCAACCACAGTTTTACAGCACGGAGATCGCGTCGAAGTCGATGCTGAAAATGGGATTGTACGAAAGATATGAAGCAGTGGCATTCATCAGATGTTCTGATGACATTTGAGAGCAATGGCATTCAGCCAATTGTAGAATATCTCGTGTCGCGCTATTACATGCCGTCTGGAAATCTCATTACATATAGAAAAGGCATTTGGCGGCAGTATCTGCTCCATAGCGTTATCGAAGGTTTCAATCGGAGAGGAGCGGATCTGTACAAGAACGATCGGACAGCGAGGGAGGCCGCCGCTCGTTTTCGCATTCACAGGGCGGAACTCAAGACCCTATGCGCCCAACTTCAGTATCTACCGCGTATAGAGTGGATTGATTTGCAACATGTGATTGAGGCTGCGGGTGGTATGACCAGAGAATACGAGCGATTCGATACGTGGTATACCGACGGCGCTTATCCATTGCGTAGCGATCCTGCCGTAGCCGCAGCTCTCGATTATGCGGAAAAAGAAAAAAATGTATTGCGTGAAGAGTACCGCGAATCGATCCTAACTCCAGGTCAGGAATTCCAGGAAATCCTTGAGCGAGTGGCAGAACAGTGTGCAATAAAAAAAGAGGATATTGTATGGTATTTCATCGATGACCTGAAACGTATCTTCGAAGGTGCGCTACTCGCAACGGTACAAATAGTAGCGCGGAAGCAAGCATATATATACCTCTGTGATGAGCATGGCGTTTCAACCATGCTCTTCGGGGAAGATGCCGAGTCGTACATAGACGCATTCGAGACCGGATCAATACCAAAAAACAGTGCGAGGGAATTGAGGGGAGTCTGCGCACACAAGGGTTCTGGTGCTGTACGCGGAATTGCTCGCATTATTAATAGTGACTATCTGGATTTCTCTAACACGCAGTCCAAAATGGATGCCATGAATGAGGGGGATATCCTCATCGCCCCAACGACAGCCCCTGATCTCATGCCCGCGCTACGGAAAGCTGCTGCAATAGTGACCGATGTCGGTGGCATGCTATCGCATGCAGCGCTCACCGCACGTGAATTAAATAAACCCTGTATCGTGGGCACCAAAGTGGCCTCACGCGTCTTTAAAGACGGAGACATGGTCGAGGTGGATGCGGATAAGGGGGTGGTTCGGAAAGTATGACGAGCGACACTGTGAACGAGTTTAATTCTCTTAATCCTGCCAACTTCACATTTGCTGGATATTACGACGCGTTGCCCTTTAATGCGTGGTTTTGGGCAGGGTGGTATGACAACACACTTGCCAGCGAGATTGGTTTGTATGTAGAAGATTCTGGGTACGTCGTGTTCGGCAACGGCTACGTATACCCAAGCAAGCGCACGTACAATGATATTCGTTCGTTCGTAGATGCCCAATTGCGAGAGTCAAACAGGGACTTTTCGCTTGATCTGAGAAACAGAATTGATAAAGAGGCGGATTCGCTCCTCGCTTGGATAGTACAGCACGCAGACGATGATGCATCAGGAACAATTCTCGAAATCGCCAAGCGCTTTCGGCGCGTTACATTTTATTGGGCGGTAGGGTATTTTGCAGGCGTGGTTTTCGAGGACACGCTGCGTGCGATGGCTCAAAGAGCGGGCCTCAATACTGAAACGTTGAGCGAATACTTAGAAAGGCCGTTGACGCATGTAGTGAGACGTCAGAAAGATCTTGTCAGGTTGAAAGAATCATTAAAAAAGCACAGTGTGTCCGAATTAAATGAACTGGAATCTATCGTCGAATCAGTCGACAAGGACCCCGGTCTTAAGCGAGAGTTTACTCATCATCTCGCTGAATATGATTGGTTCGGCATGACGGGCTTTATGGGTGATCCGCTTTCGTTGGCGCAACTGATTGAGGAGGTGATAGCTGTTCCAAGTAAGGAAGCTGCACAGGTGACGATGGGCGGACTTGGTAGATACGCGGAGATTGCGGCTAATTTGCAATATGTAAATCAAATGGGCGCGGAGCTCTACCAGATTGTCGGGCGGAAAAGTCTTCCTATCGTAAATAAAGCTGCGGCTCAAGTCGGAGTTTCGAGAGATGATTTACTTTGGCTTACGCCTGAAGAAATATTCCAAGGAAATGAAGTCACTCCGGACGCTACAGAGAAGATAAAGAGGCGCAAGAAAGGTGAGGTTGCATTTTTTTTCGGGTCTGACCATAAAGTTCATATCGTTGATGATGTTGCGGTCGTCAGAGTAGTCCGAAGTATTTTCCAGCCTAAGCTGGAAATTAATTTACTTAAAGAGATACGAGGTCAATGTGGCAGTAAAGGGGCGGCGAGAGGTAGCGCAAGAATAATATTTGGTAAAGGAGAATTCGTAAAAATGTGCAGCGGTGATGTGCTTATTACTTCGATGACGACACCAGATTTTGTTCCACTTATGCAAAAAGCTTGTGCAATAGTGACAGACATTGGAGGTCTTCTTTGTCACGCGGTCATAATGTCGCGAGAACTTGGCAAGCCCTGCGTCATAGGAACCAAAATAGCGACGCAGGTTTTCAAAGACGGCGACATGGTCGAGGTGGATGCGGATAAGGGGGTGGTTCGCAGAATTTGACACATACACCACAGCATGTTACAATCTCTGTAGTTGAACATAACAGCGCGAGGCTCGCATACCATGCCTACCACCGCAACCGCGACCGTTACCACCACCGGCTATACGTTGCTCGCCGACGGCACCATCGCGCCGCTCATCATCGATAAGGTGTTCTGGGCTCTGAACACCTTCGGTGCGAGGGACCGGGAGATCCGGATCAGCGTCCGTGTCGACCTCGGCATCAATGCAATCCGGGGCGTCGACCCCGGCCGCGAGGAGCTGGACAGCACGCAGTTCCGGCACGTCGACGCGCCCAACAACACCATCGAGGGCATATTTCGGGGTAAGACGTTCGGGAAGGACGATCGCCTCGAGATCGAGGTCAAGGACTACCACGGTGTTCCCGACGGCGTCTACGACATCCTGATCTCCGAGATCCACTCGCTGTCGTTCGTGTTCCCGGTCACCGTATCTCGGGAACTGCGTTCACCACACCGCGGCAATCCGCTCGACGAATAGCGATCGGTCCAGCGACCGAATCGAAACAGAAGCCCGACGCAAGCCGGGCTTCTTGATTTTTGAGCCATCAATTAGCAATAGCGAGGCGGTACAATAAGGATATGGATAAGGTACAAGGCATTCGACACCTGTGGTTCGATTTCACCGACACAATAGCCGCGATGGATAAGACAGCGTTTGATGATTTGATCTACTCTGCGTATTCGGAAGTTGTGAAAAAGCCGGTGACGGATGAGCTTGTCAACGAATACAAAGAACAGCTCGGGCGACATAAAAGCAATTCCGCAATATTTACATCGCTCGGCATGCGCGCCGGCTACCTTTCGGACAAAGCGCAAGATCGTTCAGGCCTGTACCATCTCACCGACCCGCACGTGCCCAAAGTCATTGCACAGCTAAAAGACTTGCTGCCGGTATCAATATTTTCAAACTCCCGTCTCGACGCGACCCTGCCGACGCTCGATATTCAGCTGGGCTGGTTCACGCACATATTGGGTCCGGATGTAGTAAAGAATCCGAAGCCTGCTCTCGACGGTTTTCACAAAATGGTTGAGCTATCGAATGTTCCTGCAGAAGCGATTTTGTATATCGGCGACGATGTAGAAAAAGATTTGGTACCCGCAAAGCAGGTGGGTATGCAGACAGGTCTGCTGTGGAAGGAATCGCAGGAGGCGGACTATTGTTTCAAAGACTTCTCGCACATTCTCGAAAGCTTCAAGGTATCGTAAATATAAATAGAAGCCCGACACGATGCCGGGCTTCCGATGGTGAGAACAGTGGGTCGAGCTATCGATCCGATCAGCCGCAGAAGTTCTCGAGGTCGACGACTTTGCCGTCTTCGATCGTGAGCACGAATCCCTCGCATTCCCCGAGGTTGAGATCGGCGATCATGCTCCGGAAATTGAGCAGGTCGTTGTCGGAGCAGATCTGCATACCGAGCGCCTGGAGGCACACAGCGTGCCCGAAGACTGCGACGGTGTCGGGGTTGCCATAGGACTCAATTATGGCATTCGTATGTCCCCAAGCCCGTTCTGCCCACTCCATGACGACTTTGCCGTCGTCTTCCTTGAGGTAGTCGGCGACCGGCTTGTAGCCGATTTTGTTGAACAGCACGTCGAGTCGCGAGCCGGTGCCACCGTCATCCGGAGCTGGATAGAGCGAGTCGATGATGACGATTTCATCGTTGGTCCTGCTGCCAATGATTTTCGCAGTTTCCTTTGCGCGCGGTGCAGGTGACGAGATGACGAGATCACAATCGTCATGCCCCTCGACGTACATGGCATCGCGGCGACTTATCGCCTGCTCAATCCCAACTTCGCCAAGAATCCGGTCGATGTCTTTCTGGCCTTCGCCAGCCGCGACTGCTTTGCCGTGACGGATGAAGATAAGCTTGCGCATCGGATCCCTCCGTAGATGCGTGATGCCCACAGATCGGCTGACCTATGTAAGCTCCTCCAATTATAGCACCATATAAGCTGATTGTCAATGTATACTATACGGCCTATTTGCGTGTTTAAATGAGGTCCATGGACTATCCATTCGATCCAAAAGCCGAGATATTTAAATGGGGGCCGACAAAGATGGACCTATTCTACGGAGATTGTTTCCGAGGGCTTTTCGTCGATTTCCCCAAACTCTACCCCGGGTATTCGTGGCCCAAACACATCGCACTCTGGAAAGACGGGCGATTCGTGTGGCTCCATGATTTCGACGAGTTGCGGATGCATGCAGGCAAGCTTTTTCTAGACAAGATGCTACCGACGGAGCCTCGCGAAGAGGCGCGTGTACAGTGGCGTGTGGTACACGACGAACTTGTCGCGCTGCAAAGCGAAATAGATTCCGTTGTGTTCTCGGAACTAACAGATCAAGAGTTTATTGATCTATGGAAACGTTTTGATTCACAGATACAAAAGTTCTGGACTTACTCGTGTCTTCCCGAACTTTCAAACTATGGTTCGAGCGAAATACTAGAGGAACGGCTCCGCCCGTCCGTTGCCACAGATCAAATGGCTTCCGTGCTGGAGGTACTCACAGCACCTGAGGGTCTCTCGTTCTACCAGGAGGAAGAGATTGATCTGGCAGAAACCAATGATATGGAACGCCATCAGCTTGCGTACTTTTGGCTGCGCAACGGTTATGACCGCATCGAAGTGTTGCCAGTCAGTTTCTTCGAGGAACGAAAAAATGAACTTTCACCACGCATCCGTGAAGAGTGCATGGAACGTCTACGCATAACTCGAGAAAAGAAGCTAAAAGTACAGAAGCAGTACACTATCCCCGCAGACATAATGGTTCTCGCAGAAGCCATCGCAGATGGCATGCTTTGGCAAGATGTGCGCAAAAAAGACGTGTGGATATATCTCCATTACCGCGATGTAATGCTAGACGAAGTCGTGCGGCGCTTCGGGTTTGTGAAAGAAGATCTATTGTATCTTTTTGCCTTTGAGATCTCAGAGCTGATGGTTGGCAAAACACCCGCGATACCCCCACTGGAGAGAAAGAAAGCGTTCGCGTTTGTCATCGCTGAGTCGGGCGCAATAGAAATGAAAGATGTGAATATTGCCCGTGAATATTGGAAAGTGTACGTGGAACCGCCGATTGAAGGAGAGGTGTCCGAGTTCAGGGGAGTCGTGGCATCCAAGGGCAACGGATTGGTGCGAGGCAAGGTGCGCATTGTGTTGAATCCAAGGAATGCTGACTCGTTCGTACGCGGTGAAATACTCGTTACGAGTATGACGACCCCCGAATACGTTTTTCTCATGAAAAATGCTGCCGCAGTTATAACGGATACGGGCGGGCTCACGTCACATGCGGCGATCGTCTCGCGTGAGTTGGGTATACCATGTATCGTAGGCACCAAAGTGGCGACACGCGTACTGAAGGACGGAGATATGGTCGAGGTGGATGCGCAACGGGGAATTGTTCGTAAGATATAAGCAATATGAGAATGTTTGAGGCCGATAAGATATCAGGCGCCGAAGCGAGCAATTTTGCAATGTCTGCCGTTTTAGGCGTGTTCGAGAAATATCAGGAAACCGCACGGTTCAAGTACCCGTTTTATGGCCTCACGGTCGATACTGCAACGGGCCGCATGACAGAATGGATCCGTCGTGACCAGTATGCCGAGGTCACGCAACACATATTAGATACCGTGCAACGCGAGGGATTGGGATATTTCTCCACCATACGGAAGGATTCGGTTGGCGCGGTCGGCTCTTTTCTCGATCACGTGCGCGAGTTTACTCCGACCCTCTCGCAACTAACTGACGACGAGTTACTCGATGCGTACGACCATGCTTCAGAAGAGTATTGTACAAAATACGCCCTCGGACTCGTGACATTTCTCTACGAGGAAATTATCTCAGAACGATTATCTGCCGCATTGTCTGCTCGTTACACAGATGCAACCGAACGGATCAGCTCATTACTGTCGACCAGATATAAGAGTTTTATCGTGGAGAGCGAGGAGGCACTTCAGCAGGTACAAAAGGCAACTGATAACGAACGGCAGAAATACATAGACGCGTATATCAGAGATTTTTTCTATATGCGGGCGACGTACTTGCGTTGTGAACATATTACGCCGGAAATGGTGGTGGAAATGGCCTCACATACTGAATCCCATCCGCAAAAAGATATTGGCGGTATTGAAACTGAATTAACTGATGAGGAGCGGGCGATCGTCGATGTGCTCCGGGAAACGGAGATCATTCGCGATCTTCGAAAAAAGCTCGCGACCATTGGGAATTACATGATGTTTGAATTCGTACGAGAGGCGGTGCGGCGTACGAAATTGTCGCAAGATATCGTGACGCGGATCTTTTGGAATGAGTATGCCAAGTTGATGCGAGACCCAACCAGTATGGCAGAAGTACTGCAGAAACGCATCATTACGTCAGCTGTTTTAGAGGCCGACAGAACATACTATTTAGAATACAACGCATTTGTTGATCGAGCGGCAAGCGAGGCAGATACAGGTGAAGTGCGCGGCACACCCGCCTCGGGTGGCACAGTTCGTGGTCGTGCATGTGTTATTTTAGGAACATCGGATTTCGGTAAATTCCAGCGCGGGGATATATTAATCGCCGAGATGACGCGGCCTGAGTTTGTTCCTGTCATGCGTCTTGCAAGCGCGTTCGTTACCGATGAGGGTGGGCTTACCTGCCACGCAGCCGTGATCGCACGCGAGATGCGAAAGCCCTGCATTGTCGGTACAAGAAGGGGAACCTCGACGTTCAAAGACGGCGACCTTGTTGAGGTGGATGCGAACAGGGGAATTGTGCGTATTGCAAAGGGATGATAGCGTTTCTGCATGGACCGTACAGATGTACTCGCTGTCGTTAAAAAGGCACGTTGGAATGTGCAGGGCTTTAATGCGTACCCGCTCCTCTTGCTTACGGCAGGCAACGAGTCGGCTTGGCGCGTTGCCGATACTCTGGGCGTTGGCTATTCGCATATCTTTTATATGTTTCAAAATGGTCGGGCGCGCATGCACTATGATGAAGCCGATTGGCGGGCGATAGGGGACCAGTACTACCGGCGCGTCAGCGACATTGTGCAATTGCAAGCGATCATCGATGCGTGTGAGCAGGAATATCAAGCACACGCCTCTCAGTTTGTTGGACACGATAATATTCAACATGCTGATCTCGCTCGTGCATGTGACATGGCACAGAAATCAATCTGGCAGCTGATATATTCCATCGGCGGTGCATCTCATGCAATCGAGGCGATCACGTTCGTGAGCGAAGCGCGCCTGCGCGAGATCCTGACGAAAAAGAATGCGTTCTCGGAGATTGTCTTTTCAGAGCTCTGTTCGCCTACGGAGCCATCTTTTCTCTACGTGGCGCAGAAAGAGCTCTGGAACATAAAGAATGCTGAAGGTACTCGGCAGTCGACACTTGCGCGAGACTTTTTGACCAGATTCGCCTGGGTGCAGAATACGTTCCTTGGGTCCGCACGTCTTACCGAAAAAAAAGTGATCGAATGGGCTTCGGAGATCAAAGAGGAGGTCTCGGCATCTGAATTTGCCGCGATTGCAAAAGAAAAAGAGCGACTCATGGCCGAGCTACGATTCTCCGAGGCAGAGCGATTCGTTGTCGAGACCATCGATTTTTGCTTCAGCTGGCAGGATGATAGGAAGAAACACATATTTGAATCAGTCGAGGCGTTTTCACCGATCCTCGACAGGCTTGTCGAGCTCACCGGTATAGACGCAATGTCACTGCAATATGCATTGGCCGAAGAGTTCAGCGCGGAGAATTTCTCTTCCAAAGCATTCAAAGAAACTCTCATTTCTAGGCGAAAAGGAAGTGCGTACTATTGCACACCAGCTGAGACGCTCGTCTATAACAATAGTGACTATACGTATTTTGTAGATGAACTGCATGTAGCGATCGACGAATCGATCAAGGAATTCAAAGGAGTGGTCGCCAGTCGCGGCGTCGTGCAGGGCATCGCACGGGTCTGTGAATCGGTAAGCGATATTGCGCGTGTCCAAACGGGGGAGATACTCGTCGCATCGATGACGCGTCCAGAGTATTTGCCAGCCATGCAGAGAGCCGCGGCGTTCGTTACCGACGAGGGCGGTATAACTTCGCACGCCGCGATCGTCTCTCGCGAACTGAAAAAGCCCTGTATCATCGGCACAC
>C687J35174_10011402_pt1 | contig 10946 bp, 9 predicted proteins | sample RifCSPhighO2_01_FD_35174 | JGI IMG/M metagenome (IMG submission 35174) | reverse complement strand
GAAGCTGTGTTCACATTTCTCCAATTGTTTTTAAGGTTTTGAATGATTTCTTTATCCACCAATGAAATTATACCGCAACACGTTTGAAGTTAGAACTTATTATTTATTGTAGTAATAAAGGAAATTTTACTGGCTCCGGCGGCAGGACTCGAACCTGCAACCTTCTCCTTAACAGGGAGCCGCGCTACCATTGCGCTACGCCGGATCATTAGCCACAAAATCCTATCATATTATAAGGTTAAAGTTCAATTATCAATCAAATATAAGCGGAAGGATAAATATTTGTACTATAAATTTAAATAATTCCTAAAAGAAAATGAAACCTTAGCCGAAACTACTTTTCAACCTTTTTCAACCCCGGCTGTGCTTTGTAATCTCCGCCAATTCTAACCAGCACGTATCCGGCTATCAGCAAACCCATCATAAATTGCCAGTACGGCAGCGGAAACTTCAAATTAAATATACTCAATACAGTGTCCATTATAAATGGTGCGGTAAACGTGTGAATAATAATTTGAAGAAGTTTTAAATATGGCAGGTTTATTTCGTATACCATTGTTGCGGCTTTCAAAGCCAACGCCATCGCGAAAAACACCAAAAACTTTGTAACGCTGTTTATTACCAGTGATCCCCCTACTCCTATTAAAAACAAAATTAAAGGCAGGGCGTTTGCATATTCGCCCAGTCTTTTCATGGATTCCTCCAGCTTTTCACGCGTGAATTCTCCGTTTGGCAAATCTTTTAGCGGTTGGACATCAATCTGTCCGCTGGCGTTTCTGGCTAAAATGTTTGTTTCATTTATTAGAATTAAAGTATTATATTTATCTAAATCTTCAATAGTCCCTTTTGGGTCCAATACTACAAGGTTTTCCAGTTCTGAATTGCTGTCTAGCCCCAGGGAGGCGTTGGTTTCGGAAGTTTTTTCCTTGCTCTGTGGGAATTTTATTATTACCGGCTCTTCCCTGTTCAATTTTATTTTTCCGTCTTCAACATTTATTACCAAATCCTGAGGGTAAACTTCCAAAACGGTTTCTGTGATATTTTTTACGTCCTTTTGTATGGTTGGTGCAACTTTAACAGACATGACAGCAGAGCCAATGACGGACAAAACCAGCGTAAGGGTCAGAAAGTACTTTATGGATAAGTTCATATTTGCCGCGATAATATCTTTATAATAAACAGGAGATGTTAAGCTTTTATAAAAAATGTAATATAGGGCTTTTAATCTTTGAATCATCTTGAGAGTATATCATATTAGCGGGTAAATTAGTCATTTATTGGTATTTACTGCAATGTTATAATTCAAGTGTGATATATAAGAGAGCAATCACAATTTTTCTTTTTTTAGTTTTGAGTAATGTTTTTTCGGCTAAAGTTCACGCACAGTCCATAAATTTGCTGGAATATGTTGCAGGTGCGGATTTTGTAGAACATGATTTAAGCACCGGAGAGCATTTACGATTTACAGGCGATGGTTCTTGTCCAGGTGGGTTGACACCTGTCAGGCAGTATAAAAATAATAACTACGAGCAGTTTTGTATGGGTTCGGCAGGAGTTCACAGGCAGGAGGATACCAGCTGGGCTCCGTTGCCCGGTTTTCAGGATGCTATTTGTACTAACAACAAGATTGCAGCCTATACTTTGGTACCGGGGTGTAATCCAAATTATTCAGAGGGACAGGCAATAACAGGGGACGGCGCTTGGTGGGCGCCTGCGAGTACTACAGTTGGTACCCGCTGGTACACTCCTGCGCATACCATTGTGCCAATAGTTGATACTGAATTCTCGGGGGGAAGCAAGAACTACTGCACTTTGGGTAATCTTAGCGGATATCCCGCGTGTATAGGTGACGGTGCCAACGTGGGAGTTGTTGCGCAATACTATCCTCCTTATTCTTATTTGTTTTGTACAGGAGCAAAAAATACTGCTGAAATGATACGTATTTCGGGTGAAGGTTCGGCAGCGGGGGCAGACGACGGATTTTTCTACATGAAAGGGTATGGTTTGGTTGGTTTTGAAGCGGCAGGATTTCAGGCCGGGTTTATGGATCCGTCTCAAGGTACAATGCACCCCGAAGCATGTTCCAATCCTGAAATATCACCATATCCCCCCGGTGCTTGTGAATTGGATTACCCTGAATATTTTAATGATCCAAACAAAAGAGTAATTATAAAAGGAACGATAAAATCAGATAGAAAGGTGACCACATATGGAGGTGCTTTGGAAACCAATAAGAATGTAAATGGAGCTGTAGTAAAAGCTTTTGCGGGGAATTGGACACTTAATTTCGGTAAATTGAATAATGGCCAGATTTGCGACAATACTACTTGTGTCAATCCCTCGAGAGTTGACGGCATGTGTGCTGTTTCCGGTAGAACCAGGGATTATGGCGGAGGAGATGAATTTGATTGTGAACTTATAGAAGACGACTGTGATCCCTTAAAAGAAAGAGGCGGGTGCAACGGGAAGTTCACTCTTCAAACTTATAAATCCAAACATAATTTTAATAACGCAAACTATCTGGCATTTTACTGCGGCAGCGAATTGAAAATGGTTTTATCTGTAGGTTTAGGAGGAATAACGGAGAAAGATCCGGAGACGGGAAGTCCGGTAATTAATATTCCGGTGTCTTTGGACTGTGACGCCGAAAACTCTCCCATTGAGCCTGTGCAGTGTGTGGATTATGTTGCAAGAAGCAGTAATTTGATTTGTCAAGATGCCTCCGGTTATGATGGAGGACCAAATGCTGTAGGTGGTGATTTCCTGGGTAAAACCATTATAAAGGATGAAGACAATTCTTACGCTGGAACAAAGTTTCAGGATTTTGATACATGTCCTCCTGGATATATAGAAGACCCGCCTGGTACTTGTAAAGTACCCACTGGGGTAAATCCGGTAGATCTATTTCCTCAGGGGGATGCACAAGGTGCGAGAATAGAAACCGAAGTCTGGCAGAAACTACGCAACGAGGCTTTTGATATTGCTTCTATACCTAATACTTCTGATAAACTTTTAGCCGGGAATCCATGGTGTGACATGACAGTACCGGCGCCTTACACCACGGAGCTTGATAATGCTATACCTCCTTGTGACAATATCTGCAAAGGAAATTATCCTATTTCCGATCCTAATTACAGTTTGTCCGTGAATCAGAGAATGTGCGGGGGCGTTGTTAGCAACATGTTTACACCCTACGAATGGGAAGATCAATGTAATTCTGCCGTAGTTTCTCCTTCTACGACTCCTGTTTGTTGTTTAGATGAATCTTCGGATGGTACGGATTGTCCCGCCGATAAGATAGTTTATTTTGATGAAGTTCAGCCCCCGACACAGGAAGGGTTAGCCAACAAAGATGCATACCGACTGCCCGTGGAGTGTTTTCCATATCAAATGTGCTTTAACACAAACAGGGTGCATTCCCAAAATAAACTCGCACATAAGGATATAACAGATATTGCAGTTGAACTGGTGGGGCCGAGTGAAGCACAGAAACAGCAGCCTCATACGAATAGTGACGAAAAACCTTTCCAAAGTGTTAATTTGACTACTACTCCGGTAGGTTCATATGAAACATACGGGAAATACAAAGGGCAGGCCAATCTAAGTCCGGTACATGGCGTGGTAGAAAGGTCGCGCGCTGCTTTGTTTAGCACTCCGTATAGTGATTTCGGAGTTGATTATGACGAAAACGGGGAAATTGTTAACAGCCAGGACGCCGTTTTTCCGAGGCTTGGCGGACGTGGTATTTATGTAATTTCCGCTAACGGCATAATTCCTTCTAATTGTGTTTATAACTATTATGACACCGGGTATTCAGAAGTTAATAATACTTTCAATAGAAGTTCAGACTGTGAATGGTGCGCGGGTGGTGAGTATTTAAGCGATTTATACCCGGGTGAGCAAAGTGATGCAGCTGAATTTAAAACAAAAGGTGTAGATGAAAATATTTTTGATGTACTAGGTAGGCTATTAAACTTTATAGCAAACTTTTTGGGGTTGAATACAACGAACTGGGATTCGAATAAAGCTGGAGGTGCCTGTACTATTAATGGGGGTGACTCTTGCATACTTTCAGGTGAGACAGCCTGTTCAGAACCTGGTGCAGGAATTGATTGCGGCCCGTATTGTGAAGCCCAAGCTGACAATGATCCAACTAATGATATAGCAAATCCGGGTGATTGCTGTTCTTATACTAACAGGTCGGAAACATATGCCAATGCCTCTATTCCCGCATGCGGCAGTATAGAGTATCCTATTGAAATCCAATATAACTTTGAGGGGTTTAATAAAGCCAGCGAAATAGGGTATGCGGGTTCTAATTTTTACGCGCAGTTCAGGCCGCCATATCAAAATGATTACAATGTGGGACAGATATATACATATGATTGTATGTCTGAAAAAGAAAAAGATCCTGACCAAGGGCGATGTTTCGGTATGGACATTGGCCGTGGCGGACCTTCTTTAGGAGAGTGGTACATGGATCAAAATGGTGCTTCTTTTGGCGATTGGTCCTTCTAACCCTTTTTGACAAACAACCTCATATAGACTACCATCAATACGTGCATAATAAAACACAAACCGACGTGAAATGTTCTAATTGCTTTAAATCTCTTGGTATTCCTTCCAGAATGGAAATATATACTTATTTGTTTAATTCCGGTCCGGCGAATGTTTCGAAAATTGTTGATTTAGTTAATCTAAAGCAGCCGACAGTTTCGTATCACTTAAGAGAAATGGAAGATGCCGGCATAGTAAAAGGTCAAAAGAAAGGAAAGGAAGTTTATTATTCTTTAACAAAAATGTGCAAGCATAAAGATATTCCGTGCGTTTTTAGCGAAGTGGACTTTAAAAGATATGCTCAAAGTTAATAATCTAAAGGTAAGTATTGAAGGGAACCGGATACTCAACGGAATAAACCTTGAGGTTAAATCCGGAGAAATTCACGCGTTAATGGGCCACAACGGATCGGGAAAAAGCACACTGGCGCAGGTTTTAATGGGTCACCCCGGCTATAAAGTAGAAGAAGGCACAGTTTTTTTTGAAAATCAGAATTTGCTCGAGTTGGAGCCGGACCAAAGAGCAAATCTGGGTTTGTTTTTATCTTTTCAGTACCCGAGTGAAATCAGCGGAGTAAACATTTCCAGCTACCTTCGCATGCTTTACAACAAAAGACACAACGAGAAGCTTTCGCCGGTTGCTTTTAGAAAAGTTTTAAAAGAAAAAATGGAACTTTTAAAGATGAGCGAGGATTTAATGAACAGGTATTTGAACGAAGGATTTTCGGGAGGAGAGAAGAAGAGGATGGAAATGCTTCAGATGCTCATTTTAGAACCTAAGCTCGCTGTGCTGGACGAAACCGACAGCGGTCTGGATATAGATGCATTGAAAATAGTTACTAAAGCTATTGAGTATTTGCATAAAGAGAAAAGCATGTCCGTGTTTTTGATAACACACTATTCTCGGGTACTCAAATACCTGGAACCCGATTCGGTTCATGTAATGAAAGACGGCCAAATAGTAAAATCGGGAGGAAAAGATCTGGCCCATCAAATAGAAGACCATGGATACGACTATATTTTAGATTCGAAGTAACCTAAGAGATTCTTGATACAAGGAGATTAAATTAAGCATTATAAAATAGTATAAATTTCAGGAAGTTACCAAAAAATGAGCAAAGATAAACACGACCCGAAGCAGAATATAAAAAAGAAATCAAAAGTACTGGTGAACGATAATTATGAAACCAAGTACGGTTTCCACATGCCCGAAAATTACGTTTACAAAGCTCAAAAAGGGTTGAATGAGGAAGTTGTAAAGCAAATATCGTCCATAAAAGAAGAACCGAAATGGATGACTGAATTCAGGCTTAATGCATATAAAACATTTTTAGAAAAACCTCTACCGATGTGGGGGGCCGATTTAACAAAAATAAATTTTGACAATATCTATTATTATTTAAAGCCCCTTCAATCGGAAAAGAAAACATGGAGCGACGTGCCGGATGAAATGAAGGAAACTTTTGAAAGACTGGGTGTTCCGCAGGCGGAAAGAGAGTTTTTATCTGGAATAAAAGCGCAGTATGATTCGGAAGTAATTTACGGATCTTTGAGGAAAGAGCTGGAAGACGATGGTGTGATATTTATGGGAACCGATGAAGCATTAAAAAAATATCCGCACTTTTTTGAAGAATATTTCGGGAAAATTATTCCGCCGAACGATAATAAATTTGCGGCTTTGAATAGCGCGGTATGGTCGGGCGGGTCTTTTGTTTACATTCCTAAAGGTGTGACGGTTACAAGGCCTTTGCAAGCCTATTTTAGAATTAACGCCCAAAATATGGGACAGTTTGAAAGGACTTTAATTATCGCCGATGAGGGTAGTTACGGACATTATGTCGAGGGGTGCACAGCTCCCGTATTTTCATCGGATTCATTACACGCCGCTGTAGTGGAAGTTATTGTTAAAAAAGGCGCGAGGTTTAGATATACCACTATACAAAACTGGTCCCAAAACGTATACAACTTGGTTACTAAGCGGGCAAGGGTAGAAAGCGACGCTGTTATGGAATGGATCGACGGGAATTTAGGCTCTACTGTCACAATGAAGTATCCGTCATGCTATTTGGTTGGCGAACGCGCCCATGGTGAAGTTTTATCTATTGCTTACGCCGGCAACAAAAACCAGCACCAGGATGCAGGAGCGAAAATGTTTCATATTGCACCTAACACTTCTTCTATGATTGTTTCCAAGTCTGTTAGTGTGCACGGCGGAAGGACGAGCTACAGAGGAATGGTAAGTGTCACACCTTCCGCGAAAAATGCCAAAAGCAGGGTTGAATGCGATGCCCTGATACTGGATTCGGAATCCAGGTCTGATACTTATCCCACAATGAAAATTAATGAATCTTCGGCGAATATTGAGCACGAAGCAACTGTGAGCAAAGTAGGTGAAGAGAAACTGTTTTATTTAATGAGCCGCGGATTGACCGAAGCAGAAGCCATGAGTTTAATAATTTCTGGATTTATTGAGCCTATTGTAAAAGAACTTCCGATGGAATACGCTGTTGAACTAAACAGGCTGATTGAACTGGAAATGGAAGGTTCTGTTGGGTAATTAGTTCGCTTAAGCGAATTTTTTGCTAACACAAATATGAAAACCGTTTTGTTAACTCCCAAAGGTGATCAGTTTGTAAAAGTGCTTGAGGATACTAAATTTGTATTGGATCTTTCAGGATTGAAGAACCAAACTGCTGACACAGTTTCGGATATTGTGTTTTCTTTTGAAAAAGAAGGAGTTTCTGCGGAAATTCTAGGACTGTTTTGTTTAAAACCTGATAGCAGTTTAAAATTGACCACTACTGCTTTGCATAAATTACCGCGTACCTCCTGTATAACGAAAATAAAAGGAGTTTTGTACAGCAACACCGAAGCATCTTATATAGGAAAAATAATAATTAAAAAAGATGCACAGAATACATCATCATTTTTGGAAAACAGCACTCTGGTTCTTGGCGATAATACTAAGAATACTTCCCAGCCGATCCTGGAAATAGATGCAGATGATGTAAAGGCCTCGCACGGTTCTACAACAGGAAGAATAAGCGAGGAACAAATATATTATTTGATGAGCAGGGGTATTACCCGGGACTGGTCAGTGAAAATGATAGTGGAAGGTTATTTCGAAAAGGAGTTATCGACAATTTCGGATCCTGAAATTCGGGATCAAATACGAGATAATATTATATAATTTATTTATTAAATTTTGTTGAATTTTCCGGCATTTTCAAATGCCAGAATATGTGTGTATGATAATTGATATAAACAAGATAAAAAGAGACTTCCCGATTTTGAGCCGCGGAATTAATGGAAAGAAGCTTGTGTATCTGGACAATGCCGCCACTTCTCAAAAACCTGTTCAGGTTATAAACGCAATCAAAGATTATTACGAAAACCACAACGCAAATATACATAGAGGTGCACATACTTTGGGGGATGAGGCCACAGCGTTGTATGAAAAATCGCGCGAGACAGTTGCAAAATTTATCGGAGCCGATAAATCCGAGGAAGTGATTTTTACCAAAAATACCACAGATTCTTTGAATATGGTTGCTTACGGGTGGGGGCAGAAGAATATAAATAAAGGAGACAAGATTTTGGTTTTAATATCGGAGCATAACAGTAGTTTTCTTCCCTGGCAGAGGTTAGCTCAGCAGAAGGGCGCCGAGATTGTGCCTTTATACCCCGATATGCATGGTAAGCTTGACTCGGAGAAAGTGTCTCGAAAAATAGATGAAAGAGTTAAGGTTGTAGTTTTAGCTCACGCCTCAAATGTGTTGGGGACAATTTTCCCGGTTAAGGAAATTTCTAAAATTGCGCACGAGGCAGGAGCTATTGTAGTGGTCGACGGTGCACAGGCTGTTCCGCATGTTAAGGTAAACGTCCAAAGTTTGGGGTGTGATTTTTACGCGTTTTCCGGCCATAAAATGCTGGGTCCAATGGGGATAGGAGTATTATGGGGAAAGTATAATTTATTGGAAAATCTCGAACCATTTGAGCTTGGGGGAGGATCGGTATTAACGGTTAGTTTGGAAAGCAGGGAATTGATTAATATTCCGGATAGATTTGAAGCAGGCACTCCGAATGTGGCCGACGCAGTTGGCTTAATGGCCGCTATAGAATATATAAATTATCTGGGTATTGAAAATATCCGACAGCATGAAATTAAATTAAACACCTATGTTTTGAAAAAACTTTCGGAGGTTCCCGGCTTGAAAATACTGGGATCATTAAACCCCGAAGACAGAACCGGATTAGTTTCATTTACTTTGGAAAATATACATCCGCATGATTTGGCTTCAATTTTGAATTCGGAGGGGGTGGCGGTACGTTCGGGAATGCAATGCGCGATGCTTTTGCATAACAATTTAGAATTATCCTCTTCTACTAGGGCCAGTTATTATATCTACAATAATGAGGATGATATAGATATTTTGGTGAAGGGGATTTATAAAGCCGTTAAATTATTAAGTGGATTTGAATCTTAATTCAATTTAAGTAATTTTTCAGCTATATATTACAGAGCTACTTCAAATATTTTGCTGCCGTCCAGAACAAATAACTTTTCTTCTTTTGGATCCACGGAGATATCTTTAATATTCTGCCAGTGCTCCGGGTTAATATGTTTTAGCTGTTTTATAAGTTCACCGTTTTCGTTTATTACAATAATTCGTTTATTTTCCGAATCGGCTATATAAATGTTGTCGAAATTGTAATGGGCTACAACTTTGACAGCTTGGTTGACCGTGGTGTCCAAACCTGTTATTTCGAAATCATCCTTTAGGCCTTTTGTGTATTTAACTACCTTACCGTCACCCGTAATTACATAGATACTTACAGCGACAGAAAGGGATTTAGCGTCGGCAAAGTCTTGGTTCTGCGCCCATAAACTTGATGTCAGCTCATTTTTCTCTTTTGTATATTTGACTATTTTTCCGTCTTCCAATGAATAAATGAAATCCAGATATGTTGCAGTTTTATTTAAACCCGCTTTAGTGTAGGATTCCAAAACTTTATCAATTATTACACTGTAAACTTTGTAACCTTCATTATCGCTGAAACTTAAGTTGCCATCATCGTATGAAAGAGAATTGATTCCGACAAACGAAGTGTTGTTTTGCTCATATTTAGGGGTAGTTATTGACGAAACATATATTTTGCCGGTGCTGTTGTCGGACACTACAACATTTTCATCTAACACCACGATTTCTGAAGTTTCGACTGATGGATCAGTTATTTTTATATCGTATATAGGTGAGTCTTTCACTCTGGTTGTTTTGGTTTCGGAATCTTTTGAAGTGTCCGCTTCCGGAGGTGTTTCTGTTTGTTGTGCTTCTTCCTGTTGTAGTTGTGTGGATTCTCCCATTACATTTGAATCATTATAGGTTGATTCATCGTTTCTACCCGATAAAGTTGTGAAGATAGAAGTCATCATCAGCAATATAATAGACCCGACAAAAAATTTGAATTTCTGTTTCTTAAGAAAATTTAATATTCCGGCTTTGTTTATTCTTAACAGTTTAGGGCTGCCCTTTTTCTTTTTTGCTTTTTCGTCATAAAATTTTATTGTTTCTTTTTCTGAAAATGTTACTTCTTCCGAAAATTTAAGTATTAAGCTCGATGCATCAGGAGGGAGGTCGGCGCTAAGCAGCGGCTGGGTTAAGAACTTCTCCGGCGGAACTAATTCGGCGAACTTTTGTGTGCAAAGAGCAACAACGTCGTCTTCTTTTATAAAACCGGAAGCGGCTGAAAAGTTTCCTTCTTTTAAAGTTTCTATAATTTTGGGATAACCATCTCTTATTAGATAAACCTTGCCTTCCCCGTATTGTACGATGTAAATTACGTTTCCCCACAAAACAACAGTCAGTATGTCTATACTAATGTCTTTTCTAGCTCCTCCGTACAGTGATCTAATTTGCTCCGAGGGCAGACTCAATATTTTTTCAGTAATATCCGATAAAGCTTTTTCAATTGATTGTATGGGTGATATATTTTCAGATTGGTAATAGGTTTCATTTAAGATGTCCGTAATGATTTTGGTTATCAGTTTTGAGTCGTTTGGGATTTCACTTTTAATACAGAATGTCGCAAATACAGAGCCTTTTCTTGTTTTTAAATCAGCACTTTCGGGAATTACAACTATATTGTCACTAACAACATTTGTGGAACTATCAGTGCTTGGTTTTATGTTTTGGATTTTGGCAGTAAATCTCTTGTTCATAATATTAAAAATGAAAGTATCGTAAATCCGGCAGCGAAAAGAAAGTGGATCCAAGCTATAGTACCAAAAACAATACTGGCTTCTGTGTGAAAGCTGTGGGTCATTAGTTTAACCTGCCTGGTAATTAAAAAAGCGAAAACACAATAAATGATTTGAATAATAACTATTAA
>C687J35174_10011398_pt1 | contig 10949 bp, 9 predicted proteins | sample RifCSPhighO2_01_FD_35174 | JGI IMG/M metagenome (IMG submission 35174) | reverse complement strand
CCTATATAGTCATTTTTGTCGATGAACTTGCCGACCTTATGATGTTTGCGCCAGTTGAGGTAGAAGACGCAATTGCCAGACTTGCTCAGATGGCGCGAGCGACTGGAGTTCATCTTGTCATTGCAACACAGAGACCATCTGTTAATGTGATAACAGGTCTTATTAAAGCAAATATTCCAGCTCGAATTGCATTTAACGTCTCCTCGATGATTGATTCTCGTGTGATCATCGATTCTCCTGGTGCGGAAAAACTGTTAGGAAGAGGAGATATGTTATACATTCCCCCAGATCAAGCAAAACCAACGCGCATACAAGGAGCATTCATCTCAGAAAAAGAAGTAAAGAAACTTGTCGATTTTCTCAAGTCAAGAAACTTTCCTGTTGAGTATACAGAAGAGATTGTTTCTCAACCGATTAATCTTCGAAAAGGAACAGCAAGTGGAGCATCATCTGACGGTCGTGATCCGTTATTTGAAGAAGTAGTACGTTTGGTTTGTCAATTCGATACTGCATCAGCATCGTTTCTACAGAGAAAGATGTCTATTGGATATTCAAGAGCAGCAAGAATTCTTGATCAATTAGAAGAACTTGGCATTGTTGGGCATGCAGAAGGATCTAAACCTCGAGATGTCTTGATTCGAAATGTCGACGAGTTTTTAAATACCTTTAATCAACAACAATAAAAAGCGAAAAACGCAAAACAAAAAGCGAAAAATACCGCTTGGCATACGCTACATAACTTATTATCGTATATCTTTCTTTTCACTTTGCGCTTTACGCTTTACACTTTTATGATACGTGTAGGACAGAAATTACAAGAAGAACGCCAAAGAAGAAAAATCAGCCTTGATGAGGTCTCAGCTGCAACAAAGATAAAAGTATCATTTCTTCAAGCACTTGAGAAAGGAGAGTATCAGCATCTCCCTTCCCCTACCTATGCGCAAGGATTTATCCGTAACTACGCAGAGTATTTAGGTCTTCCCAAAAAAGAAATCTTTGCATTATTTCGGCGCGAGTATGATAGTGAAAAACATGTTCGCGTTCTCCCTGATACGCTTTTGCAGAATCGGAGAGTTTCGCTTCGTCAATTTCGCATACAACGAAGAATAATTCTTCTTACTGCTGTTTGTTTATTGGTGTTTGGCTACATTGCATATCAATACCGATTTATGGTTCTTAACCCATCGCTTTCTCTTATATCTCCAAAAGAAGAACAGCGTGTGAGAAACACAGTTACCGTATCTGGTAAAACCAATGCAACAGCGAGTGTGTCTGTCAATGATGAAGAAGTCGTTGTTACAAGCACAGGCAATTTCATAAAAAAACTGACTGTGTTTCCTGGTGAAAATACGATAATTATTCGAGTCACCAATCGATTTGGGAAAGAAACAGTTCTTGAGAGAACTGTCATCGCTGAATAGAATGATGAAACCTTCGGCCTGCCGGTCTTCGACTCTGAGGGATGAGCTCTCAGGCTTGACACAACAGAATGAATTGAGGTAATCTAATAGATATGATCGATGCTGTCCAGCTTGTTTTGCTCATCGTTATAATACTTCTCACCGTGCTTCTTGTTGTTCTTGGGGTACAGGTATTTTTTATCTTAGGAGAGCTGCGAAAAACCGTTCATAAGGCAAATAAAGTGCTTGATGACGCAGGATCAATTGCAGAGAGCGTCACTGGACCACTGTCTTCTCTTTCATCGTTAACAGCGGGGTTACGATCTGGATCAATTCTAGCAGTTGTTAAATTTGTCAAAAGTCTTTTATCGAAAGACGATGAAGAAGACGATAAAAGGCCAAAAAAAGAATAGCTATGGAGAACAAGCATAACAACAATAGCTTTCTTCTTGGAGTAATTCTTGGCGTTGTCATAACGCTTCTTTTTACCACAAAAAAAGGACGAAAGATTCTTAAGGCGCTTTCTGAGGAAGGGTTACAGAAATTCACAGAACTTGAGGATATTTGGGAAGAACGAAGAAAACAGCTTGCTACTGATTCAGTAATGAGTGAGCAGGATATGGGAGGTGTCGAGGAGTCTATCGAAGACGAACTTCCACAACAAAAATCTTCAGAAACAAACGGATCTACTCCAAAAATATCTACAGGAAGAAGGTTTTTCCGCGGTACTCCTAAGAGAGGATAGTCTTATAATCCAAACCTTCTGATATTCTCATTGTGTTCCTCAAGCGTTCTTGCGTAGCGGATCGTTCGATTTTTGTCGTGAAGATAATACACGTATTCTGTGTCAGCAGGATTTGCCGCTGCTTTTAGTGCCTCAAGTCCTGGATTTGCGATTGGTCCAGGAGGAATTCCTGAGTGAAGATAGGTGTTGTAGGGTGATGAGACACTCTTATACTCAGCAATGGTTACCGGTTCCCACCATTGATCTGAAAATAATCGTTTCCCTTTTGCATACTGAATCGTCGCGTCGACCTGCAGAGACATTCCTGCAGCAAGTCTGTTATAGAGGATACTTGCAATAATCGGTTTTTCTTCAGTGGTAATTGCCTCCCGTTCGATAAGCGATGCAAGGGTCACGATCTGCTCTTGCGTATAGTTTGTATTAAAGGATGGAATAGTACTGTATTTTGCGTCGAAATTTCCACGAAGCTGTGTGATTATCTGATCCACACTTGCATCTTTTGGAATAAGATAGCTATCGGGGAAAAGGTATCCTTCGTGGTTTACTAACTCTTCTCTCCAAGACTCATCATAGGTGGGAATTGATCCTTTAAGGATGTCAGTGACTTCCTCAGCACGCTTTCCTTCAGGAATTGTCACCCACACATCAAGGCTCGCGTGGGTCAAGCGTTTGGCAATCTCCTCAGATGACATCGAAGAAGAAAAGATAAAGTCACCTGCTTGTATTTTTTTCTCAATACCGAGTTGTTTTACCAAAAGATAAAAAAGGAACGGACTTTTTATTAAATTCTTTTCTTTTAAATCTATTGCAATTTGCTTAACGCCCGCGCCTTTTGTAACAACAAACATACGTTCTGTTTTATTCTGCGGATCAACGGGCAGAAGACTGACATTCCACCATAACAAGAAAGCAAATAAAGCACCGACAATTGGAATGATTAGAAAAAGTTTCTTGCTCCTCTTTTTTCTCAGATTCATATTTCTCATATCATCATGAGGTTTAAAATGCTGTGGAGATCTTCATGGGATCCTCACGTCGCTAACGCTCCTCAGGTCACAGACTCCCATATGGGAGATGACAAGTGCGCTTGTCAATTATACAAAAAGATAGGGAAGTTTTTTAACGAATCTCTTGCTTCATTGAGTTGTTTTTCAGACGGACTGTACAGTGTATACAGTACTTCACCTTTATGCACTTTCTGCCCAATTTTTTTATCGAGATAAATTCCTGCCTTTTTCTCAAGCGGTGCTCCTAATATTCTCGTCACAATGGTTGCGTGTTTGCTATGAATTTTTTCAACCACGCCTGATAATTTTGCGATCATCTCAAATCTATATCGGCCTGGTTTTAAGTCAATACTTGAGATATGGCCGTTTCCTCCCTGAGCTTTTACAATCTCCAAGAATTTTTTATGCGCATGACCACTTGTTAAGATATACCGTGCCCATTCATGGCCGCTTCCAAACTCTGTTTTTATTTTCCCTTGAAGCGTTTTGCTACTACTTTCAAGGCAGAGATCAAGAAGCGCACCTGCGAGATTTAACGCCCGTTCCTCAAGATCAAATGGCCGGTATTCTTCCTGTTCAAGGACACGAAGCGCTTCTCGTGCTTCAAGTACAGGGCCGATTCCTCTTCCTGCAGGCTCATTTGTTCTATGCACAAGCACCCGCATCTTCATCTTAAACATTTTTGCTAAATACTCAAACTTTTTCTTTAAAACTTCAGCGTCTTTTGTCGAGTGTACTTTTACAAGCTCACCGATTGGAAGATCGATGACAACGTGTGTTGATCCAAATGCGATTTTTTTTGCCATGATTGAGACAAGGATTTTATCAAAACTCTCAAAGAGTAATGGCTCTTCAACTTTAATAATGACATCATCAGCTGGTGCAATTTTGACACTTCCACCCCAAACGATACAGCCATTTGTTTTATGAATTATTCGGTAAATGCCTTCTTTATTAAAAACAACAGGTGCAAGAACCTCCATCACATCAGCAGTCCCACCTGGTGTGGTGATCGCTCTGCTTGAACTTTTAGGGATAGTAAATCCAGCTGCAGCAACAATCGGAACAACGATAAGTGTCGTTCTTGTCCCGGGAACTCCTCCGATAGAGTGCTTGTCGGCAACGATTCCCTTAAACGTTAGTCTTTCTCCAGTTGCTACCATGGCTTTTGTGAGGTAATAAATTTCTTGATTGGAAAAGCCTTCAGAATATCCTGATGCAGCAAAGTATGTAGTCAACACATCGCCGAGTCGCTGATTTGCTATCTCATCCATGACGGCAAAGATCTCAGCGTACGAAAGCTTTTTACCTAAAAGTTTTTTTTGAATTGCTATGAGTGCTAAATTTTTTTGTCCCTCCATATGCATCCTTACAGACTTCCTTTTATCTGAGCAATAGCTTGCTTTACGGTATTTTTAATCAAGTTGAAGAGAAAATACAATGTTATGTTGATAACTTTGTATATTGTTGGCCAGATCTTGGTGAGTATAATAATAAATCTATTTTTCGGTTCCATGTGGGAGTGTATCAAGCCTTGCATGTAAAATAAGTCGTTTCCAGGTTGTCCCAGGAGGGGTACAGGTAATAAGCGTTAAGAAACTATCAGAGTAGTCTTGTGCAAGAACTGATGTATCGTCAGGCTCAACGATGGTTATCTTAAAGATTGTATATGTATACATAATCTTATCGATTGTGACCTGTACTTGATCTCCGACGGTAAGTGTGTGGGCTTTTGCAAAGATTGTTTTGTAATCAGCCTTATTGAAAAGTTGGGGAAGCGTTGAGTGACCAAAAATAACAGCAGTACCTTTCTGAGGAGGGAGTGCAGTTCCGCCATAATGTACAAGATGGTCTTTTAAGCTGTAGTCAACTGTTGAGACGACTGCATTTTCGATTCCAATTTTAGGAATAGAGACTGTATAGGTTGTGATTGGAACCTGCTGATTTAGTGCATTGTAGTTAGGGTACCAGTTTTGTGCATTGGTATAATCGACTCCAATTCTTGAGAACAATAAGCTTTTTATTGATTCTCTGGAAAGCACTGATACATTTGGAATCGGTGCGGTAACCGTTTGGGAAGCAAATGCAGGAGCAAAGTACACCTGCCAGGAAATAAGTGGAAATGAGAAATATGCAATTGAGAGTATCCCGATGAGAAACAAGCACAGTCCAAAAAACTTCACGAGAAATCGTTTCCCTTTTTCATTATTTTTTTTGTATCTGTAGACTCTATTCATTTGTGGTAATAACCAGTTTTATATTTTGAGCTCTTTGAGGAAGAATCTGGGGAAGAAAAGGAATATTTGGAGAGAGTGTAATCGTTGCGTCAACTACTTGCGACAATGATTTCAGATGGTTCCTTGCCTCATCAAACGACTTTCCTGAAAGTTCTGAAATGATACTGTTTTGATCAAGTTTTGGCAGAAGCCCGGCATTTATCACAATAGCTGCTTGTATTGTGTCTTTATCATCCTCGTCTCTTTCTGCTTTCTTAATATCTGTTTGTCTATTTTTATCAGAGATATCTGTTTTATCGCCGTGTCGTTCTTTAATAATTGCATCGGCGAATTTGTTCATATCTGTTTTTAAATAAGAAACTGTGTCAAACGTAACATCTGCGGTGAGTGTTACGGATTTTACCTCGTCCCCTACATTTTTGTTGAATTTTTTATTTGCAAGCGTTGTTGTCGTGAATGCAGAAAGCAGTACCTCATCCTCACCAATTTGTTTTGTAAACTCTTCATCCGCTTTCTCCTTAAGGCTTTTTGGAAGATCAGCAGCCAATTTGTCAACGTCTTTTTGCGACACGACAGTCACTTCTTTTTTTGATCCTCCAGAGAATGCACTTTCATTTTTCGCAGCAAGCGATGTTGTTTGGCCTAGATTGAATTTTGTATCCGATGGAAGATTATATTCTTTGCCAATTTTTGCTGCGACAACAGCAACTTGTCCAGTTCCTGATTTTATTCCGGAAAAGATGTCTCCTGATGCAGATGCAATGGAAATATCTTTCTCTAACTCAAACTCCAGATTGTTGGAGGTCTTAAGCTTGGTTCCTTTCTCAAGCGTTACTTTTGACTCGGCACTATTATAAAGAGTTACGGTTCCTTTTGCTTTTTCGCCAACTTCCTTTTTCCCTGTTGCATTCGTTGAAGCAGTACCATTTAAGGTTGCTGATTGTTCTTTTGCTGCAATCGCATTTTTGGAATAATCATTATTACCATTAACCGCAAAGGTAATATTTTCTTCTTGCGTTACGTCTTTTGGAGTGATCTTAAGATCAACAGTTGCTCCAAGTGTAAAGTAATACAGAAACAGAGCGCCAGCCCCAAGAATAAGAAGCAAAAATGGGATGAGTACCAAGCGATTTCCAGCTCGAAGTGCTCTCAACGGATTCATATGTCCAAACGGTAGTTTGTTCAAGAATGCTATCGGTATTTGTAATGCACTTGTTGCAAATGCAAATAAATCCTTTTTTGCTGGTTGGTGGTGGTCATGATCTATATCTTGTTCCATAGTAACACTATGATGACTTTGACTTGGAATATGTTGTTGTTCAGGTTCAATTGCATAGGTTACTTCAGCTTTGGTTTGTTCTTTTTCAAAAGATTTGTCACCTGCTTCTGATTCATTCGCATTGACGGCTTTCTGGTCCCGTTTTGAAACAATATCTTCTTCAAGAACAAAACCAAAGGCGTCAGGACTTTCAGGATTTGCAACTTGGGTAAAATTATCACTGACAACGGTGTCGACATTCGTTTTTGCCTCTTTTGAAAGAGAAGATGGTTCTGTTTCATCTTCATCAGCAGATTCTTCTGGTTCTGGTGCACTACTTTTTACCGTTTTAATTTCCTCTGCTGTTTTATCGACAAGATGTCCTGGAAGCGCAAATCCCATCTGTTCAGCAGCACCAACAACAACTGACTTTGCAGCAAAACCGCTTGGAAGAATGGATATCTGTGGCATATGGAGAAAAGGAATACTCTTACTCCATTGATGTGCGACAAAACTTTGGATGAGTAAATCTTCTGTATCACCATTGAACAAAATAACTCGAGCAGGTAGTATGTCTGTAGCGCTGAATTCTTTCAGAAGCGCGTCAACGGTTACAGGAATATTAGTATTTGCTATTTGTGTTGTTTTTGACTCGATTATTTTACCTGCACGGAAAAGTGAAACCGTGAGGTGCCTGCGGCCTATCTCGCAAAGTAGAGCAGATAGTGGCGCACCTTCTTCTTCTTGAATCAGGTGCGCGACTGCTTCACTAATGACAAGAAATCCAACCGGCGTTAGGGAAAGTGCCTCACAGACTTTTTTTAATTTGGTTAAATACTCTTTTTTTATATGTTTTTCTTCTACCCAACTTTCCTTAACTCCAAGAACCATTTTTTCTGTCTGCATATCTGGAGGTAGTTTTTCTTCAGCTGCGCTGATTGCTTTATCAAGCGTTCTTAACAGCTCATCTTCAGAGGCTTCTTCAACAGTTGATGAGAAATACTCTTCGTGTCTTCCAATAACTTTTACTTTTTCCTGGAATTCTTCAAGTATGACAGCGCTTGCTTTCTCTTCGTGAAGTAAGAGAGCGAGGAAGTACTGAGGCTTCCCTTTTTTTCCTATAAAGGATCCAATAGGCAGTTTCATAAGAATTAAGAGTTTAGAATTAAGAATTATTCGACAACTGCGTAAATCCGTTTTTGGTTCTTTCCTAAATTCTCTTGCTTTATTATCTTAACTGATTTCAGTCGTCCTGTAAAATCAACATGCGGACCTCCGCAGAACTCGATAGAGTATGCCTTCTTCGGGTCTTTAGAATCTCCGCCAATAAAGTAGATCTTTGATTTGTCACCATAGGTATCCATAAAAAGGCCGATTGCACCCATTTTATGGGCTTTTTCTGTTGGGATAAGCTCAAAGTGAACAGAAAGATTTTCTTTAATTTTTTCATTTACGATTTCTTGAACCTTTTCAATCTCTTCATCGGTCAATTTATTCTCATAATTAAAATCAAATCTTACCCTTTCTGTTGTGATATTTGATCCTGTTTGATGAACACTATTTCCCAATACATCTCTAAGCGCTTGATGCAAAAGATGCGTTGCTGTATGTCCCATGATGGTTTTTTCTGAATGGTCTGCGAGGCCTCCTTTAAACATCCCAGCTGAGGAAGTTCGAGAAAGATCAGCATGTTCCTTTTTTTCTTTTTCAAACTCTTCTTCATCAATCTTGATGCCGCTGATCCAGACAAGATCTTTGAGAATCTCAAGTGGTAATCCATACGTTTGATATAAATAAAATGCAGTCTTGCCATCTACTTTTTTTAATTTTTCAATGACTTTCGTACCTTCATGCAAACTTTTTCCAAACTTATTTATTTCCTCAACAATGACGTCGGACAATTTCCTTTTCGCTTCATCAATATCAGAATCACTCCAATTATTTATGCCTTTTTCAATTGTTAAAACCTCCTCTGAAAGCTCAAGGAATTCTTTGCTCGGTGTATAGGAACCTGCGAGTTTTCCCATCTTAACTGCTGCACGCCTCAAGAGTCTTCTGAGAATATAGCCTTGTTCTTTATTTGATGGAGTGACGTTATCTTTAATAAGAAAAACTGAAGCTTTTAAGTGGTCTGTAATAATACGCATTGGTTGCATGTGCTCCGTTTGGTCGTACGATTTTCCCGTTTGCTGCTGCAGTCTTTGAATAATCGAATTGTACAAATCAGTTTTGAAAACATCTGGATCATTATCTACAGCTGCTGCAAAGCGTTCTAAGCCTCCCCCGAAGTCAACATTTTTCTGCGGCAGTTCTTTAAAACTGCCATCATCCTGTTTAATATATTGCATAAAGACTGAGTTGCCAATTTCCATAAATCTTCCGCAGTCGCAATTTGGGTGACACTGCTCTCCAAACGTTGGATCGTGTTTTACGTTACTAAATTCATAAAACACCTCGCTGTCCGGACCGCCTGGCTCACCTACAGGCATATTCTGCGGAACTCCTGCCCGTGACCACCAGTTTTTCTCAACGCCATAGGCAAAAATTCTTCCATCCTGTATGCCGTGTTTGTCAGCATCTTCTGAGAGGTCGACAAACTTTGCCTCAATGTTTTGTTTGGCAAATAACTCTTTCCAAATTTCGATACTCCCATCGTCTTTTGGAATATCATTGTTACCAGCAAATACGGTTACATATAATCTGCTTGAATCAAGGCCAAGTCCTACAGTTTTGCTTACTAAATACTCAAAAAACCATTGTAACTGTTCTTGTTTAAAATACCCGCCTTGACTCGTCGAGCCAGGCGAGGCAGGATCCCCAAGACTCCAGTTGCCCATCATGCGGAAAAATGTTGTGTGCCTGTTGTCTCCAACCTCTTCGATGTCCTGTGCTCTGATGCAATTCTGAACGTTTACTAATCGTTTGCCAGATGGATGTGTTTCCCCAAGTAAATAAGGAACGAGCGGCTGCATACCAGAGCTTGTAAAAAGCGTTGTTGGGTCGTTTTGCGGAACGAGTGGTGAGTTAGCGATCCTTTTATGGCCATTCTTTTCAAAAAATGTAATGTAACGATTGACAATATCAGCTGAGCTTAACATATTAGCTATTATAGCATGAGTCTAGCCACGTAAACTATCTATTGTCTTGACATCTTCATCTCTTACGATCTATGCTTATGTATAATAGGTTAATCCATTATACATACATGCCACAGATATCCCGAAATAAACTTTCTACAAAGGCACAAAAAGATCTTATTAATAATGTAGTAACGATCTTAAATTCAATATCCAGAAAAGAAGAGATGGAAGTATTTCTTACCACCTTCTTAACGGAAACAGAAGTATTAATGCTAGCGAAGCGACTTGCAATTATTATCTTGGTATCTGAAGGGTTTAATGATAGTGAGATTGCAAGCACGCTCCATATGACAAGAATAACAGTAGCAAAGACCCGATATTATTATGAGGGGCGAGGACAGGAAGGCCTTACAATTGCTTTGACAAAAATTGCAAAGGATAAACGGCTTCAGGAAATGAAAGGAGCACTTCTTGCTCTTACTAGATATTCAATCCGCGCTGCTGGCGGCTACGTAACACCGAAGATTTTTGATTAATAGTTATATGTATAGTAGGTTAATGCATTATGCATAATGATAAAGAAGCATTAATGCATGTTAAAAAAGTGTTATGAGAGCTAAGAAAAGGTGTTTTACATAACGAGATCAACATGCGTAAATTATACCACGAATTCTTGAGCGTAATTCTGCTTCAACTCTTGTGATAAGATGTTACTATGTCTGATCGTTCAAATCCTGAAAAGTTTCCACCTTCTACAAAGCAAGATTTGAAGCCTAAGCATAGACTCATCGAAGCTTCTTTAGCTCCAGGAACTGCTCAAGAAGATACCAGTCAACCATTATCAGGTATACGTACTGAATTAGAAACAGCTGGCGAGGTCGGTTCAGTAAAGAGTGATGAATCCTACAAGGGGTATCCTCTTATGTGGCCAAGTGACGATCTCAATACACTTACCAATCGTATAGAAACGACCACTTCGTCGAAAAGAAGGGATGTACTAAGAACACTTTCTTTAGTTGCTCAAGTAAAATTACTGCACAGGCATAGCAAACGATCAGCATATCAAGAAAATATGATGTCGATGATAAATGGGGATGAAGCACTTGTTCTTGCAGACAAAGTTATTTTTCATGGGTTGGTACAAGATATGGGATATGCAGTTCCAAAACAGTTCGTTTCAGATCCAGCAAGAACCGCCGAAGAGAACAGGGAATTGGTTGAA
>C687J35174_10011394_pt1 | contig 10950 bp, 16 predicted proteins | sample RifCSPhighO2_01_FD_35174 | JGI IMG/M metagenome (IMG submission 35174) | reverse complement strand
GCTGCCACTGTGTGCCATGTGAGCGGGGTCTTGGCTGGGGCGCGTGGGTCAATGAGACTCGATTCGTATGCGTCTAGGATCTTTTCCCGGGCACGGACGAGATCTTCGTAGGTGAAGCGCTCGGCATTCATGTTACTGTTGAATACTTGCCAGCGCGAGTTTGTCTGCTCCCAGTGCTCGAAGAGTACCCCCGACAGATTGAGGCCGAGTTCGTGTTTCTTCTTCTTGATCTCAACCATGTCGGCGAAGTATTGCGCGGGAGAGTAGGCCTCCGGATTATTGTTGATCCGTTCGGTCATCTGATCCGCCAGTACCTTGAGCTCGCCCCATAGGGCGCGACCTTCGGCTGTGCGATCGTCTGGTCCTGCTGGGGGAGAGGTCTCCGTGGAGATCACACTCCAGATGGTCCAATTGCTTGCGAGGAGGGCCAAGACGAGAATCGTCCTGGCCACCCACGGCGTCGCAATGACACCGATTGTGGTTCGAACGGTTCTCACCTATTGCCTCCTAGACGCAGGCTGGGGTAATGCGTATTTCAAAGATGCGTCCTAACTCTAACTATCATAAACTAGCCGCTTTGTCAATTAAAAGTGGGGCGTCCTTCGACGCCCCACCGGGTTGCCTGTCCTGCCCCTATTCAGGGAGTGAGAGTGGCCTCGGCCATCTCCTCATGCCCACAGATACTCCTGCAGTGGATGCTGAAGGTCACCGGTGGCGTGCCACTCATCACGCACACCGTTTCGTGATCACTCGGTGACTTGAACCCAGACCAGGGTCCGCCACTCGCGTAGCAACTCGATGCGTTGGTGGATGTCCACGAGATAGTGGAGCAGATCGTTCCTGTGGCCGCGGTCTGACCTTTCGGTGGATCCAGGTAGAGGGCGACCTCCGGGCGCTCACAGATCTTGCCCGAGATCGTCTGGCTCGAGGTGACGATCTTGCCGGTATTCCAGCGGACGGGGCCAACTCCGGGAATATCCGCCTCCCAGTCTACTCGTGGATTGGTCGACAGGTTCAGGACGACCCCTGGAGTCTGCCACAAACCGGCGTCGATCCATGCCCAGACGACCAGGGTCGTCTCTCCCGGAGAGAGTAGGAATGTATCCCTGAAGATGAGTTCGGAGTCAGCGTTGCTATGTGACGGACCGCTCATGAGCTGCCCATTCTCGCGCTCGAGCTTCGCCATAGTGATAGGCGTAGGCTGGTTCGAGTGGAACGTGACCCGACTGACGACGATGGGCCTGTCGCCCTCGACGTTCACCACCACGGCGCCGATCTTGCTCATGTTGTTGCGGAAGATGAGGCTGGTCGGCACTGCCTGGTTGTTGGCCGAGACGCTCACGATTGCTGCCTTGCCCTCGGACGAAACCGGACTGCTGCTACAGGCTGCCGCGAGCGGCAGTAATACAAAAGCGAGCTTGTGCATCGCTGTCCTCCTCGTTCGCTGATTTGGCGTGTGTTCTTGCCGAAATTACATTAGCATACCCCGTCAGACGTGTCAAACACTTATCTGTCCGAAAAGACAAACGATCGTTTCCTAAATCGGACAGGATTTTACATGTTTTAGGCAGTCTGGGTATCGCCAGCTCGAACCTGCCGGAGTCCACCTGCAAAACCAAGCTCCTCGTCTGCCTTCGGGCGGCCGGGGGAGCTTCGACTTCATGTGTGCTAACCTAAATTTTGGGCAAGGGTGGCTATTATGGCTATGCCTACGAAGTTGCAGACAAGTGAGACGGGGACTAGTGTTTTAAGCTTGGGTTTGGAGAGACCCATAAGCATTAAGCCAAGTTCATCGGGCAGGGGCGAGGCTATTACTATGCCGCCGATTAGCGACAGGAACCAGCGAAATAATTTGAAGTGTATTATGTGTCGCCACTTTCTGCGACTTTCCATACTCATTAAGTTTGAAACATCACGAGCCAGTGAGTCGCGCGAGAAGTAATAAATCAGCAAGTCACCGCACATGGCACCCAACGCACCAAAGAGGGCAATTATGTAAACAGAATTATAAGTTATCGCGAGTTCAGAAAGTGCAACTATCGCTGGGGCTGCGGTGAAAATAGAAGTGAAAAATAAACCAGCGATGAAAATCTGCAAGGGACCCAACCAGTAGGTTTGGTTGATCAGCTCATCGATCGTGCCAGTGTGCACAAGCATGAGCGCCACGAAGATGCTCGTGATGATCACGCCCAGATCATTGCCTAGATTATTCTTTCTTTTCACCTACACTATTATAAATGTTCCCGTCACCATTGCCTATCTGCAACCACTTCCAGGTGTGAGAAATAAAAATAAATGACAGCGGCACCCAGATCCAGTAGGTGACCACTCTGTATAAGAGTGCGGCGGACAGGGCAATGTGCGGGGCGATGCCAAGTCTAGAAAAAGCAAATACTAGCGCGGCCTCTGGCACACCTGGTAATAAGCCAGAATTACTTATCAAAACAAATCCTGATGCTGTGAGCATTCCAAATATTACATCACCAATTCCTGGTGCCGCGCCGAATGTGTGGAAGGCCGAGAAGAGCATCAGTACGTCTATGAAATAGTAGGCAAGTGTGAGGGCAAAGACTCCCAGAAGTGCAAATGGCCGGTCGGCGCAGGTCCGCCAAGTCTCTATGATAGGTGCGACGTACTTGCCTCCCTTGTGCTTGAAGAGATAAAAGATAGCGAACGCAATTAGGACGATTGCAATTATAAGCAGCACGGGATGTGACCAGAGGGCATTAATTTCTGGGTACGGTGGCAAGCCAAGTGAGAGTACAAAAAAGAATGCATACGTGGCCGCAAGCAATACAGTCTCGGTGGTGACAGCAAATGTGGCCGCCTGCTTGGGCACGCCCAATTTGCGAAAGGCAAAATATGATACAGCAGGGCCGCCGGCGACAGGGATTAATCCTGCGCCTAATTCTGCAATTACCGCCACTTTGAGTGTGTTCTTGAAGGGTTGCCTAGCCCCCGTGATTATAAGCAAGCAATATGATAAGAGTGAACTCATTAAGTAGCTTGCGATCTGAAGGCCAATGAGCAGAATGAGAGCTTTGTTGGAGACCTTGAGCCACAGGGCCGGCAAGAGTGGCAAGTACTCGCGAAGATCATGCCAGATGAGAATAGCCAGAGCCACAAGCACCACCACCCCAACGATGTAGCGATAATTCCTGCGTAGCCAAGAAGTCCTCTGCATCGGCCTATTCTATCATTTATAGGCCCCCTCAAGCACGATTAGTGCAGGAGGACTGCCCTCGTGTAGTTTCAACAACTCACCCAACCCTCTCTTATGGATAAGAGAGGGCGAGGCAGAGTCCGGGTGAGTTGGTTCTGCGCGGGCAGTACTTACTTCCCGCCTTTACCGAATTTGACGTTGTTTACTGTCCAGATTGCCGATGGCTCTGACCCAGTTCTCTCTGCCACGATGAAGGCGTAATAGTCATTTGCTATTTTTGCACCGGGGTATGCGGCTACGAAGGCATCCCAGTTATCGTAGGGCGTTACGCCTCCGGCGTACATGACGCAGCTGGGATCATTAATAATATCTACGTAACCACTTACGCCCGGACAATAATAAGCGTCAACGAAGAGGTAGAAATCAGTGTAGCTGTCTGCGTTGCTATCGATGGGTAAGTTGTAACTTAGGTTGCCCGGCATTGGCGCGATCGCGCCGCTATACATATATGAGAGCTGGGTGAGATTGGCGAGCTCTGTGTTGTAGATCTTGCTCTCGAGAGTGTAGACGCCGGCGTAATCACCATCGGCGTCGCCGCTATTAAGCGAGAGTGTGGCCGAACCCTTGGCGCCCTTGGAATTGAGCACGCAAGTGCCGCTATAAATACCACTGCCGTCACTCGAACCGTCGAAGCACTGAATCTTATTCATGCCCGGAGCAGTAGTGGGAGCCGCCGCACCCACAGGCAAGGCAACTCCTAACACAGAAACGAGAGCCACCGCCGTAACCAATCGTGAACCAAACGTTTTTGTCATAACTTTTCGCATTAATTTATAAAACTAATAATTGATCGCCAGATTTCTGACGCCTGAGCTCTGCGATTATTACAATCACGATACGTTTGCTAAGATAAGATTATGCACAGCCTACCAGCTGATCTAAGCAAGGCCATCAACTCCACGTCGAAAACGAGGGAGCTATGGCAAGATATCACGCCACTGGCGCGCAACGAGTGGATCTGCTGGGTCACAAGCGGCAAGAAGGCCGAAACGCGCGGAATCCGCATAGAAAAAGCAATCTCAAAAATGAAATCCGGAATGAGGCGCCCGTGCTGCTGGGCCGGCTGCCCACACCGACAGAATTAGATAGTTTAAGAGTTGAATATGAATATGAGAGTCACTGTAAATAATGAAAAAGAACAAGAACTTACTTTAGCTCGAGAAGCAATATTTAAGCGTCTGGAAACTCTATTTCAGGGCAAGGCTGTGGAAGCGCATGTTTTTGGTTCTGTTGCCAGAGGTGATACGGATGCATTCAGTGATATTGATATTTGGTTTACCTTCAATGACACAGATTTTGAGGAGGTATACAAGAATCGATTTGAGTACTACAGCAAGATCGGCGCTGTACTTCACTCCTGCGAGCCTCCTCAAAATGCCCCCATCGGCGGAGTTCATACTGCCCTTCTCCTAGAAGAGGGAGTCGGGAGCATAGTTGTCGTAGATATATATCTCTGCCCTCTTTCAACTGCCTATATAACAGATGACGGCAGGAAGTTGTTCGGCATAGACTTACCGAGAGGAGCTATCGGATTTAATCCGAAGAGGGTTCAAGTCGATGAAAACTACCGAATTGATTTCTTTATCGGTTTTATCTTTAACTCGATAAAAAAGCTTGCCCGGAATAAAGGAAAGCCCCTTGAGGCTGTTTTATATGAATATCAAGACAAATTTATTGATTCCAATGTTGCAATTACTCCCTTGGTCAGCAAGGAGCAAAATCTCGATACGCTGGAGATAATAATCGATAATGTTCACAAAATAGCCAACGACAAACAAAAGAAGGTTCTTGTGACAATTCGAGATTTCGCAAGAAGGATACTACTTTAAATTCGACTTATGTAACTCCTTGTTGTGCTGGTAGGACTTCTTGATGAGTTGTTCTAGGGCTTTTGGGTTCACGTCGGAGAGTTTGTTGATGTAGAGGCAGCTGCCGCTTGTTTTGTGCTTGCCGAGTTTCATGAGCAGATCTCTGAGGCCGGGGAAGCCGGCGGACATGTAGGGCATCACATAGAGCGTAAGATTCTGCTTGCGCGGGGAGAAGCCAACAAGCGGCCAATCGCCCTCTTGGGAACTACGCGCTGACTTGTAGTGGAACATACCGAAGCCCACAATAGATTCACCCCACATGCGCGGCTTCTGGCCCGTCGCTCGCGCAAACATCTTCAAGAGCACGAGGCCATCTTTGCGCCTAACCTCACCCTCAATACCCTCGATGAAATCTCGAGCGCTTGCGTCAGTAGGTTTTGTCTTGAGTTCTGCCATCTGGTTTACTCCCTTGATGGTGCTTGCGATGGCAATTGCTTTGCTCTCCCCATGAGATAGTGAATAAGTGAGGCGAGGATCGTCCAGTAGATAATTAGATAGATGCCAATGAATGGGGGTGGCGGATCATCTTGTAGAAAACTGTAGGAAAGCAAAAGTGGCCCGATCAAGACAACTTTGATAGGCGAGATAATTGCTGGTGCAGTCTGCTTCCACGCTTCTGGAGACGCTATCGTTAAGAATGTATCTGGGTGCTTGGGGAAGCCGCGCGGGCCAGTAGACCCCAAAAGTGAAGTGGTGATGAACATGAAAACAAAGCCCGAAATAATGAAGTAGATAACGAATCTCGTTCTTGAAGTACGCATATTATTTAATATTCATAAGTATAACTCAAAAACTAGACTTTTGGTGTCGCAGACAATAGAATATCTTCATATTCCCCGGTGGCGCAATGGTAGCGCGGCGCCCTGTTAAGGCGAAGGTTGTAGGTTCGAATCCTACCCGGGGAGTTGGCAGGCCAAACTTGCAATTAAGCGATCTGTTGCAAATTAAGGTGGAGTAACTATAATCCCAATTGGAAAGGACTTGGAGGCGATCATGCGTTTTTGCATGGATTGTGGCTGTGCGATCGAGGCCTGTTTCGGTTTCGTGCTTGCGGGTGACTTCTACGAGGCACTCGTTGGTAAGCGTCGTCCGGATCGAGTACGAGAACGCTGTGGGCTCTGTGCGGAGTTACGACACCAGCTTTGGCAGAGATATTTGCCAACCAAACAGTGAGGAGGACAGCGATGTGTAGCGGTGATAGACCGATTGGGATGGGCGATGGCTCGTGCTTCGGCGTGTTGGACCCGCAGGAACTTCGCGGGTCTGCTCGCTACTCGCGGGGGCCCAGCCGAAGTCGAAGACGCGAGCCCCCGTTACCGCCAGGACCTTGGAAGCTTGAGGGCGACGAGACCGTACACACGGGAGTGGAGTATATGACCACAGCTGTGCTAGTGCGACTCGAGGAGCAGAGAGCCGCTGGTGAGACAATGCGTGTGGTCGTGACCAGCTCCGACGGAACCTCTATTGTGTACCACAGGTAGTGATTTCGACCGAGATCACACCTACGAAGAAGGCGGGCCCCCGATGTTGGGTGACCCGCCTCTTTCTTTGGGAGGAATCTTAATCTATTTAGTAGGCCGCGCCGCCGTCCGGCAGATTGCTTCCGTTACTGTCGCCAGCAGGTAGAGTGACATTGATATTTGTGTCCCCGTTGCTCGCGTCCTTGTCGCTAATCGCGGGCCAAGCGAAGAAGTAGAAGAGCAAGATGACGAGCGCCGCTATGAGCAGGCCCATCACCATGCCAGTACTACTGCTATCTCCGTCGTGGTGCACTTCATGTATTACGTCAGCCATATAAGTTTGTTAACTTTATATCTAATAAACATTGTGACGAATAAGATACAATATACTTACACATACTCTCATGGATAGAATCCTCCGACAACTGGATAGCCCTAAGAAGATCCAGGACTACCTCGATAAGCTAAAAGTTAATTTTGAAAAATCTGGCGAGACCTGCATGTCGCCCTTGCGAGTCGTGAGAGAAGGGAAGGCACATTGCATGGAAGGGGCCTTATTTGCCGCTGCAGTACTCGGCTCACACGGGTATGAGCCGATGATCATGCATCTGCGCACACACGAAGATGACACTGATCAAGATCACGCAGTCGCGTTATTTAAGGATGGCAAGAATAATAAGTATTGGGGTGCGATAAGTAAGACTAATCACGCTGTATTGCGTTACCGCGATCCCATTTACGTAAGCGTGCGGGAACTCGCCCTGTCGTACTTTCACGAATATTTTGACAAGTCTGGGCGCAAAACTTTGCGCTACTACTCGCGTCCATTTTCACTAAAAAAATTTGGAAAAAGTTGGGTGACGAGCGAGAAAGACTTGTGGCACATAGACGATGCNTTTAATAATTCCAAGCATTTCCCAATCCTGCCAAAGAATTTCAAAGCGAATAACTTGCGCAAAGCAAGCAAACTAGAAATCAAAGCCGGTGATCTGGTAGAATACAAGTCATGAGCAATATAATAGTATGATGACAGAGCAAGAGCTGCGGGAGTATGTGATGAAGAAGAAGGGCACGGAGAAGCCTTTCACAGGCAAGTTCTGGGATAATCACGAAAAGGGGATGTATGTCTGCGCGGATTGCGGCGCGCAACTTTTCTCTTCTGATACTAAATTTGACTCAGGCACTGGCTGGCCATCATTTGATCAAGCATTACCTGGCGCCGTGGGACTCGAGCCCGATAATTCACTTTTTAGAAAGCGGACGGAAGTGCTGTGCGCGAAATGCGGCGGTCACTTGGGACATGTGTTTAATGACGGCCCTAAGGACCCCTCGATTGCCTCGGGGCAAGCAACTGGCCAAAGATTTTGCATTAATTCCTGCGCCCTTGACCTCGACACAAAAGGCGAGTAGTTTGAGCTTACTATGCTCAATTTTCTCAAGGCGCATTGGATGGCTATTCCTACTGCTATTTTGGCTATTGTTGCCGTTGGGTTTATGATTCGGGGTAAGGAGGCGCCCGTGGCGGCCTACACTGTTACGCTGCTAGATTTGTCTTCTGAAGTTAGCGTAAGTGGCAAAGTGACTCCCGCGGAGGAAGTTAGTCTCGCTTTTGGCCAGGCTGGCCAGGTCGCTCGAGTGAACGTCCGCGTGGGGCAGAGAGTTTCTGCGGGTGCCGTTCTTGCCTCGCTTGATAACGGCAACTTGTCTGCTCAAGTCGCTCAAGCCGAGGCTTCGGTTAAGATCGAGCAGGCAGCGCTTGAGAGTTTGCGCGCCGGGAGCAGAGCCGAGGACGTAGGCATCGCCCTTGTTAAAGTGGACACGGCCAGGCAAACACTGGACAACAAGAAGAATATTCTAACTAATCAAGTAGCGAGTGCCTACTCTGTAGTAGAAAATAATTTTCGATATTACGTAGATCAGCTTTTCACTAATCCTAGATCAGACAACCCAGAGCTCAATATTCAATTGAGGGGTGAATACGAGTTTGCACTCGAGGAGGACCGCATCTATATAGAAACTGCGCTAGCTCCGTGGCCGAACCCCGATGTCGCTCAAACTTCACTTACACGCATACGAGATTTTGTAGCATTAGTTGCCACAGCTATTAACGAGTTATCGGCCACGGCAGTACTAAGTAGCGGTACTGTAGCTGGCTATAAGGCGGATATGTCCATCATGCGCAGTAGCATTGAGACTGAACTCGAAAATGTATCTGCTGCGGAGCGGGCCTTCATTGATGCGGGGCTTGCTCTAGAACTTGCGCAAGATGAGTACAATCTTGCCAAGTCACCCGCGCGGCCGGAAGACATTGACATAGCGCAAGCGAAACTCGCCAAGGCCATTGCAGAGGTCAGCCGCTTGCGGGCACTTATGCGCGAACGAGTGATCTACGCACCCTTTACTGGACTTGTGTCCAAGCAAGAATACAAAGTAGGAGAGACGGTGTCAGCCGGAGATGCACGCATAAATCTGATCAGCGACAACAACTTCCAGATAGAGGCCAATATTCCTGAAGCCGACATTGCGAGCGTGGCAGTTGGTCAGGTTGCGGTCGTTACTCTCGATGCTTATCCAGAGACGGAAATATTTAATGCACATGTCGTTGGGCTTGATCCGGCCGAGACGGTCATTGACGGTGTGCCCACTTATCGCACAACTTTAGTGTTTGATAAGCGCGATGAACGAGCGAAGGCAGGCATGACAGCCAATGTTGTAATCACTACAGATACTCGCGGTCAAGTACTTGCTATTCCTAACCGTCTGATTGAACGTCGCGACGGCAAAAGTTTTGTGCTTGTCGGTAATAGCGATGAAGTCAAGGAGAGGGAGGTGCAAACGGGCTTGCGCAGTGCGGATGGCTACACGGAGATTGTTTCGGGGCTATCGGCCGGGGAACAACTTATCGATGGCACTACTTCTCGCTAAAAATATAAGCAAGAGCTACGAGGACGGAACTGTCGCGCTCGATAGGGCTAGTATCAGCGTTAGTAAGGGAGAGTTCGTCGCGATTATGGGGCCATCTGGCTCTGGCAAGTCTACACTCTTGCACATTCTCGGCTTACTCGATCCGGCAACTGTCGGTGAATATAGATTCGCAGATGTGCTGGTTAGTGACCTATCGGGTGCAGAGATTGCGAGTCTGCGTAACGGGAAAATCGGTTTTGTCTTCCAATCCTTCAATCTCTTGCCCCGAACGAGTGTCTACGAGAATGTGCTCCTGCCGCTTGTGTATTCGCAGGTGCCGGAGGAAGACTGGGGGGCCAAAGTGCGCGCGGCTATCGACGCCGTGGGACTCTCGCACAGAATTGAGCATATGACCTCTCTACTCTCGGGTGGCGAGCGACAGCGCGTGGCAATCGCAAGAGCTCTGGTTGTCTCACCCGAAATTATTTTCGCCGACGAGCCGACAGGCAATCTTGACAGCAAATCAGGAACACAAGTGATGGATATTTTCAAGAAGCTTAATTCCGAAGGCAAGACTGTAGTCTTGATTACTCACGACGAGAAGATTGCTAGCTTTGGCAAGAGGCTAGTCAAGATTCGCGATGGTCGCATAGAGTCAGACATTGTTCAGAAAACTTCATGAGATTTAAATTTACATACAAGACGGCTTTCACTTCACTTCGTGGCAGAATGTCCCGTTCTCTCTTAACTATTCTGGGCATCGTGATCGGTATTGCCGCCATTATGATGGTGAGTGCAGCCGGAAAGGGTGCCGAGAACCTGATCACGAGCGAGCTCTCTGGCTTGGGTGGTGAGACAGTTGTGGTCCAGCCAGGCAAGGAGCCCAAGGGTCCCAGCGACTTTGCCCAGTCACTATTGTCTGACTCGCTCAAGGACCGCGAACTTGAGGCAATTAGTAGGAAGGCAAACGTTCCGGATTTGATAGACATATCACCAGAAATTTTTGTCTCCGGCGGGGCTTCGTATCAAGGCGAGACTGTGAGCGCCACTGTGCTTGGTTTCTCGGCCGAATTCATGATGGAGAATATGGGACTCAAACTTGCAGAAGGAGTTAATTTCGATGATGCTGATATTGGGAGCAAATCTGCGGTAGCTGTTATTGGTTCGGACGTGCGCGAGGAACTCTTTGGTACAGAGGAGGCGCTCGGCAAGTACCTCACGATCAAGAATAAGCGCTTCAGAGTTGTGGGGACTTACGCACCGCAGGGGCAAGCAGTATTCTTCAACGTTGACGATTTGATAGTGGTGCCATACAGTACTGCCCAAACTTACCTAACTGGCGAGGGTCATTACTCGCAGTTTGTGGTTAGGGCAAGTTCGGTGGACGTGGTCGATCGGATGGCGGCCGATATCACTCGCACATTGCGTGATCTTCACAATATCACGGATCCAGAAGAGGATGACTTCCACGTCGAGACGCAACAGGGTCTGGTCG
>C687J35174_10011390_pt1 | contig 10951 bp, 10 predicted proteins | sample RifCSPhighO2_01_FD_35174 | JGI IMG/M metagenome (IMG submission 35174) | reverse complement strand
ACTGATTGTCAATTTAACAAATGATAGTTTTTGAGTAACGATCAGCACTCCCGGCTTGTCGCCAACGGGAGAAACAAGGTGTGTTTTCCCATCATTTGTTTTCACTTCTACTTTACCCTCGTAAACGATCACAGTACTTTGTCTGGCATCAGGGTTGTAACTGACTAAAAAGTGGGTTTCAATAGTAACCGCGTCTAAGAAGTCTGCCGCTTCAACTTTAAATCTGTTTTCTGCCGGCCGGTCGTTTCTTAGCTTTACTTCTACCTCGCCCTGTTTAAACTTGACATCCCGAATGAAAAAATCGCCATTGTTTATCACCGGTGGTTTGACTTCGGTCTGTTCCCAGTTGGTCGATCGTATCACCGCGCCGGAATCGGAATCCCAGGAATACCTTTTGGTGTCTGTTGTCCCGGGCACATCCGTCACACGTTCACCTGCGGTAACCGGCATCTTCCAGGCTTCCTCTTCGACTTCTTCAGTAATCTGCGGTTCGAGATAATCACTTGGCAGCATTACATCTGACTCAGAAAGGGGTACCCCATACATGTCCCAGATTTTATCGGCAAACGCACCAATGGCTTCAGCAACTCGACGTGTTTCCTTATCCATCTCAATATCAGTTGGCTCGTCTTCCTTGATGCCGCCTGCCAAACAGTCTTCGAAGTCAAACATGAAATAGTAGCGCGGACGGTGTCTGAGACCATAAGAGATACCTTCGTCAATGGCTGACTGGTGTTCCCCAGCACTCTTTTGACACCAGACGTTATACGATTTGCTCCCCACATAACCAATTTCCTGAACAAGTAAATAGGAACATTGCTTGGATGATCCGGAGTTAAATTCCTTTAACTCTTCACAGGAGATTTTTTGCCCGCCGCCGTAATGATCATACCCAGGGATTACTTTCCCGGACAGGTCTTCTGTCTGATCTTCTTCATCATCAGGTAGAGCGTCCAAACAGCTACGATAGTTTACGAGTGCCTGCTCGTGACAGGCATCGCTTTTTTCATGACATTGGTTTTCCTTAATACATTTTGGATAAATCTCGCCTGAATTAAAATAGGTGGTTCCATCTGGTTTCTTCGTCTCTTTAGAGCATATTGATTGGCAATCATTAAAAACGTCGAAGCATTTGTAGTCTTCCATATCATATGCCTTACGACAGTCTACGCTTGTTTGTGCATGGATTTCCGTAACAAAGAAATATCCAGTTGCTACCAAAAAGAAGNTCAGAAGTACGTTTCTCACGCTGGATATCAGCATAGCAGGGAGAGGGGAGGAAAGTCAAGACAGCTCGTTTCCGCTTAGTTTATCATCAGGAAAGTCGTCATTAAATTTTTTTCTGTTTTACCGGACACTCTTTGAGGGCTTTTTCCCGAATGTACGTCAGAATCTCTTTTAATTTACTCAGTATGAACTTCTGATTTAACATATACTCTGGATTCCAGGCTTCTTTCCTCAACTGGTAGGAATAAAGTGGAGGGGTTATTTTAACATCTTTTGTTTTAATAACCCACGAATTTTTTGCCCACAGCCAAAATCCCTGCTGTTCACACTCTTCCCACTGGATGGTTCCCCACATATCAACACCGTCACGTAGTTTTGCAATTTTGTTCATCCTTTTATGAATTTCCGCAACCTGTCTTAAAAAAGTGGGGAGCATTTTAATTGCCGGTGTGGTACCTTTTGTTGGAATAAGTGATTTGACAATATCAACTGCATCTGCTGATAAATCAAGAAATAGGTCTAATTCTTCATCCTCATGCGGCCTCCTGCCGAAAATCGAATATTTCATGCCAATAAATTTACACCCTCTTGTATCACCACTTCTGCAAGCCTCCTCGGAGTGCACTGTTGATGTTGGCAAAACTAAAAGGCCTTTCTTTTTTAACGTCAAGAACACCGCTATCAATACAATCAAAACAACTGCCGCTACGAGAACGATGCCGTCTACGCTAAACGCCGGGGACTCGTGCGCATAGGGGACAGTGGGCTGATTAGAGGCAATGGTCGGCTCATCTGCTTCTGGCTTTACATCATCCAGTCTTTTTTCACCGGGAACAAAAACCGGTTGTGTGAGTTTTTGTCCGTAGAGCTGGTTGTTTACCACCGTGACGGTAACGGAAGCATCGGAACAATCACCCGTGTACCGCAAGATTACTGTTAAACCCTTGTCCTGCTCCAAACTTCCACAGCTGATCTGCCAGAATCCCTCGATTCTTTCACCGGTTGGGTTATCAACCACCACTTCCAGTTGATATCGATGGACAGGATCGTTTTCTTCGTGAAGTTGAGAAGTGGTGATCCGTGTAATCGTCGGATGAGAATTGGAGTACGCTGGTGAAACTAACAAGAGAAACAAAAACACCGCACTTACTATGACAACATTACCAATTTTTACTAACTGCTTCATGTTGACCTTGTACTAAGGGTGCTCTTTTACAATTCATTTGTCAAGCTCTAGAACACTGTTACAATAACTGTTACAATAACAAAATGGATGTGACTCAAAACTCGTGAGTGTCTGCNATAGTTTTNCCGCCGTCAACAACGATACTTTGCCCGTTTATNTATGAGGACTGGTCGCTGGCAAGAAATGAGACGACGTTGGCTATTTCGTCTACTTCACAGACTCGGCGCATGGGATACTGCTTNGCAATGTCTTTGTACCAGGCTTCAAGTTGTTCAGGGGTTCTATTATTTTCCGAGTTAGCGATTTTTACAAANCCTGGNATTACNGANTTGCTNCGNATCTTNGGAGCAAAATCAACTGCCATAGTTCTGGTAAGAGCATCTATCGCCGCTTTTGAAACCGAATAGACACTGAAATCTGGTAAAGCGGACAGGCTTCCAACTGAAGATATATTTATTATTGTCCCGCCTCCTGATTCCAACATCAACGGAATTGAATACTTGCATATTTTGAAATACCCATTTAAGTTTACTTCTAAGGTATCATTCCATTCCTCTTCAGATATTTCAGCGACATTTTTTGCCATTCCGGCAGAATATCGTGCGACGCAATTTACGAGACAGGTAAGTCCACCGTATAACTTCTTTGTTTCGTGGATAATCTTTTGGACTTCATCGGTTTTCGTAACATCAGCTCTTATAAATACCGCCTCTCCGCCGCTTTCTTTTATGATGTCTACAGTTCTTTGACCCATGTCTCCGAGGTCAACGACGACAACTTTATGTCCGTCTTTCGCTAATCTGATAGATATCGCGCCGCCAATAGAATCGCCCCCGGCTTTATATCCCATCGCGCCGCCGGTAACGATTGCTGTTTTTTTATCTGAACTCATATGATTTATTATACGAATTACGATAGCTTTTTACTAAAAAAATGGAAAACATAATCAAATAAACCGTCGTATCTCCTGTAGAAGGTTCTGTTTAAAATCCCGAATAATCGACCTATGGCTTTGGGGGAGAAATTTTTCAAGCTCCTGTTTAAAGTCAATGTCTACAGACGGAATCGTCTTTACTATCTGCTTCAATACTGATCTCTCTTTTGGTTCCAAAAGATCCTTTCTCAAAATAAAATAGAGATCATAGTAGTCGCGTGGTTTTTTCCGCGTCTGTAAAGCTCGTATCTTTTCTGCAATGAGCTGTTTCTGCGGCAATCGCACTATCGTATACGGGGGAATGAAATCACCTGCCACCGTAACCAGCTCTCCTTTCTTTACATTCTGTCGTTGTGATATTTCCAATTGCACGTCCAGTACTTCTTCCTGCAGATGGAACGTAACTATTCCTAAATGCCCACCTGTTGTCTTTTTTGATTCCCTGATCTCTGTCTGAATGCCTTCTCGTTCGATTTCTCCCAACGCAGCAAGCATCATATTCTCTATCCGTTGAGTATTCCGTATCGAAGTGCTGAAATCCAGATCTTCGGAAAAACGAGGGCTGTCGTAGATAATCCGCAAAGCCGTCCCTCCCTTAAACAGAAATTTATCAGATTGATTCTCTTTATAGAGATAGGATAACAAAAGATGCTGAACATACTCCCGCCGGATATTGAGTTGTGTGGTCTGGAGTTTTTTTGCGATAGTTTGAATGGTGTTTTGAGAGAGCATAGTTTAAGAAAATAATGCGGCCACAAGGCGGTCTAACTTTTTCATCTCATAAAGGTCTGCATATCGGTCAATCACCTTCTTCTCAAGTCCTTTGGTTTTATAATAACCTTTATCTGACAGGTTCTGCATGAGTCGTTCGCTATATGCGCTCTTCCTCAAAGCAACAAAGTAGAGATAATCTACCAGCGCTTTTTCCGGTTCGGCGATCAGAAACGATGCGTGTGCGCTTTTTTTCAACATATAGCCACTGAACGCTTCAACTTTTATGCTCTGGTATCTATAAGAAATGCCATTAACTATAAACAGTCGGGTCGGTTTTGTCGTAGCCGACGTGACCGTGTAAGGCATTTCAGGAATCAAGTTATAATAACCGAGAGCATACTCGAAGGAAAGATAAGAAGGCATGTATAGTTTGTTTGCAATTTCTTCTTCAGAAGGAATATCTGTTTGCAATGCGTATAGTCCTTTTTTCAGGCGAACAAACAGCCCTTCCTTGACTTGAGTTTCAAGGAAATATTTCGACTGATAGGGAGCTATATCAAAAATACGCCGAAATTCTTCCGGTGTAAATATCCGTATCTGTCTGTTCAACAATTCTTCTCTGATTTTTATCGGTTTCATATAAGTATAAATATTTGTACTTTACTGAAATGATTATATTATACTATTTCTCGCCCGTCAATACGTCGATTTCCCTCACTTAAAATCCTCCTGAAAGCCGAGAACTGTATGGTTAAAGAATCAAAGAATAACATCCGTGTCAGAAGGGTGAACTGTTACTTAAAATGTGGAACTCTCAGCGCGGAACCAACACGAATGTCAATTAGACCCAATTCACTATCAAATTGTCTCCTCCGAGATATTATCCGAAGATATTGNAATGACCGAGAGGCGCCAAAATAAGCGTTAGGTAGCAAAAGAGCTACAATAAACAAACTCACTGACGTACGATATTGACACCTCTGCNGTGTTTCATCGTGTGAAGAACAAGATCGGTTGCTGTTTTAAGAAGCAAAAAAACAATAAGCGCACCTTGACCCAGTATACCTCCCAAAACAATGATGATGTGCATAGGAATAATTCTTTTATAAGGTGCGAACATGAGTGTACCAATACGTTGCACCTTTTGCTCATCAAGGCGTTTGTTGTGGCGATATGAGAAGAAATGATTGATAAAGAATATACCTCCCCCGGTAAACAGGTACATACGATCAAGCAGTTGTTTGGTAAAAAGAGTAAAGAGAAAAATCGCATAAATCAGGTGAAAAAAACCATAGTGAAAGGCAAAAAATAGCGCGGTTGTTACTTTTGTAGCCTGTGTAGGTTGGACCGGTTGATTATTAATCGTAAATTTCTCTGTTGAGAATTGCTTCAACGAGAGGATGCGGAAAAACTGGAAAAACCCAATGATGATACTTTGTATCCAGTATACCCAGAGCACCGTCGCTGTATCCCAGTTTTCGAAAACTGCCAGAAAAATAACGAGCAGGTTGGAAACAAGAAGGCTTAAAAAAGAGAAATCTTTTACATATTTTCTTGGATTTTCCATAATACCATCGTAACATGAAGTCAATCGACATAAAAGCACAGCTGAAAAAGAAAACAAAAGTCAAAAAAGTTCTTGCAATATGAATTTTCGTGTGTGTATACTGGATATGATACCAAAATCTATGAAAAAAACAGCATTCCTGTCTCTTCTTATTATCGCAATGCTCATCGTAGCTATATGGCTGTACGTGAATAACCAAAATCAATCACCGGTCAGCAAAACGGCAGAAACGGATATGACCAATAAAGCAATTACGATGATCAATCCTCAACCGGACCAAACAATTACTTCGCCAATAACAATTTCCGGTCAAGCCCCTGGAATGTGGTATTTTGAAGGGCAATTTCCGGTAAAGCTTCTCGATGCAACGGGGAAAACGATCATAACGTCAACAGCGATCGCCCAGGGAGAATGGATGACTGATGATCCAGTACCGTTTACCGCTGAACTCACGTTTTCTCAACCTGAAACCACGACAGGTACGCTTGTTCTGCAAAATGACAATCCATCCGGACTCCCCGAAAATCAAAAAGAGTTCACGGTTTCTGTGAGATTTTAAGGGGTTGTTGACGGATGATTCTACTTAATCGTTTCGCAAAGTACTTATGACAAAAAAGGAGGGAAATAAAGGTTTAAGATTTCCAAGAATACCAGCATTGTATTTTTTTATTGTCCTCGTTATCGTTTTTTTAAGTTTTCTCGCCTATCGACAAATTTTTTCCGCACAGGTGATCACTACTGATACCACATTGACAAATTTTCATCTCAGCAAGCATAAAACAGTAACGGTAAAAAACGGCGCAACAGTAGTACTTGAAGGGCCGGCAACGATTGATGGTATTATTCGGTGCGAAAACGGTGAGCTCTCTATTGATGCAACTGATGAGTTGATAGTANCAGGTACTATTGTTTGCAATCGCGAGGAGACGGANATAACGACCGATGGACCGTTAAACGGCATCGTGCTNATNATCAGGGGTCGTGCGGTATTTACCAAAGAATCGTATCTTGTTTCAAACGCGCATGTNCAAATCGTTGAATCGCCAGACCTACTATTGACCACACCGGAAGAATTTAAAAATGTCTTCTTTGAAACCGCCGCAGATACGGGAGAAGGATTCCGNATTGGTCCGCTTTTTGGCCAGACACCACCGCAGGCATACCATGTAAATATAAAACCGCTCATGGCTATAAACAATGCTTATCCGTCGGAAACNTCAAATATTTTAGGTGATCAGGATATGNTNAAAGANAAAGGAATATCGTTTAAAGGAAAAATCGGCATGTCTGTCGGACATCCGGATGAGCCGTTCCCCGNNTGGATTGATTTGAAAAAGGTNCCGAAATATTTGGATTACATTTTGATCTGGGCGGCAATGCCAAACGGCGTTTTGGATATTGAGGACGCGTACATGTTTACGCCTGATGGGCATGATGGGCACGATATTATTGGCGGTTGCGATATCAATGTTCCCGAATCAGAAAGCCCCGAAGATGCATTCAAGAGAAACGCTATGCGGCTTAGGGGTCACGCAAAGGTATTGCGAATTCGAAATTTCTATCTGTATCTTGGCAGCGGCGGCAAAGGCGGAGATGCTGTTACCGATAAAAATTGCGATCCGGGTAGAGCCGTCGCCGGACTTGGCGGGAATCCTTCAAACTTCAAGTTTACAGCCAAGGAAGCAATTGAAATTTTGGGAGGATTTTATATTTACCCTGGCAGAGGCGGCAATGGCGGAAAAGCAATTGCGTACGGTCGGGATGGCATAGATGGTTGTGAAAATCGCGAAGCTATGAATGGTGCTGATGCATTTGCAACCGGCGGCAATGGAGCGGCAAATCCCAGGGTTCTTCGGGCACAGGGAAATGTCCAAGGTTTGCAGAACATTTTCATAGGATCGATCTACGGTGGGGATGGAGGAGATGCAGAAGTTCACCCTGGAAAAGGAGGGGATGCCAACAAGTGCGATTGTCCCGGGGGGAAAGGTGGACGGGGGGTGGCGACGCCGGGGAAAGGCGGACAGGTTTCGCTTCGTGTGCCAGCCGGCGTACAAAGAACAGAAGGCAGTGAGGATGTGGCCGGAAAAGATGGCTTTGGAGAAAATGCGGTTGGGTCAAAAGGTGTAGATGGTCCGAAATGTCCCAAAGGAATGGACCAAGTAAACGTCACTACTCCTCAAAAAGATACGACGTCAACGACGGCCACAGCATCGGATAATAAGTCCGGATTTTTTGAGTTTATTGACCTTGCAACAGGAGAAAACATGACGAATATTGCCGGCAGGCAACCGCACATCATTGTCGCTTCGAGTGGCAGTCCCGATATACAAAATTTGCTGCCAATTACGTTGCGTCTGACAGTGGATGGGCAGCAGGTCTGGACGGGGACGATATCAGGCGATCCATCAGTTGTCTGTCGCGGAGCCACGGGATGTAGTGTTGACGGGCCTCAAATACCTGGAGACTTTACCAACTTGACACTTTCTGCGTATGATAAAGATGGCATGCTAATTGCAACGTTTACACAATAAATTATGGAAACACTCTTTTTTTGGATTGCATGGGGAATTATTTCAGTCTGGGCGCTTCGGACGTTTTACTTTTCTTTCTCAAAAGAGAAGCTTGAGAGACTGCGGAAAACGAGTGTTGGCCTAACCGCTTCAGTACTCGTGCTCACGCTTTTACCCTGGCTGCCGCCATTCCTGGGAGGGGCAAACGCCGTTTCTCTGGCGCTTGGCGGTAATACACTTGCAATATTACTTTTCGTTTTACTAATCATCTCACTCATATTTTTTTTCCAGAAAGAGTACCTGTTTCTCAAAATTGCCGCTGTTTTAACAGTGCTTGCCACCCTTGCCCTTTTTGCATTGATGGTGATTATCAGGCCAGGAACATTTACCCTTTCTCTTTACGACATCGCTCCAATTGTAGCTGTTTTAATACTCCTTACTTTGAACGTTGCTGTTTTCCTCCTCTGGCAACAGATGCAGCTTTTGAAAAAGGACGAAGTAGTACCAGATATGAGGAAGAAGATAAACGCGGGCATAATTTCAGCAGTTATCCTTATTCTCGGAGCATACCTGATTGTATCCGGGGGTTCGGACACCAATATAACATCGGTGGACTATACGGATGAACAGGGTGTTGTTGTAGATCCCAAGGAGGGAATTGAGGTATTTAGCCAGCACGCCCCAGGAGTAGTCTGTTTCGGTGAAAATAAATTTTCGTTTAAGCTGGATACGCCGTATGCTATTTTGTCGGATGATGAAATTAGTATGGCACTGACGACAGATAGCAGGTTCGTGACTGTCTCGGCAAATGGGGAAAGTATTGAAGAAAAACTTGCCGAATTTGGAATGCGTTTTACAAAAGAAGGAGACATATATATGTATGAAATGTCAGCAGATGGCAATGCTGACACAGAAGATGAGAAAACGTTCGGATTAAGCCGGGAAAAAGGCAGGTTTCTCGTATCGGTATTTTATACGACCGGCAATGAAGAGCAGGCAAAGCAGATTCTTTCGACAGTGTTAGATTCTTTACAGGAAGGGGTATGTATCAATGAATAAGCTACGGGTATTTATCTTTGTATTACTTTTTTTCTGGTTCTCACACGCGGCTTTTGCTCAGAGCGCAGATACATTGCAGGATTTTGCCGACATACAGAGGGCTTTGGCAGGCGATCCCAGCGAATGGATGTTTCGGGAAACGACAGAGGGGACTAAGTTTTTTTATCCCGCGCCAATTACTCCCCAACAAGTTCTTGCGACCGAAGATCGTGCCAGACTAGGCCCTTCGTTGGATACGGATCCGGATGAAAACGGAATGAAAGATATAGAATTTGCCAAAGCGTATTTTGATGAGGAATCCGGGAAAGGCGCATTCTGGCGCGGACTAGCNGGGGGAACGCAATTTGCGGGTGAATACAAACTAACAAGCGGTAAGGAGACGGAGCTTGAGATAATCAANGATATCTACGAACAAATAACAAGCAGAGTCGTCCGTTTTGGAGTGCCATCGGATGATAGCCCGGCTGCTTGTTTAAAAGAGAACGTTGGAATGTGCCGGCATATGGCGACAATACTTCAGGAATCTTTGGAAGAATATGGAATAAAAAGTGAGCAGATTTTCTCTCCGACGCATACTTGGGTAAGGATAACTCTTTCTGATCCCCTCTATAAAGATAATCTATTTGCCCAATTTGATCTAGACCCTACTTGGTATGCTCAACCGATCCCTTTGCCTCCTCGGAATGGAATATTTATATCTGATGCTTGGAAAAAGGCAATGCTGGCTGTTGTTCCATCAGGAACGCCTACTCCGACACCGTCTGTATCCGTTACACCAACTTTAACATTGACGCCAACGCCCACGTTTACTCCGACACCGACTCCTACGATTTCAGAAGATCAGGATGACGCCGTATATGATGATACGACAGGCACCTCGGGNCCGTCTGANTATGAAGGGTGTAAAAATTGCGGACCATGGACAGAGTCGAGGTAGAAAGACTGTTGAGATGAACAGCGTATATTGAAACAACCAAGTATAGAGGAAAAACATGAGCCCTTTAAAGATATTTGACAATAACAAAATATTGTGGCTGGCTGTAGTTCTTATCATAGCTGGAGTTTTTGTCATGGTTTCCCGGTCTTTGAATGACGCGCTCAATCTTTATGCACCCAGACAAGAGACGAGTATGATGGAAGACTCAAAGACTCAAAGTGGAGATGCTATCACGCAAGTTTCCCAGCTTCCAGAAGTGATCGAGTTTAAAAATGCAGTTGAAGAGGGTGGAAGATCAACGTTTCATGTCGAAAGAGAGAATTTTGGTGGCGCGCCACAGGGGACAACGGCAATCCGGGTCTTTGAAGTATTTCCGGATCATCAGACGACATTTGGACGCTACGCTGTTGATGAAAATAGCAAGATCTATCGCTATGATGGGGTAAATGATACATGGGAGAGTTATTAAGAATTAAAATCAATAATCTTTTGTAAACGTAAGCGATTTGAGCATGTAAAGCAACGGCTTAATTAGGATTTCGTGTTGTTTTTTGTATCCCTTTATGACTTACTAGAAGATAGTTTTTCTTGATTGTAAAAGTACACAAACCAGGAAAGAAAAGTGTTCCATCTCTCTCGTTTTAATCCCCGGTGTGCAAGCCACCTTTTTTCCAGATGTCCAAACTGTGCCTCTATCTCGTTGGTTGTTTTTGGCATGGTTGGATGAGTAAGGAATACAAAACTTGTTTTTGGAGCTTTGTTGAGTATCCGTGCAGCTTTTCGTGCTCCTTTGTGGATGTACCACCACTTTCCTTTC
>C687J35174_10011389_pt1 | contig 10951 bp, 12 predicted proteins | sample RifCSPhighO2_01_FD_35174 | JGI IMG/M metagenome (IMG submission 35174) | reverse complement strand
AAGTCGGAGGATTACCCAGGTCAAAAAAAGACCCCCCCTCTTTGGGTCACCGGGGTTCGCCCGCCAGCGGAAATTGCTGAGCCGAATCTAAGGGTTTCCGTTGCAGACATGCTCGCAGCGCAACGGGCGGAACAGGAGGACATCGCTCCAGTTCCAACCCCGGTTGCAGCTCCAACGCCAGGCCATAACGATGAATCTCTTGCCGCAAGTGACAGCGGCGTCCTCGCTGAAGTAAAGGTCGAGTCGATTCGGGTATCTCCCTTTCAGCCTCGCCTGACCTTCAGCGAGGCTGCTATTGAGGATCTGGCGAACTCGATCGCCTCTGTTGGGCTGGTAAAGCCGTTGACGGTTCGTCCTATAGGGGAAGGAGCGTATGAGCTGATCGGCGGCGAGCGTCGTTGGCGTGCTCACAAGCTGTTGGGCAGAGAAACCGTCACCGCCTATGTTCGCTCCGTTACGGATGCAATGGCGAAGATCCTGGCCTTGACCGACAACGAGGGACAGGAAGCTCTAACCGAGTATGAGCGCGGTCGTTCCTATGCCGCGATTATGCGAGCTGGGGAAGAAAGTTCGATTCGTGCTCTGGCGCGCAGAGTAGGGGTCAACCATTCGATAGTTAGCAGATGCCTTCTCCTAATGGATCTGCCAGAGGAGGTTCGAGCGATACTCGACACGAACCCAGGGCTTATCGGTGGGAAATGGGCAAAAGACTTCATTGAATTCAGTCGTACCGAGCCGGCGCTGCTTCTGCAAGCAGTTACCTCTATGCGCGATCATCAATGGACGCAGGAACATGCTCTGCGGTGGTTAGCGAAGGAGGTTGCCTCGCGTGATCAGCAGAAAACGCCGAGCAAGTTCACCGACAAAGAGATCAGTGGGATAGGCAAGGTTCGTGTAGATGGGAAAAAGGTCGAGCTTCGATGCGAGAAAACTGTCGACGCGAAGCGGCTGGCTGAACAATTTGAGGCCTTTTTGAAAACCATAGATCGCTCCCTGATTACAAGCGAATGATTATCAATTATATTGTAATGAATGATTTCAGACGCGAAACTGGTTAGAAAACGTGAACACGAAGGCGAAGTGCCATGACAGAATATGGTTTTTCAGACTTCGAGATAGGGATATATGGCAACCGCAGTCGCGCAACCAGAACTCAGAGTGGTGCAACCGCAGACACGATTCACCGCTCTCGCACAGCTGCCAAAGATTGAGCCTGAGCATTTGCTCGGCCTAAGTCGTATCGAGCTGTTTTCAGTGATTTCAGAGCACTGGCTGAAGTGTTCAGCCCCCGCGCGGATTCACATGTTGAGCAGCGAAGATCGGTTCATCCGCGGCGAGGCGCGGGCTCAAAACAAAGCATTAAGCGTCACGCAAATTTGCGCAGACCAAGCGCCAGGGGTTATCTATGAGCAATTCAACCAAACACCGTATCTCGCTGGCGTATGAGCACGAAGGTGAGGTGCGGCAGGCTTCAGCTGAGTTGAACCTAACGAAGGCGAGCATCATCTTCAGCGGGCTCCCGAGCATAAAATTCCAGGTCTCTCTAAGCGATCCTGAGCAGGTCATATTGCAGTTGCCCACAGACCGCAAAGGAAAAAAGCCAACGGTGTCTTGCGACATCTCCTCGATTCCTGAGCTGGAAGCGGCGATGGGGGAGGTGCGCAGGCAAGGCTGGCTAAGGCCGAAGGTGTCAGTGAGTGAGTGTGAATGAACCGAGGCCGATGCCATGCTCTGAGGTCGAGGCGCTTGAAATCGATATCCAGGAAGCTCACAAGCGCATCCCTTTGCACGAATCGCAATTGACCGCCCAGCTCATTCGCTACTCTGGTTGCTTGAGTACGCACGGAGAGTAGGCCGAGAGCCGCAGGCCTAGCACAGAAGCTCCAAGGGAGGCTGTCCACGCGCTGTCCCAGGCTCCGGACGGGAAATGATCTACATAGATCTCCGCGATAACCTATGCTTCAACCACAGCCAGCCCACTTTCCTTCTGTAGGAAGGGATCGAGCTTACGGCGGTCAAAAAACTCAAAAAGCATCAAATTAATGAAACTTATCACGCCCTAAATGGTCAGTGATGGCCTAATGTTTGCTGTAGACATGGCCCTAGCTTATGCTGTGCTATGAGACAACTTTTTTATAGGTGTTGCCGTTCTGCAACCAGTTTACGAGCTGAAAAGATGACGAACTTTTGACGCCGTTTTTTGTGTGGTGGTGCAGAACTGTATATTTATACACTGATTAGCATGCAGCCTTTGCCTTGACAGAAAATACCGAGATTCAGCCATGATCACAAAGATGCCGCCTCATGTAGTCAGAAGCTTTCCCTACTGGGAGACGCCACCGGAGCCGGGCCAGGATTTACATGAATTGAAATGGGGTGTCATGGAAGTCCTTTCAGACAAGTCGCTTAGATTCGTTGACACAAAACCAGATCAAGAAGCTCTCGAGGAATTAATAAGCCAACTTCAAGAGAAGATTTAATATTGATTTAGATTTATTGTCCTGGGCTTCTGTAGATCACAACCCCTGCTTAAACGGCAGGGTTTTTTTTGCGTGAATATCGACGACAGGTCAGCAAAATGATCGCAAATTCAGACGCAAAAACGACCTGAAAAAGCGTCATTTATGTATGTATTCGACTTATCGTTCCTAGATGAACATGGAACGAGAAGCTGCTCATGCAAAGCTATGATTTGGAGTTTCACGATTACGCTCAGCTATTTCCGCTAATCATTGGTGATGACTACGAAGCCCTGCTTGAAGATATCGATACCAACGGACAGCGTGCCCCGATCGTTCTCCATGAAGGAAAGATCCTTGATGGGCGCAACCGATACCGCGTTTGCAAGGATCTGCTGATCGAACCCCGAACAGAGGAATACACAGGAGATGATGCCCTGGGTTATGTCCTCTCTCTGAACCTCTATCGACGGCAGCTCACCGTGGCACAACGGGCTTTGATCGCTGCCGAGCTGTCCTCACTGCGCGGGAGTAGCGCTATCACTGTTGACCTGGAGAAGGCCGCCGGGCAGGAGCTGGAAGCCGCCAAAATGGCTATTGAGGAGGCAGCCAAAGTCCTGGGTATCAGTCCGCGCTCTGTGTCTTCTGCGTGCAAGGTTGTGCGGGACGGTGCCCAAGAGCTGCTGGATGCTGTCAAGTCCGGCGAAGTGAGCGTATCCGCAGCTGAACAGGTGACCGCCTCGCGCACAAGCTGCCCGAGCCGGAGCATCAGGAAACGACGCAGCCTCTCGAAACTGTTGTGATCAACAAGCTGTATCGGCCGCAAGATCGCAAACAGGTTGCACCGATCGAGAATCAACAGCCGGACGAGATCAAGGGAGAGTTCATCCCTCGCGATTCACAACCCGAGCGCCAAGAAAAAGCGTCAGCAGTCGAATCCGCCGAAGGCGGTGATGACCATGGCGCGCGTGCTACTGAGATCAACTTTCAGGGTGTGGCTGGCAAGTCCGTGACCGGTGAATACCGCGGGTCTGGATTTGCGCCGTATCGGTTCCGCAAGAAGAACGGAAACTCGTTCTTTCTTCGGATCGGTGAGCACCTGGTTTGGGGGATTGAGCTTAGCGCTCAGCTCCGCCAGTCCGGCGCGCAACAAGGTGACGTTATCTCGCTGACCTTCCTCGGGAAAACCCCCGTGAAAGTGCTCAAAGAGGTCGATGTCAACGGCAAGAAAGAACAGGACTGGGTTGATAAGGCGTCCTGGTAAGCAGTGGCGACGATCACCACTTCGTTCTGGCCAAGGGCCTGATCAGCGGCGAATGCTTCGACGTTTTGATGCTGCGCGGCGAGGGCGTGCGCCTTGTCCAGATCACGGCCGGTGATACGAACATGGTGTCCAAACTGGGACAACTGTTGAGCGAAAGCCGAGCCCATGTTGCCGGTACCGATAAGGGTAATGTTCATGTCTTTTGCCTCGTGCTGTGTGTGATGGGATCCAGTTTAAAGATTCGATTTACGAGATAAACATGATTTAATGTGACTTATAGTTCCGATAAGTGAGGCAATAATGGATCGCGCGTTGGAGATGCAGGTGTTTTGCGCCGTGGTCGACAAGGGCAGCTTTGTCGGTGCCGTCGATGCGCTGGAAATGTCCAAGGCCGCCGTTTCCAGGCATGTAAATGCGCTGGAGGAACGCCTGGGCGTACGCCTGCTGCAACGCACCACGCGACGCTTATCACTGACCGAAGAAGGACGGGTTTTCTACCAGCAAGCGCGGGAAGTGCTGGCGTTGATGGGGGAGGCGGAAAGCGCTGTTTCTTCGGGCAACCATGAGCCTGCCGGCGTGCTGCGGGTCAATGCGCCGGTGAGTTTTGGTGTGTTGCACCTGGCGCCGCTGTGGACTGCCTTTTTGGAGCAAAACCCGAAGATTGAGCTGGATATCAGCCTGAACGATCGCCAGGTCGATTTGGTGGAGGAGGGGTATGACGTCGCGGTGCGCATCGCCCGGTTGGAAAGCTCTTCACTGGTGGGGCGCCGGTTTGCCAGCACGCGGATGCGCCTGTGTGCAGCCCCGAGCTACATCAAAAGCCATGCACCAGTAGAAGTGCCGCAAGACCTGGCCGAGCACCGGGTGATTGCCTATAGCAACTTTTCCAGTGGGAACGAATGGAGTTTTACCGGGCCCGATGGCGAGCATAAGGTCAACACGCGTTCGGTCATTCGCTGCAATAACGGTGATACATGCCGATCTATTGCGTTGACTGCTGGCGGCATTTTGCTGCAGCCAAGCTTTATGGTAAGTGAGGATCTTCGGCGGGGTGATCTGGTGGAGTTGCTACCGGAGTATCGCTCGGTAGAACTGGGTATTTATGCCGTCTACCCAACCCGCAAACACCTGGCATCCAAGGTGCGGGCATTTATCAATTTTCTGGTCGAACAGTTTGAGCAGGTCGACTGGGAGTCCGGCTACCCAGCACAAAAGAGCCAAGCCCGGGCTGCAAAGAAGATGTAACACTCCTTGCAGCCCACTGGCCATTAACGCCGAATGACCTTAGGTCTTCTTCGGATCGTCGCCGAACAGCTTGCCTGCACCGGCCCAATCCGATGGCGCCACGTCTTCAAAAATGACGTAGATGTAATTGGCATCGGTACCGGTGTTTTTCACGATGCTCTGGGTGATTTCTGCAGCGACAGCTTCCTTCGCGGCGTGGTCTTTTCCTTCGAACCAGCTGACTCGTACAACGGGCATGGAGTGATCCTCTATTCAGGTTGGGTTTAGCGCGATTAGGGCTAACCATGCGGTCAGTCCGGGCTCAGCCAATCAATGCAGCAGAGCAGTCGAGAGAGAATAGGAGAGATACAGAAGGCGATAAACACGCTGTAAATCGCCTATATGTAGAAATTATTTCTCCAATCAGCCCGCCATTTACCGGCGCACCGGCGATCAACAGTTGCTAAGTACCGCTAGGGGCTGTTGCCATTTCACATGGGTAGCCATAGGAAGGCACAGGCCATGGCCACCACGCTCTCGTAATTTCTCTTGAGCTTGTCGAATCGAGATGCCACCGCCCGGTAATGCTTCAGCCGGGCAAAGGCGTTTTCCACCAGGTGCCGATTGCGGTAAAGACCTCTGTCCAGATCCGCGTTGCCTTTCACGGAGTTACGCTTTCTCGGGATCACGGCCTTGGCCCCTTGTAGCTCAACCTGCTCCCGGATTCTCTCGCTGTCATAGCCCTTATCCGCGACGATGGTTTCTGCCGCCGGGAGCTTGGAAATCAACGCGGGTGCCTGAGTGCAGTCATTGATTTGGCCACCTGTGATTTCAAACTCGATGGGCAAGCCGTGGGCGTCCACCGCCAGGTGAATCTTGCTGGTATTGCCAGCTCGACTTTTCCCTATAGCCTCATCGTTGCCGCTGGCAGCGCCTGCACTGTGCTGTGCGACCTACTGTGGCGTAGTTGGAATTCCAGTTTCGTGCAGCTACCCCGCAGTTCATCTGGGGGTAGGTTGACGGGAAGCTCGCAGGCTGAGGCTTTCGGGACCACACCAGTGGAACACGCACTCATGTCGAACAACTACCTTGAAGCCAGGATGTGGCGCTATTGAGTCTCGGCGCGACTGGAGCCCAACTGGTGTCAGAGCAGGTGCCGTGTCACCGCTGCGCTTCGCGGATCATGTTACGGGCGATAACCACCTGCTGAATCTGTGTGGTGCCTTCGTAGATACGGAACAGCCGCACGTCACGGTAGAAGCGCTCAATGGCGTACTCGCTGACGTAGCCGGCGCCACCGTGGATCTGCACGCAGCGGTCGGCGACACGACCGCACATCTCGGTGGAGAACATCTTCGCGCAGGAGGCTTCGGTACTGACGTTCTTGCCCTCGTCGCGCTTGCGCGCGGCATCCAGCACCATGCAGCGGGCCGCGTAGATTTCGGCTTTGCTATCAGCCAGCATCGCCTGGATCAGTTGGAACTCCGCGATGGGCTGGCCGAACTGTTTGCGGTCCAGCGCATAGTGCAGGGCATCGTCCAGCATGCGTTCGGCTGCGCCGACACTCAGTGCAGCGATATGCAGGCGGCCCTTATCCAGCACCTTCATCGCGGTCTTGAAACCAACGCCTTCGACGCCGCCTATCAACTGGCTGGCGGGCACTCGCGCATTTTCAAAGATCACGTCGCAGGTATGGGCGCCTTTGTGGCCCATCTTGTGGTCCGTCTTGCCCAGCGACACGCCGGGTGTGCCGCGCTCAACGATAAAGGCGCTGATACCGGAGGCGCCTTTGATTTCCGGGTTGGTACGGGCCATCACCGTGTAAATGCCCGCGTGTGGCGCGTTGGTGATGTAACGTTTGGTACCGTTGAGGATGTAGCTGTCAGCGTCACGCACAGCATTGGTTTTCAACGAGCCCGCATCGGAGCCGGCATCTGGCTCGGTCAGGCAGAACGAGCTGAGCAGCTCGCCGCTTGCCAGTTGCGGCAGGTACTGGTTGCGCTGCTCCTCTGTACCGTCAAGCAAAATGCCGATTGAGCCAATGCCGTTGTTGGTGCCGATGTAGGAACGGAAAGCCGGTGAGGTGCGACCCAACTCGAAGGCGATGTTTACCTCTTCCTCCATAGTCACGCCCAGGCCGCCATAGGCTTCCGGAATCGTTAACCCGAACAGGCCCATCTCGCGCATCTGATCGACGATGTCCTTAGGGATCGCATCCGTTTCAGCCACCTCGTTTTCCCGAGGAATCAGTACCTCACCGACGAACTGGCGAAGAGAATCCAGCAGAATCTGCAGGGTTTCGGTATCACGGATCATGTGCGCTCCTCTGGGCCCGGAAGTGGGCCGATGTAGTACGGTGCACCGTCACCCTGAAGGGTTACCGAGCGGCGGCGCCGATGTTGTTAACCATGTTGATCAGGCGAGGCCCGATATCGTCAGTGAGCTTGTCCCGTGGAAGCTGGAAGCTCGGTCCACCGCAGTTGAAGGTCAGTAACCCGAACTGCGGGTGTAACAGCGGCACGGCGACTGAGTTGACGTCGCGGTGCCACTCGCCGATCGATAGGCAAAAGCCGTAATCGGTGTAATCGCGAAACGCGCGATCCAGGCCCTTGCGGATCACCGGCCACTGTGCTGCTTCGCGTTGGCGCATGTGGTCGAGGAGAAACTCTCGCTCGCTCTCTGGCATCGCCGCCAGGCATGCGCGTCCCGCCGAGCTTTGCGCCAGTGGCAAGTAGCTGCCGATCTGCCGCCGCATCGTGGTATTGCCTTGGCCCTGAACGACGTCCAGGTAAACCATCTGCAGGCGATCCCGGGCCGCCATTGCCACTGCGGCTTGAGCGTGATTGGCCAGCTCTTCCATCAGCGGGTGCGCCACCGAGCGAATCGACAGATTCGACAGCATGGCGTAGCCGAACCCCAGCACACCGACATCCAGCTGGTACTTGCCCGAGTGCACCTCACGCTTGAGGCAGCCAAGGCGCATCAGGGTGTTGGTCAAGCGCGTCACGGTCGGCTTGGGTAGCCCGGTCATCCGCGCCAGTTCCTGATTGCCCAGCACGTTGTCGCGCGGGGTAAAGCACCGCATCAGCTCCAGCCCACGTGCCAGCGCAGTCACGAACTGGCCGCTGGTTTCGTCCTCACTCGACGCACTGGCCGGGTCGAGCATGCCCATCTTCAGTAAAGCGATTTCATCCGCTCCAGTGCTGCTCTCAGCCTTCTGCTGATCCGCTTTGTTGCGTGCCATGGTAGAACCTCATTTTTGGAAATTGCAAGCAAATAAAAGTACGTTTCGTCAGGCGAAATTATATTTGAGCCGAGATGAAATGCAAAACGCTCATTTTTAGATAGATAATATATTGATTAATAAAGAAATAATAAAATAGTTCAGATTTCTGATTTACATGAATTCGCGACCCTACCTATGATATCTCGTAAATACGAAATGCAATTTCGTATAGCGAAACGTGTTTAGAGGTGGGTATGAGTCACGAACCTGAATCTGTAGTGAACCTGGAAATTCGAGAAGACGGCGTTGCCGTCGTACGCATCGACCGGCCAGAAGCCAAGAACGCGCTCAATAGCGCGGTGCGTGAACAACTCGCCGAGCACTTTCGGGCACTGGCTCGCAATGGGCAGGTGCGGGCGATTGTACTTACCGGCGGTGACACCTGTTTTGTGGCCGGAGCCGATATCCGCGAGTTTGCCCAAGCGCGCCCGATTGAAATGTACCTGCGCCATACCGAGCTGCTGTGGGAAGCCATCTCCCGCTGCCCCAAGCCGGTCATCGCTGCAGTGAATGGTTTCGCCCTTGGCGGCGGCTGTGAGCTGGCCATGCACTGCGACATCATCGTCGCCGGCGAGTCGGCGCGCTTTGGCCAGCCAGAAGTCAAACTCGGCCTGATGCCGGGCGCCGGCGGTACTCAGCGTCTGATCCGCGCGGTCGGCAAGTTCCAGGCAATGCGCATTGCCCTTACCGGGTGCTTGGTCTCGGCCCAGCAAGCCTTGGCCATGGGCATGCTGAGTGAAGTGGTGGGCGACGAGCAGACCATTGTCCGTGCACTAGAGCTGGCCACTGAAATCGCCGCCTTGCCGCCGCTAGCCGTCGCGCAGATCAAAGAAGTGATGCTGGCCGGTGCTGACCTGCCGCTGGAGAGCGCGCTGGTGTTGGAGCGCAAGGCCTTCCAATTGCTATTCGATTCGAGCGACCAGAAAGAGGGCGCTCAAGCCTTCCTGGAAAAACGCAAAGCGATCTTCTCAGGAGAATGAGCGATGACACGTGAAATTAACCGGATGGCGGTTGTTGGCGCCGGAGTCATGGGTACAGGTATTGCTCAGATCGCCGCTCAGGCGGGCATTCGCGTCACGCTGTTTGATAGTCGCGAAGGCGCTGCGCAGGGCGCCCGCGAAAGCTTGAAAGGCACGTTGGACAAGCTGGTCGACAAAGGCAAGATTGCCAACGCCGATGCGCTGGCCACGCTCTCCCGCGTGCAAGTGGCGAGCGCCCTTACGGAACTGAGCGACGTCGACCTGGTAGTGGAAGCCATTATCGAGCGCCTCGACGCCAAGCAGGGCTTGCTCGCCGAGTTGGAAGCCGTGGTTGCCGATGACTGCATTCTGGCTACCAACACCTCATCGCTCTCCGTCACCAGCATTGCTCGCAATTGCCGACTTCCCCAACGCATCGCTGGCTTTCATTTTTTTAACCCTGTGCCGCTGATGAAAGTGGTGGAAGTCATCGATGGTCTGGCGACTGACCCGCAGGTAGGCGACAGCCTCCGAGCCCTGGCTGCCCGCATGGGGCATAGGGGTATTCGGGCGAAGGACACACCAGGGTTCATCATCAATCACGCCGGCCGTGCATATAGCACTGAGGCTTTGCAAATTCTCAAGGAAGGCGTAGCCGAACCCGCCGAGGTAGACCGTATCCTGCGCGAGGGTCTGGGTTTTCGCATGGGGCCCTTGGAGCTGTTTGATCTGACGGCTCTTGATGTTTCCCATCCAGTCATTGAGTCGATCTACAACCAGTTCTACCAGGAACCGCGGTATCGGCCTGCAGCGCTAACACGCCAGATGCTGGATGCCGGCTACGTCGGGCGCAAGGTCGGGCGTGGGTTTTACCGATACGCCGACGGCCAGATGATCGATCCACCCGCCGCACAGGCAGTACCTGCGCTGGAAGCATTTCCGCCGGTTTGGCTTGGCACTGAAAACCCCGAGGATCGTGCACGTTTCACCGAGCTTCTTCAGCAGGTGGGCGCGCGGGTCGAAGAGGGCACGGTCCCAAGCAGCGAGGCCCTGTGTTTGCTGGCACCTTACGGTCTGGATGCCACCGGCGCCGTCGGCCTGTTTGGCACCGATCCTGAGCGCACGGTGTGCATCGACCCGCTGCTGGATATCGCCCGCTACCGCACGCTGATGCTAAATCCCGCTACCCATGCCGACATGCGCGATGCCGCCCATGCGCTGTTGGGCCGCGATGGCGTGGGCGTCAGTGTGATCAATGACAGTGTCGGCTTTGTGGCCCAAAGGGTACTGGCCATGATCGTCAACCTGGCGGGCGATATCGTTCAGCAGCGTATCGCCAGTGTCGATGACCTGGATGAAGGCGTGCGCCGTGGTCTTGGTTATCCGCAAGGTCCGCTGGCCTGGGGCGATAGTGTCGGGCCCAAGCGTTTGCTCACCACTCTTGAACGCATGACCGAACTGACGGGCGATCCCCGTTATCGGCCGGGTCCCTGGCTGCGGCGACGGGCCGCCTTGGGCCTTTCATTGCGTCACAACGAACCACTCCCGACTGAACCTCAACGCTAGGATTTTCCCATGCTCGACGCCTACATCTTCGCGGGACTGCGCACGCCATTTGGCCGCCACGGCGGCGCACTCGCTTCGGTACGCCCAGACGACCTCGCCGCCCATGTGATCCACGAATTGCTCGCTCGCCACGCCATCCCTGGCGAAGCCATCGAGGACGTGATTCTGGGCAATACCAACCAGGCAGGGGAGG
>C687J35174_10011370_pt1 | contig 10964 bp, 12 predicted proteins | sample RifCSPhighO2_01_FD_35174 | JGI IMG/M metagenome (IMG submission 35174) | reverse complement strand
TTTCCCCACCTTCCCTTACGAATGGTCTTGGTCTATTTCGGCGAGCCTGTCAAATTCTTCGTCCGTTTCTCTTTTAACGTCAGCCCAGTATGCATTTGCATAGCTGCTGTTGCGCTCGGTTTCGCGTACGTTTAGTTCGCGCGTCGTCCACAGGATTTTTGTCGCATTAGCGCGGACCCACTTTGCGAACACTTTTTTCCTTACCCAGTGAGCACCATGCCCTTTTTTTACGAGTCCTGCGCGCTGTTTGTTGTAGAGCTTAAACAATTTCTCGCCGTTTACGAAATGCGGGATGTGAAATTCCACATTGGCGAGAACGTGTTCCGCAAGCGTTTGCAGAGGACCGCACCAGATTCCGCTACGCTTGGTCCTGATGCCTCTGCCGGAACTTTTTGACACCATTTCTTTTACGACGTTTTCGGGAGGCCCGGGCAGTCTTTGTCCGTGGGAGATGATTTTGGAAACATAGCTATTATCGAAACTGATTTCTTTTTCATCGCCGGTAAATACGGCTCTAATGAGCGGAGCGGTCTGTATTTTGCCGTATCCGCCGTAGCGTGTTGTGACTTTGGTTACAAACACCTCCAGCTTGAGGCCACGGTCAAATGTCGGCAGGTTTTCAACTAACACAACGTCGCCTGCAAAAACCTGAATCAAATCACGATTTCTTTTCATAAACTCTCCTTTTATTCTTTTTATCTAGGACATCGAGACCAGTGTGTTTGGGAAAAACTCCAACAGCAGCAGAAAACTTACAACTAGAACGGCAAACGCCAATAACCAAAATTTCATCTTTTTTTCTCCTTTTCTGTTTTTACAGTCACGATTTTTCAAAAGAACTTCTTTTTGGTTTCGATTTTCATCTACTCCCATCAAAATCCTTATTCTCCTATTCGCGCGAATTAGAGAAGATAAGAACTTTGATGGAAGCTCGTCCGCGTCCGCGATGATTTTTCATCGGGACGGGACGAGCCGGTGGGCGAGATGGATTAATTACCGTCGTTTATATTGCGTAGGACGTAGAGAGTGCGGGCCTCCATGCAATTCAGCCAACCTCTGCTTTAGCGCTAGCAAAGTGCTTCGCGGCAAAGTTTCAAAAAGAAGATTGGCGATGGCTATGCCTTCGTGTTGCCTGCAGAGGGCGGTGTGTCTTAAAGCAATTTGATCAAGCGGTTTTATTTCAAGGCAAATTGATTCTTTGCCTCGTGCAGCCTCGATTTTTCTTATTATCATGTTTCCTTTCCGCCTTTTAGCTAAGAAATTTTTGAAACATTCAGCAGCGTTATGCTCGTTGTAAAAACCTGGTAACCTGGGTGGTCGGGGTTAATTAATCCGTGCGAAACACTTTCGATCTTGTAAGATCNTTTTAGAGTCCCGCTTGTTACTTTCAGTTTTTCGCCTTGTCGCAATTCCCGATCTGTGGAAATGTCCGCCAATGCGCTATTGCCTAAGACGATCCGATATGCGAATTTCATTGATCTCTCCTTTTCTTTTTGGATTTATTTTCCGTCCGCTTTAAAGAACTTTCCTTTGCCTCTTCTCAAAACCGGAATCGCTTCGGGTTCTCAGAAGAGGCCCCGTTTTGGCACTCCTGGCAGTCCTGTTATAGGATTCCGCCGTGTGATTTTACGGGGCTTGGAAAGAGGGATGACTTTAGGCCACTTACTCACATGGGGTAGTGTGGTCCGTCCCTTTATTCTCTTCCGTAAGGCCATTTGTCGTAGCCTTAATTTTGGCGACCCTTCTCTTTTCAGAGAAGGCATCAGCTCGTGTGTTTTCGCTAAGCGGAGTTTGTTAACCGCTTAGCGATTATGTAACTAGGGGAAGGGCATCCAACCTCCTCTCTGGTTGCTATTTTATCATAAATATACGAAGATGTCAAGTACAAAAAAGCCTNATAAATAAGACTTTTTTGCGTTCCATAATCAATCAGAATGGGTTAAAAACCTCCCCAACCCCTCCTTCGTAAGGAGGGGAAATTGAGAGGATATTTGTCGAGCCCGCTTTACAAGATATATAAGGAGATGTAATTTTTAACGCATAACACAAATATTTAATAAAAAACCACAGACTCCCAAACGAAAAATGTTGCGCCGCAATATGCCGGAAGCGGAGGTAATATTGTGGTCTCAAATTAAAGGGAAAAACATAAAAGGCTATAAATTCAGAAGGCAGTATAGTATTGATAAATATATTGTTGATTTCTATTCTCCGGAATTAAATTTAGCGATTGAATTAGATGGAGATTATCATTTGGCCGATGATACAAAAAAATACGACGAGGGAAGACAGAAAGCCATAGAATCTCTTGGAATTTGCGTTTTGCGCTTTTCTAACAATGATATAAAGAATAATTTATCTAGAGTCCTTAGGGTGATATCCAATTTTAAAAATCAGAAATGATTTCCGCAGGGATTTACTCCCCTTACGAAGGGGATGTGAGGAGGGGTTTATAAATTTCTATTTTTTAGAGAAACGGTATCAGTAAAAGCGCGACAATATTCACTACTTTTATCATCGGATTGATGGCGGGGCCGGCGGTGTCTTTGTATGGGTCGCCGACCGTATCTCCGGTTACCGCGGCCTTGTGCGCGTCCGAACCTTTTCCCCCGTAATTTCCTTCTTCAATGAATTTTTTGGCGTTGTCCCACGCGGCACCTCCCGAAGTCATTGATATTGCGACAAAAAATCCCGTAAGAATTGTTCCGATAAGAAGTCCGCCGAGCGCCTGCGGTCCAAGGAAAAGTCCTACGGCAAGCGTAACTAAAATCGGAAGCAAAGCCGGCAAAATCATTTCGCGGAGCGCCGCTTTGGTTACAATGTCCACGCAGGCGGCGTAATCGGGCTTTGCTGTCCCTTCCATTATTCCTTTGATTTCCCTAAATTGTCTTCTTACTTCCAAGACAACTCCGCCCGCGCTGTTGCCGACCGCTTTCATTGCGAGCGACGCAAAAATATACGGGAGCATTCCGCCGATGAAAAGTCCGGTAATGACCAGCGGGTCCGAAAGATCAAAAAGCGCACCCAGACCTTTTGCTTTAAGGTCCGTGGTGTAGGCGGCGAAAAGTACCATCGCGGCCAACCCCGCGGATGCGATTGCGTATCCTTTTGTAACAGCTTTGGTTGTGTTGCCTACGGCGTCCAGCGGATCAGTTACCGCGCGGACGCTTTTCGGAAGCCCCGCCATTTCTGCAATACCTCCCGCGTTGTCGGTTATCGGTCCGAAAGAATCTATCGCAACTATTATTCCTGCCATTGAAAGCATTGCCGTCGCGGCTAAGGCAACTCCGTAAAGCCCTGCAAATTGAAAAGCGATGTACGCGCCGAATGCGATAACAAGAGAAGGAAGAGCCGTAGATTCCAAAGACATCGCAAGCCCCATGATAACGTTGGTTCCGTGTCCGGACTCGGAGCTTTTTGCTATTGATTTAACCGGCCTGAATTTTTTTGAAGTATAATATTCCGTGATAAGTACGATGCCGAGTACAACTGCGAGCCCCACAAGGGAAGCCATAAAATAAGATTTTTTTTCTATTACCCAGTAAAATCCGAGCGCGGACAAAGCTCCCGAAGCAATGAGTCCTTTATACAAGCCCCACATAATTTGTGACTCTTTGGAAATTTTTACAAAATAAAATCCGATTATTGAGGCCCATATTGCGACCGCGCCCAAAAGAATGGGCAAAAGAATCGCTGTTGAATCCGCAAGCAGGCTTCCGCCCAAAAGCATTCCCGCGATAAGAGTTACCGTGTATGTTTCAAAAAGATCAGCGGCCATTCCCGCGCAGTCCCCGACATTGTCCCCGACATTGTCCGCTATGACCGCGGGATTCCTTGGGTCATCCTCAGGAATGCCGGCTTCGGTTTTGCCGACAAGGTCCGCTCCCACATCCGCGGCTTTGGTAAATATTCCTCCGCCCAAGCGCGAAAATACGGATATTAATGAACCGCCGAATCCCACTCCGATGAGCGCGGTTAAATCGTGAGTCCAGTTCCAAAAGCCTACGACAACCAGAAGCCCCAGTCCGACAACCAAAAATCCCGTCACTGCTCCTCCGCGGAATGCGAGCGCGAAAGCTTCTTTCAATCCTTTTTTCGCGGCTTCGGTAACACGCACGTTGGCCATGACGGCGGTCTGCATTCCCAGATAAGCGGCGAGCGAAGAGGCGAGGGCTCCCAAAATAAATCCGCCTGCGATGCCTTTGCCCAGATAAACATAAATTATTCCCGCGATGATGACGCCTACAATCAGCACGGTTTTAAATTGCCTTTTTAAAAAAGCCTTTGAGCCCTCGCGGATGGCTTCTGCTATCTCTTTCATTTTTTCATTCCCCTCCGAATGTTTTTTGACGGAGTTCCGCAGCCAGAGCGCGAAAATTATTGAAATAATGCCCGTCCAGAGCGCGAAATTTTCTATAGTCATGCTGTCATTTTAATTATTAGTAATTAGTAGGAATAATAACAGATTTCACGAAAAAGAAAAGGCGTTTTTAAGGCGCCTCGGTGTCTTCTTCCGTTTCCGGTTTTTTATTTTGTTTTTTTAAATTCTCTATATAAACGGCGGCAGCAATGCAAATACATGCTAAAATTCCTGATAGCCAAATGAATATTGCTTGCTCTCCAATACTCGATGCCCGCGAAACACCGGTAATCAACAGAATTACGGCAACACTAGCCAATATAAAACTCATTCCAGGCAATCTCCTTCTGCGAAAAATTCTAGCGCATAGAAAAATTTTTGTCCAGTAACTTAGGTGTCGGGAACCTAAGTAATTACTCCTCCGCTATCCCTTCGCCTGAAACTTCGCCGTCTTCTGTGGTTTCAACAACCGTTTCGCCGGTTTTTGAGCGGATGTCTATTTTGTAGCCCGTAAGTTTTGCGGCTAAACGAACATTCTGCCCGCCTTTGCCGATGGCAAGCGAAAGCTGGTCTTCGGCCACGGTAACTTTGGCGTGTTTTCTTTCTTCGTCAATATCTACTTCCAGTATTTTTGCGGGGGAAAGGGAAGCGGAGATATATTTTTCAGAATTGTCATTGTAAGGAATTATATCTATTTTTTCTCCTCCGAGTTCCGCGATGACCGTGCTGACCCTTACTCCTTTTTGTCCGACGCACGAGCCGACGGGATCAATGTGCTCTTCGTTGGATGCAACGGCAATTTTTGTCCTTGAGCCGGCTTCGCGGGCGATATTTTTTATCTCAACCACGCCCGAAGCTATTTCGGGAACTTCTATTTCAAATAATTTCGCGACAAATTTTGGATGGGAGCGTGAGAGATATATTGAAGGGCCTCTCTGACTTTTGTCTACTTTAAGAAGCAATGTTTTGATGCGCTCGCCCACGCGGTATCTTTCTCCGCGGACTTGTTCGTCGGGTGGCAGAAGGCCGATTGAACGGACCAGATCCAAAAATACGAACCGCCCTTCTATTCTTTGGACGATACCGCTGACTATTTCGCCTTCACGGCCGGAAAATTCGTCATAAATGGAATCGCGCTCCGCTTCGCGTATTCTTTGTAAAATAACCTGCTTGGCGGTTTGCGCGGCGATTCTTCCGTAGTCCTCTTTTGTTTCCAGCGGGAAAGTAAGCTCGTCTCCGGGCTTTATTCCTTTTTTTATTTTTTTAGCCTCGCCAATCATTATGTGGCGGTCCTCGTTGAAGCGGACTTTTTTTATCTCTCCCTCCTCGCCCTCTACGGCGGTGTCTTCTCTTGCTTCCCGAGCCGCTTCTCTTGCTTCGTCGCGCTCGCTTTTATATTCGGGAACAAAGGCGCCCGCCCCCGCCGCTTCCCGCGCGGCTTCCTCGGCCGCAATCTCTTCTTCGGACTTTATCATTGATGCGTCAACCACGGTTTTGACCTGCCAAAAAGAGGCCTCCCCGGTGGTAGTATCAAATTTTGACCTTACAACCTGTGTTTTTTTGCCGTAATCCTTTTTGTACGCCGCGGCCAGAGCCATTTCGATGGTCTCTACAATTTTCTCCTTGGAAATGCCCTTATCCTGGGCCAATTGGTCTAAAGCGGAGTTTAAGTTTTTTAAATCTAACATATGCCAATTTTATACGAACGTTAGTGAGTTAATAAAATTGAGCATCCCGAACCAGTTTCTGGTGAGGGACACCAACTACTTCTAATATAAAAGCCCATCTTAAGAATGGACCGTAAGCTAAGCCTAGCGCAAAGCGTTGGCGATGTCAAGATCAGCTTGATTTTTAATTTTATAGTGCTATATTGCCCGCAGAGTTTATTTGAAAGGCGGATAAATATATGGCAAAAAATAATGCGGATTACGCGCGGCTGGTAAGGGCTTTGGGTTTTGCGGAAAGGCGCGGCGACGAGAAAGAAATAAACAAAAGAGCCTCGCATTTTTTAAACCAAAGTTTTTCGGAAACAATAGCCGAATTTAAATTAAAATTTGAAAAAGCCAAAGAAGAAGTGCGGAATATTCCGCTTGATAAATTCAGAAAACCTTCGGATATGGAGTCGGCGTGGGCGCTGGCGGATTTGCCAGAGGTGCTCGAAGATTGGGACTATCTGCGCTACGCTGATCCGGAAAAATCCGGAATAGTTTGCGGAGAAAGAGAAAAGAAAATTTTGTTTTCAAGGGACAGCTTTAAGTCTTTTGATCTATTCGGCAGAGAGGAAGAAATATGGAGCAATGCAGTTTTGGACCTGTACTACTCGCTTCTATGGTGGAGAGAGGCCGTAATGTGCGTTTGGGCCGGTATTATTGCTAAAAATCTGATTGGTTGCCTGAAGAAAAAACCAACCCATTTTCTGTCAGCCGGCAAAACAGATATGTTGCAGGATGCCGCGGCGAACCAATTATTATTTCGAAATAAGCCAATCGGAAGCGCTCTCGACCTTCAAAGTATCAGCGATGAAGAAGCTGATAATTTTCACAGATTGTGTGAAAAGGCGAGGACGGGTTCTTATGAATGCGAATTATCCGCGGCGGCAGCTTTTAAGGAGTGGCTAAGGTCCGCGAACATCAAGGTTCTTAAAAAATACGGTTTAAACCAAAAAGAAGCGCATTCATTGCTGTTTGCAGGCAGCCAGCAAAGGCCGCAAATTGATATTGATCTTTGTTGGGACGAGGGGATGAGAACCTATCAATTTGTCTGTTTTGTGAATAACAACGATATCCATGGGTATAAGGACAAAGAAAAAACCGGCCATATACCCATAAATGTTTTGTTCGATTTTTTTGAAAACGCGCCCCAGAAAACAAAAGAAGACCTGTTTCGTCTGGTTATCAGGGGAGGGTGGAATCATGCCCGGAGTTTGCTTGATTCCGGATTAGTGCACCATATCGATTAATTAGCATCAAAATCCGTATTTCACGGATTTTTTTATTTAAAGTATACTATATAAATATGGAAGCCAGATGGTCTGAAGGCCTAAATTTGAATAAGGTCTGCGGCAAATACNGGGTAAGCCTCTGGCAGTGCCCGCAATTTTTGTTTTTGGTAATGGGAGTCGTAATAATAGTAGCGGTGCTTTCGGCTTATGTGGTTGCGAGCCGGTATCAGGAGCCGGAGCTGGCGGCTCTTTCAGTGCTTATCTTAACGGTTGTCCTTTTTGTTGTCGGACATATGATAATTTCGGCGTTTGAGAGAGTCGCAATTTCTTCTTTGTCCAAATCGGAATTTATCAGCATTATGTCGCACCAGTTGCGTAGTCCTCTTTCGGCAATCAAGTGGCAACTAAACATGATACTTGCCGGTGATGATGCTAAATTTGTAGTTTCCGACGAATCGCGTTCGTATCTTGAGACTGTTTATGACCAGAACGAACGAATGATACGTTCGGTAAGCGATTTATTGGAAGTAAACCGAATAGAAGACGGCGATTTGGTTTTGCGCCCTTCGCTTTTTTCCATTGCCGTTCTTGCCAGCCGTGTGGCCTCCGAATCCGAAAAATATTCTTCCGCGAACAATGCAAAGGTTACTGTGGCCATGCAAAAAGATATACCGATGGTTTACGCGGACGAAGAACGTATTAAGAGAGTAATGGAACACCTGATAGACAATGCCATTCGTTACAGCGCTTATAAGGGCAATGTTGTTATAAGTCTGGAGAAAAAAAACGGCGATTATATTATTTGTAAAATAACTGATCAGGGAGCCGGAATACAGGACTCTGAAAAAGCAAGGGTGTTTGATAAATTTTTCCGTTCAATTAACGCTCTCAGATACCAGACGGAAGGCAGCGGCGTGGGCTTATTTATTGCAAAATCGATAATCAAATTGTCCGGCGGGGAAATCGGATTTTCTTCTCTCCTCGGCAAAGGGTCGACATTTTGGTTTACATTACCGGTTAAAAAAATAATAATTAATATAAAATGAAAAAAATACTGTTTGTGGAAGATGAAGAGTCTTTGCAAAAATCATTGGGCGCGGCGCTTGAACAGCAAAAATACCAGGTTTTCAGGGCTTTGGACGGAGAGACCGGCCTTAGTCTGGCGAAAAAAGAATTGCCTGACCTTATTTTGCTGGATCTTATATTGCCGAAAAAGAACGGGTTTGAAGTTTTATCCGAGCTAAAAAGCGACACGGCCACCAAAGATATTCCGATAATAGTTCTGACCAATCTGGAGGGGTCAGCGGATGTGGAGAGAGCGCTTACCTCGGGTGCGACGACTTATCTGGTAAAAGCCAACTATACTTTACAGGATGTCATAGCAAAAATCGCAGGAGTTTTAAGCCATTCAAAATAATTTTTTAATGAAGTGAAGATAGAACAGCAACAACTTAAGGCTTTCCTTCTGGATTCGGAGCTTGTGAGCGCCGCCGACATAGAAAAAGCGGAAAAAGAAGCAAGGTCCAGCGGAAAAAAGATTGACGATGTTTTGCTCGCCGCAAAAAAGGTGTCCGACGCGGACATCGCGCGCGTCAAAGCTTATATTTTGGGCATTCCCTTTGTTAATCTTGAGGGCGAGAAGATTGATCCCAAGATTTTGGCGATAATTCCCGAGCCTATAGCCAAAAAAAATAATATTGTCGCGTTCAAAAAAAACGGCAATCTGCTGGAAGTAGCCATGCTTGATCCGGAAGATCTTGAAACCATTGAATTCATAAAGAAAAAATCAGACTTGAAAATATTGCCGAGGCTTACCAATGCGGCTTCAATAAAAAAAGTTTTGTCGCAGTACCAAAAAAGCCTTGAGGCCGAGTTCGGCGATATTATTAAAAATGAAACGGAAAAAACCCTGATATCCGTCGCGCAGGAAGAAGGGAAGGAAATCAGCGAAGAAGACCTGAAAAAAATAGCCGAAGACCTGCCTATAATCAAGATTGTTGACACGCTTCTCCGCCACGCGATTTTGGGCCGCGCTTCAGATATACACATTGAACCGATGGAAAAAGAAGTATTGGTCCGCTATCGCATAGACGGTATCCTGCACGATGCCATGGTTTTGCCGGCGCAGGTTGCGCCGGGAATAGTCGCCCGCATAAAAGTGCTTTCAAACCTTAAGCTCGACGAGCACAGGCTTCCGCAGGATGGGCGTTTCAAGATAGAAACTTCTGAATATAAAATTTCTTTCCGTGTTTCAGTGCTTCCGGTTTTTGACGGCGAGAAGATAGTAATGAGGCTTTTACCGGAGAGCGCCAAAGGATTTACTTTTGAAGAATTGTCTTTTCACGGTGAAGATCTGGAAAAACTGCATAAATATATAAAAAGACCCGTCGGAATGATTTTGGCGACTGGGCCGACCGGTTCCGGAAAAACAACGACGCTTTACACGGCTCTTTCCATGCTCAATACTCCGGGAGTTAACATTTCAACCATTGAAGACCCTATTGAGTATAGAATGCCCCGCGTAAATCAGACGCAGGTGCGTCCGGACATCGGATTTTCTTTTGCCAACGGCATGAGAACCCTTGTACGGCAGGACCCGGATATTATGATGATTGGAGAAATCCGCGACGAAGAAACTGCCGGACTCGCCATCAACGCGGCTTTGACCGGCCACTTGGTGCTCTCAACCCTGCACACTAATTCCGCCTCGGGAGCTCTTCCGAGAATGCTTGATATGCACATTGAGCCGTTTTTGATTGTTTCCACGGTAAANGTAATCATCGGCCAGAGGCTTGTGCGNAAACTTTGCAAAGATAATATTGAATACAAACTGTCGGATGCCGAATTNAAAGAGCTTTCAAAAGAAGTGGATTTGGAGCGCGTTCTCGGTTTTNTAAAAAAAGAAAAAATAGTTGCCCCTAAAGCNGACTGGAAAGACATCCCGTTTTTCAAGCCGAAGGTTTCNGGAGAGTGNCCCGACGGATATTCCAGCCGTGTCGGCATACACGAGGTTCTGGAAGTAACAAGCACGATAAAAAATCTGATAATGAAAAACGCCACGGGCGACGAAATAGAAAAACAAGCCAAATCCGAAGGCATGATGACGATGCTTGAAGATGGCATCTTCAAGTGCGTCCAGGGATTAACGACCATTGAGGAAATTTTACGGGTCACGAGAGAATAATTTAAATATAGAGCTATGTGGGATACATTAAATAATTTTTTGGGAAGTACAGATTTTACCAATATCATATTATTGGGTATTTTTTGGAATCTAACAATTGTAGCCAAAAAATTGCTAAATAAATAGGCACAGTTCTAGATTACTAAATAAATGGAAAATGAAGACGAAAATCAAGAAAGTGGTTTGGCGAAGAGTCACATAAAGTTAAATAGAGGATTATTGGTCCGTCAATTTGCTGGAGATGTAGATCCTACTTTTGGCATAGCCCCTATATCTATTTTTATGGCAGGATCGCCTGGCGCTGGGAAAACAGAATTTTCTAGAAGACTTATAGAGGGGTTTCAAAGCAAGCCTATTGTGATTGATGCTGATGATATCCGTAAAATTATTCCAGGATATCTTGGTGGCAATTCACATGTATATCAGGCCGCCGCCACTAAAGGCGTTCATATACTATACGATTACGCTTTAGAAAAAAA
>C687J35174_10011356_pt1 | contig 10972 bp, 9 predicted proteins | sample RifCSPhighO2_01_FD_35174 | JGI IMG/M metagenome (IMG submission 35174) | reverse complement strand
TTGGTGTTGGGTATGGTTTTCGGAATCATCTCGGGATTCATCGCGGAGTGGTGGCTCAAGGATACCTTGCTCTCGCTCAGCGTTGGCTTCTCCATGTTCACCGCCGTCACTTCCGCCCCGCTCATCGCACTCCTCATTACGGAGATCATGCAGCTAGTGCACGAAGACCCAGCGGTCGGCTCCGGACCCATTGCAACGGTAGTGCAGGATATGTTGAGTGTGGTGATTTACGGGACGATATGCAGCATTCTGCTCCTCTAACTTTGATGGCGGAGAGGGAGGGATTCGAACCCTCGATACGGTATTACCCGTATACCGCATTAGCAGTGCGGTGCGTTCGGCCACTCTGCCACCTCTCCAAGGTGTGAGCCTATGAGAAAGTTTATCACAGGATTCCTATGCTCAATTTGCATATGAAGTATAGATTCTCTATCTTTCTTACTCATCTATGAAAATCCTCCAAGAATTCCGGGAATTCGCGGTAAAGGGCAATGCCATGGATTTGGCCATTGGTGTGATCGTTGGAGCTGCATTCCAGAAGATTGTGACTTCGCTCGTAAACGACATCTTCATGCCTCTGATTGGGGCACTCATGGGGGGAAAGGATTTCAGCAATCTCTTCATCGATCTCTCGTTCTCTGATTCTGCTACCACCTTGGCAGAGGCCAAGGAGCTCAGTCTCCCTACGCTAAACTACGGAATGTTTTTGAACGAAATCCTTAGCTTTGCGATTATCGCGGTTGCGCTTTTCTTCCTTGTGAAGGGGATGAATCGACTCCGGAGAATGGGAGAGAGGAAAAAGGCAGCGTAGATTGCGATTGATCAAATTTTGTGTACAATAACTCAGTGGAACACACCCCTGTTCTCCTTCGGGAAGCACTTGAATCACTCGATCCGAAAAGCGGAGAAGTTGTCATTGATGTGACTCTTGGGCTTGGAGGGCATGCGATGGGGTTCCTCGAGAGAATTGGATCAAAGGGAAGGCTAATTGGCATCGATGCGGATCAAAAGAATTTGGAAACTTCACGGAAAAATCTCCAGGGAAAGAATGTGACGCTCATCTATGGAAACTTTCGAGATTTGCCCATCCTTCTCTCTCAGGTACGAAGCACGGCTGGGACAGCCGTGCCACAGTGCGATATCCTCTTTGCAGATCTTGGCTTAAGTTCAGTGCACATTGATGATCCACTCCGGGGGTTCACCTTTCGAAGTGTTTCACCACTCGATTGCCGTTTTGATCAGATGAGCGGACGTCCGGCTTCTGCGCTTCTCTCTGAAGCGAGCGAAGGTGAGCTCCTCCGAATATTTACCGAGTACGGAGAGCTCCCCAATGTTCGATTATTTGTGCAGGCGATTCTTGCTGAGCGAGGTGCAAAGCGATTGGAGCGGAGCTCTGATCTTGTTCTTCTTGCAGAAAAAGTCTTTACATGGAGAACGAAAAAGTTTTTACCACAGATTTTTCAGGCACTTCGCATAGCGGTGAATGACGAAATTGGTGCGCTCTCTGTGCTCCTGGAACATGGTCCCCTCCTCCTCTCGCAGGGTGGGCGCATGGGTGTCATAAGCTACCACTCGCTCGAAGATCGAATGGTCAAGGAGCGTTTCTCCGGTCTCACGCAAGGGGGAAAGCTCGCGAGCTACGAGCTCTTGACGAAAAAGCCCATAAAACCGACTATGGAGGAGGTGGGGAGGAACCCCCGCTCCCGCAGTGCCATCCTCCGGATCCTAAAAAAGCTCTAAATGTTTGCACTCTTTTCACCAGCTTCCGCGCTTCCTATCCGCCGTCAAACGCTCGGTCGGATGGTGACGACAAGCACAGCGACGCTCCTCTTCATTACGGGAGCTCTCATCGTTCTCCTCGCGCTCCTCATTCTCTTCAACGAGAACTACAACGCAACCAAGGGGTACAAGCTCCGCACCCTCGAGCGCGAGCGCTCGCAGCTCCTGCTCACCGAAGAAGTCCTCAAAATGCATATTGCAGAAGCTCAGGCACTCGAGACAATGCTTACGGATCCTGTGATCAATGCCATGATCCCACTCGCAAAACCAACGTACATGGGGAAGGATGAGGCGGTGGCACAGGAGCTATGAGCTGAGAGCTTCTTGAATGCTCATAGCTCGCCGCTCTCCGCTAGCAGCTTCGCAAATTCTCGTGCCTCCTCCTTCGTCGTCACCTCTTTCTTGATCTGCTTCTCGTAGAGCTTTTTTAAAATCTCCCCAACTTTCTCTCCCGGTCCGATTCCAAGGAGTTCCATCACCTCCTCCCCTGTGAGGAGGACTTTTGGAGGTCGTGGGTGAGAATCGAGGAACCGGTGGTAATCCTTTTCGATTTTGTTGCAAAAGGAAAAATCGGAGGGATCTGTTCCTGCAACATCGAGCCAAAAAAGCTGCAAAAGCTCCGGGAAGTACGGATGGTAATACCAGCGCGCCTTACTCTCCTCCGCTATTTCCTGCTTTCCTATTGGATCATAGAACGATCCCATCATCATGTGGTGCCGTATGAGCCAGCAGATTTTTTCGCGGCGCCTTGATGGGACTTTCAAGCGATCGAGAACGTCTTTTGTAAGATCCGCCGAAATCGATGCATGCTCATCGAATCGAATTCGTTCTTTGCGTGCGAATGTTTTTGCTTTGCCGCAATCGTGAAAGATGGCTCCGATACGCACATCGAGGCTGTGATCTTCGGTGAAGGCTCTTGCAACTCTTAAAATGTGTTCCCAGACATCTCCTTCCCTGTGATAATCCGCAGGTTGTGCGACGCCTTTGCATGCATGAAGCTCCGGAATCATGTGTTCCAAAATATCCGTTTCCCACAGATCTTCGAGCGCACGGGCGGGACTTGGTCCAAGCAGCATTTTCTCGAACTCACTCATAAGTCGCTCTCCTGAGAGAATTTTAATCATTGCAGCATTGCGATGGAGAGCTTGATAGGTCTCTGGATGATATTGCCCCTCGATGAGTGCTCGAAAGCGGATCACGCGTAGCAACCGCAGAGCATCATGCTTGATCCTGTTATCCGGATCCCCAATGATCCGCACGAGCCGTTCTTTTAAATCCCCTTCTCCACCTGTGGGATCAAAGAGTTCACGGGAGATCGGGTGGTAGTAGAGCGCATTAATCGTAATATCACGACGGAGCGCATCTTTCTCTTTGGTGGAAAACCGAATAGATTCCGGATGCCTCCCATCACTTGCCTCATCATCCTCGCGGAAGGTTGTGACTTCGAAAGTCTCCCCACCCAAAGTCACCCGCATACTTCCAAGTGCCGCAGATTCATCATTATGTTTTGGAAAAATATTCTTCACTTCTGGAGGCTTAGCGTTCGTTCCAATATCGATATCCTTTGGGATTTTTCCCATGAACATGTCGCGCACTCCCCCACCAACCCACCATGCATCGTAACCTGCATCAGTCAGACCTTCGACAAGGTGATAGGCTTGCTTCCCATACGGAGTATCGAAGGTTTGATCAATAATGTTTTTATTAATGGGCATAGGATTTAGCATGAAGGAATTCTGCTTTCGAGAAGTCTTTTTACATGCATTTCTCGCATAGCTTCTACAGGAATAGGAAAGTCCTCCATGGCATGTATGGTACCAAGTCTTGATACACTTCTCCTATGCTCAGTTTTTCGTGCCCCGGCACACCCGCATCCACACCTGCTTCAGCGGGATCTTTAAAAGGTCTTGATCGTTGTAAGGAGCTTAAAATAACGGCAATGGAACTTGAGTGGGTACAGGCTGTTCCAAAGAATGTGGAGCATGTAGAGACGATTGGCGAAAAAGCCCGGTCACTTGGCATAACCCTTACGATCCATGCACCGTACTATGTGAATTTGAACTCAAAAGATGCCTCGATTATTACTGCTAGTAAAAAGAGAATTCTTGCAGCGCTCACGATGGGGCAAATCTGTGGTGCCAAATCTGTGTGCGTGCACCCCGCGTTCTACGGTGGTGATGAACCTGGGGAAGCCTATGCAAAGGTACAGAGTGCCACAGAGGAGATCATGAAGCAGAAACGAAAACTCTTCCCTGATGTAAATTTAGCGTATGAAACGATGGGAAAGCCGAGTCAGTTTGGAACATTGGAAGAAGTTCTTAAACTGAGTAAGGAATTCGATATCTACCCCTGCGTTGATTCTGCACACATGCATGCGAGATCGAATGGGCAATGGAATTCTGCAAAGGAATGGGAGGAAATATTTGATATCTATGAAAAATATCTTGGGAAGAAATCGCTTCGAAACATGCACATGCACTTCTCGGGAATTGCGTATGGTCCTAAAGGCGAGAAGCATCATCTCCCCATTCGGGAGAGTGATGCGAAATGGAAAGAATTCTTGTCAGTGCTGAAACGAAAAGAGCTTGGAGGTGTGCTTGTGATCGAAAGTCCGGTACAGGAGGAGGATGTGTTATTCCTGAAAAAAGGCTATCAGAAGCTCTGATTTTGACATAAACCAATATTAGGTTGGCCAATTTTTGACAAGGGAATATTGAGAGCGTACGACTGTCTTATGCAGAGAGAGAATCCAGATTTTGATTATATGAGAATGTCTCGACGGCATTTTCTAAGAAATGTTGGTTCAGGAATTGGTCTTACCATTGGAGCCATTCCTCTTTTAGAGGCTGGTGAGCAGATGAAAAAAATGGAAGGTACGATTCCCCGAGTGAGTCAGGAGATGAGGAAGGAAGCGGACGCAGTACTTATGCTTTGGCTGGAAGGCGGACCTGGAAATGATGATCTCTGGAATCCTTCGCAGGGAGGGGAAGAATTTCGTGGGCCGTTTAAGCCAATACAAACAAGCATTCCAAGTTATCAAATGACTGAACTATTTCCTAAAACTGCGCGAAATATGGATCACATTGCAGTTGTTAATAGCTTGTACGTATCGACTTCGGATCATTTCAAATCTTCTGAAGAGATACTTATGTCAGATGGTAAAACAACTCTTGCAACAGAAATTGGTCAGAAGAAAATGGCTGGTGGAATTCCCAATCCATTTTTTTGGGTTAAAGGGCAGTATCAACCCGATAGTGCTCATAAGGCTGATCAACAATTCCGTTTTAATGATGACGGAAATGGAAAATTTGAAAGGCCTCCTCTTCCTCGTACTGATGTTGAGCGTTTGAAAGATAGATCCCAACTATTGCAAAATTTGGAAAAGAGCTCCGGTTTTTCGATTAATACACAGCATCTCTCACGCAATGAAACCAAGTATACAGAGAGTAGAAGCAGTGGGATCGATCTTTTTCTCAATGGAGGAGAGCTTATGAGCTCACTGGATATTCCAAAGGGCATGGAGGAAGATTTTGGAAATAATCCTTTTGGACGTGCTACTGCAACGGCTCTTCGCTTCCTGGAATCTGGCTCTGGTTTTGCAACAGTTCATCACAGTATGGAGAGTGGTTGGGATCGTCATGATGATGTTGGAAAATTCAGACCTCTCGCAGAGCCGCTGGATCATGTCATTTCAACAACGATTCGATACATGCGCGAAGGGCGATTTAAGAGGAATATAGTCGTTCTGTGTATGGGTGAATTTGCACGCACACCGAAAATTAACAATTCCGGTGGAAGAGATCATTGGGCACAAGGCTTTGGTGCGCTCTTTTTTGGTCATGGAGTAAAAGGAAAACAGATAATAGGAGCAGCTCAGAAAGGAGAAATAAAGGACCGCCCGATTGCTGCTGAATGGACAGTGGGAAATACCATTCGTAAAATTGTAGGAATGCCGACTCCGGAAGGAGCTCCCAGAAGGTATATCGAAGAGGTGAGTAATGTTTGATCATCATTTTTTTCGATATGCGTTCGTGATAGAGTCTCAGCATGAACCTCGCGATTAACGGTTTCGGCCGCATTGGACGTCAAGCGCTCAGGATTATTCAAACGAAGTATCCAGAGATCGAGGTCGTGCTCATTAATGATCTCACAGATGGTCACACGCTTGCGCATCTTTTTGAATTTGATTCCACATATGGACACTTTGATTGCGGAGATTCCTGCTACAAAGATGGTCTTCTATCGACCAAGCACGGCGCGATCCGGGTCACCGCAAGCAGGGATCCAGCCACACTCCCCCACCGCGAGCTCAAAGTAGATGTTGTTCTTGAGTGCACGGGAGCATTTACGAAGAGGGAGGATGCTGCAAAGCATCTTGATGCAGGAGCAAAGAAAGTGATTCTCTCATCCCCTGCAAAAGGTGATATCGATGGAACATTCTGCATTGGGGTGAACGAAAAGGATTACGATCCAAAGACGATGCATGTGATCTCGAATGCCTCCTGCACCACAAACTGCCTGGCACCGATGGCCAAAGTCATTCATGAGAACTTTACGATTAAGCAGGGATTCATGACGACAATCCATAGCTATACGAATGATCAGAATCTGCTCGATCTCCCACACAAAGATCTGCGACGCGCGCGCGCCGCTGCGGAAAACCTCGTGCCAACCACCACAGGTGCTGCAAAAGCAGTTGGCCTCGTGCTCCCAGCGCTCAAAGGCAAACTGGATGGCTTTGCGATCCGTGTACCCACCCCCACAGGCTCTATGACAGATTTGACCGTGATAGTGGAAAAAGAAACCTCAGTAGAGAAAGTGAACGCAGCGTTTAAAAAAGCTTCTGAGGGGCCCCTCAAGGGCATTTTAGGGTATGAGGAGAGACCACTCGTGCTCAAAGACTTCGTTGGTGATCCACGGAGCTGCATCATCGATGCGGCACTCACAAGTGTTCGCACTGAGAACGGTCAAACCCTCGTCAAGGTTCTCGGTTGGTACGATAATGAGTGGGGGTATGCGAATAGATTGGTGGAGCTGGCAGAATTGGTCGGATCGAAGCTGTAAACAAAAACAAAACATCCCCTTCTCCCATAGGGAGAAGGGTTAGGGATGAGGGGTAAAACATACAGCAAACAATGTTTTGTTTTGTTACCCTCACCCCAGCCTTCTCCCTTTGGGAGAGGGAGTGTATGTTGTTTGTTTTTTTACGGGATGAATCCCGTGCGGCGCGCAATAAATTGCGCGGCTATCAGGTTACTGCGATCTAATAGCCGTGGGCTTTCCTGCCCCTCGTAGTCCGCCCAAGGCGGACGAAGTGGGGAGCACGCACCCCGCAGGTTTAACCTGCCGGGACTATAAAAAAACGCAGATCGAAAATCTGCTCTGCATATGTCATTATTGCCACATACAGAGAGCCTCATCGAGGCGTGATGTGTTTATTTTTCTTGATGTTCGGTAAGAAGATTTTGCACTCCCTCAATGCGTGTGTTCTGAACTACAGTTTTTGTAAATCGCGTAAGGTTCTTTGTGTGACGATAAACATGCTGATAGATAATATGAATGATATAACGCCGAAAATTTTAAGAATGAAAAAATCGTCTGTTGAAAGAGAAGCTACAAATTTTGCAACAAAACTGCCTACAAGAAAGAGAAAGATAAGAAAAACTATGAATATCTGACTTCCTCGAAGAATGTACTTTTCCCGCTTTGTAAAATACGTATCGAGTTCATTTTGTGTGAGCGACGAAAGATATCCTGCATTCAGTCCATTAATAAAAAAGCTTAGGCCCCACAAAACAAGGAGAGAGGGATGTAACCAACCAAAGAGTATCGTGACTACTCCACCGATAACAACATATGCAAAAGCTACCTTCCTATATCTCTTCGGCGACCATTGTCTGACCTTTATTGCTTGTTTCATTCTCTCGTAGCTTGAGAGGGTGTGTAGCTCTTTTCCGATCATCCAATAGGATTTAAAGCGAAAATACGTCATTGCAAAGAATAGATACAGCAATCCCAAGCCGATGACGCTAACTGCCATTTGCTCTTTGAATGAGAGCGCGGCGAATTCACTCAAAAAAGAACTCATGGCGAGGATGCTATTCCTTATTCTTATCATCAACAACCTCCGCATCCACAACATTCTCTTTCTTGTCCCCTCCTTTCCCCTCTTCCGCTGCAGCTTTGTAGATAACCTCTCCGATCTTCTGTGCATGCGTCCCCAGATCCTCCGTTGCCTTCTTTAGCATCTCGGGTGAGGCGTTCTCATCTTTGAGGAGATCTTTGAGTGCATTCAAATCCGTATTCACGGTCTTCTTCACGTCATCCGGGATTTTTGCATCGTGCTCACGCATTTGCTTCTCTAGGTTAAAGACGAGTGCATCGGCCTGGTTACGGATATCCACAGCTTCGCGCTTCTTCTTATCTTCTTCTGCATGGAGTTCTGCATCCTTCTTCATCTTCTCTACTTCATCAGCAGAAAGCCCCGTAGAACCCTGGATCATGATGTGCTGCTCCTTGCCCGTGCCCTTATCCTTGGCCTTCACATTCAAAATACCATTTGCATCAATATCAAAGGTCACTTCGATTTGTGGAATACCGCGCGGGGAGGGTGGAATGCCATCCAGAATGAAACGCCCGAGTGATTTATTATCCTTGGCCATTTCGCGTTCGCCCTGTGTGATGTGCACTTCTACCGATGGTTGGCTGTCGGCAGCGGTACTGAAGACCTGGCTCTTTGTCGTTGGGATTTTCGTATTCTTCTCGATGAGCTTTGTTGCAACACCGCCAAGGGTCTCGATGCCAAGGGAGAGCGGTGTGACATCTACGAGAACAAGGTCGCGATCGAGATCGCCCGAGAGCACTCCCGCCTGAATCGCGGCACCAATTGCGACAACTTCATCTGGATTCACGCTGCGGTTTGGCTCTTTGCCGAAGAGTTCCTTCACCTTTGCAATGACTGCAGGCATACGGGTCATACCGCCAACCAGGACGACTTCGTCGATATTCTTCTTATCGATTCCTGCATCTTTGAGTGCTTGTTCGCAGGGCTTTACAGTGCGATCTACGAGATCCGCCACGAGTGCCTCCAGCTTTGCGCGCGAGAGCTTGAGGTTAAGGTGCTTCGGGCCGCTTGCATCTGCCGTAATGAACGGGAGATTGATATCGGTCTCCATCGAGGAGGAGAGCTCTATCTTCGCCTTCTCTGCGGCCTCCTTAAGACGCTGCACTGCCACTGCATCCTTACTGAGATCGATGCCCTGATCCTTTTTAAATTCACCGAGGAGCCAATCTATAACCTTCTGATCAAAGTCATCTCCACCAAGATGCGTATCACCGTTCGTGGAGATCACTTCGAAGACTCCGTCGCCAAGCTCCAGGACCGAGATGTCGAACGTTCCGCCTCCAAGATCGTAGACGATGATCTTTTCATCCTTATGCTTATCGAGTCCGTAGGCGAGTGCTGCTGCAGTTGGCTCATTAATGATTCGGAGAACTTTAAGCCCTGCGATTTCCCCTGCTTCCTTGGTGGCCTGGCGCTGAGAATCATTGAAGTACGCCGGAACCGTGATCACAGCCTCTGTGACCCCCGTGCCGATGTAATCCTCTGCGTCTTTTTTGAGCTTAGAAAGCACCATGGCGGAAATCGCCTGTGGCAAATTTTCCGCTTTGCCCATCTTGATCATGGCGCGACCCTCTTTTCCCTCTACCACCTCGAACGGCATATTTTCAGCTTCCTTCACTACTTCCACGTACGTATGACCCATGAACCGCTTCGCGGAAAATATCGTATTCTTGGGGTTCGTGACAGCCTGCCTCTTGGCGGAAACACCCACGAGGCGCTCGCCATCGCGAATTGCAACCACAGAGGGAGTAGTGCGGTTACCCTCGGAATTCGGGATCACCGTGGGCTCGCCACCTTCGATAAAGGCGACGCAGGAGTTTGTAGTGCCAAGATCAATGCCTATTGCCTTTGCCATAGTGAGTAAAAGGAATGAAATTCGGCGAAGCGGGATCAGAACGAAAGGAGTGGGATACCGCGAAGCCGATTAGCACTCACTATTTTAGAGTGCTAATAGAGGGGGTGTCAAAGGAAAAATGGGTTACGATAGGAAGGTGTACGCCACAGTTATCCTCAATACCCGGCAAGGAGGGATCGGGAACGGTCTTACCTATGCTGTTCCCTCAAATGTATTCGTTTCTATCGGGAGCCTCATAAAAGCACCTCTCCGCAAGCGTCTCATCGAAGGTATCGTTACTGATCTCCATCGGGAGAAGCCGGAGGGCGATTACGATGTAAAGGATATTGCAAAGGTTCTTAGTGATGAACCCCTCCTCACGAAGAATCAGATCGAAACTACGAGATGGATCGCAGAGTACTACGTGTGCCCACTCAGGCAGGCACTCGGGTTATGGCTCCCGGGTGGCGAGTGGGAGAAGCTTCTCCCTGAGAAGGAGGAATTTGTGCATTATACTATTCAATTGAATAGTTTAGTAACGAAAAAGTATGGAAAGAAGCAAGCGGCGCTCCTCGATTACCTTCAAGGGAAGGAGTGGGTACGCTGGGAGGAGGTGAAGGAGGCGACGGGAGTGGGAAGAGATATTCTTAAGCGATTCCTTGAGCAAGGATTAGTGGAATCTAAATTCGAGCTTCGTAGGAACGCTATACATGGCGTCTCTATAACAACGAATGATGTCTCCCTCACTCCACGCCAGACTGCTGCACACAAGGCAATCACATTGGATCCCCGCCCCACACTCCTCTTTGGCATCACAGGTTCGGGGAAGACAGAGATCTATGCTGCGCTCATACGCGATGCTGTGAGCGAAGGAAAATCTGCGATCCTCCTCCTCCCGGAGATCCTCCTCACCGAAAACTTTGTGGGGAGGTTCCAAAAACTCATTGATCGCGAGGCGATTGCCATTATTCATAGTCGTCTTACGCCTTCGCAAAGACGCGAGGCATGGCGCAGATGCCGCGATGGATCAATTCGCCTTGTGATTGGATCGAGGAGTGCTCTCTTCTCCCCTCTTTCAAATCTCTCACTCATTATCATTGATGAGGAACACGAGTGGACCTACAAGAACGAACAAATGCCGAGGTACCACGCGGGGAAGGTTGCCGAGTATATGAGTAACCCATTACGTCATGCTGAGCGAAGTGGAGGCGGAGCGGTAGCGGAGCCGGAACGAA
>C687J35174_10011352_pt1 | contig 10973 bp, 10 predicted proteins | sample RifCSPhighO2_01_FD_35174 | JGI IMG/M metagenome (IMG submission 35174) | reverse complement strand
TCGAAAACTGGATGGTCCGCCAAAAACGCCAAACCACACAATAGCAAATAGCTCTCCTTTGTCGAAGCTGCGGCGGAGAGGCAAAAAGTAAAAAACAAAAAGGGGAGTCTGAAAATACTTAACATGTTAAGTAATTTCGTGGTGCGCGGGGTGGGACTCGAACCCACACGCCTTATTCAGGCAACAGATTTTAAGTCTGTCTTGGCTACCAGTTACAACACCCGCGCGTCATTTTGTCAAGTTGCGCAACCTTACTTTTTTATTTCTTCCACGATGAGTAGGTTGGAGACTATGACAGTTTGGGCAGAGGATACGTAAATTCTCTACTCGATTATCGTACCGGTCGCCGTTAACATGATCAAGCTCAACCGGTATTCTTCCGTCAGCAGAAACCTCACACCAACTGCAAAGCTCGCATTTAGGTGTTTTAAGGCCAGCTATAAATAGTCTCTTTTTTAAAACAAAGCTTTGAGCAGCTCCGTTTATAATGAGTAACTTATTGAGGGGTGTTGGCGGATTAGGATTAAATTGTAAATTCGTATTCCAGCCCATGCCTGTAAAATGCTCGTTTGAAAGCTTAAGTTCTCTAATGCGGCGTTTTATTTGTTCGTAATTCCCGCCGGCAGGAACCAGGGAGAGCTTAACAAGAACCATCCGATAGCTGCGGGAATCTTTAACGGCGATCGCTAATTGCTCGTCTGTCCAGGAACGCTTCTTAGGCATACATTAATTATACCTCTGTTAGTTTGCTTCTAACAGATAAAAAATGTAGTAGAATGTATGTGTATGGCGCGGTGGCCGAGGAGTTAGGCAAAGCTCTGCAAAAGCTTTTTACACGAGTGCGAATCTCGTCCGCGCCTCCACTTTATACTTGCAAAGACATAGAATAAACGTTATCGTAAAAGCACAAATAGATAAGCGGTGGGTAGAGGGGAATCACATGACTTGGGATTGGGGCTCGCCTGTCGCAATGGGTCTTTTTGTGCTGATGGCCGGTGTGGGTATATTACTTCTTGCAATTGCACTTGCTATAGTTAGCGGCAACGCAAAAGTATCTGATCTACGCCGCCACTAAACCCAGTAGTGAGCTTTCGCGTGGCTTTGCCAGTATTCGCTTTGCGAATAGTCGCGAAAGTCTACTACTGGGAAAACCAAAACCACCTCACAAAACTCTTAATAAAAAATCCTCAATTTTTGAGGATTTTTTATTAAGAAGCACTAGCCTTCAATTGGGTCGCGACTAACACAGCCGGGAATAACGACTTGCGACTCATCATAAATATTACTATTCCCCTTATATTCTTCCCATGATTTTTGCATGGCAGTTATCTTCTTTAATAAATCATCTTTGATTGAATCATCGAGATAATCAAACGGACAAAGATGCTTTGGCGGATTGCCGCCTTTCAAAACACCGATTTCAAACAACCCCAAGCCATCTCCAGATTGTGAGCCAAACGGACTTACTTCGGCGATAATATCGCCCGCCTTGACTGTGTCGCCTTCTTTGACCTTGACGTTAACAACGTGTTCGGCTTCAAATATAAGCTCGCTTCCTTCTGTTTGTACCATTACGCTGTAATCGTCACTATATAGTTTGGGCACTCCAAAAACCTTACCATCTACGAGTGAATGCACCTTTGTTCCTAGAGGCAGAAAAAACGTTGGCTGCGGGTTTCGTTTTGCGGGGTAGTCAGGTGAGGCAGGTATTAAGTAACCGTAGTTCATAAAAAGCATATCGGCAAATACGCTGGCTTTCGTAAATAAAAAATCGCCCGCCTTATTTGTGGCCGGGTCGTAATAGTCCAAATTGATGCCTAAGTGCTTGATTTTCGCTTGATTCGCGTTTGAATCTTTCTGCACGTTTGAGAAAGTTGTCTGAGAAGTTACCGTGGTTGTTTTATTATCGGACTTTTTACTCAAAGCGTAATATCCAACACCGCCGATGATTGCCATGACGAAAATAATGATAAGCAGTTCAAGAAGCGCAAAGCCGCGCTGCTTTCGATCCATTGTTTTAATTGTAAGAGTTATGCTCGGTAATAACAATAAGCGTTATGGAGTATGTTGGAGGAAAGTACTGGAAGTGCCGTATCAAGAGTATTTGCTCAGTAAATGAGAGGTGAGAGTTTCACTTTAACACTTACCATTCATTGCGGCCACTGTTGGATCTTCTGCAAAATGCCATCCATAATATTGAGCCGCCAGCTGGTAAACTTCACTAGCCAATGTTCCAGTTACGAAGTTGGCCCCATAGGCATTACAAACTTGTAAGGCTGTCGCGTTATAACCGAGGGTCATCATAACTGGCTTACCGCCTTCTGCCTTGGCAGCTCGTTCCCAAGCTACAATATTGAGATCGCCATTACTGCAAGTCAAGTTGACGCTTAAGCCTGTAGCGACTTGTTGCTCTGCGGAGTCGCTACATAGCTTTGCTTTGGAAGGCACTGTGGCAGGCGGCAATATTGCGTACAAGTCAGTTTTTGGATTGGAAGTAGTAGCTGGCACTTTATGATAGCTGTTGTATGCCATCCAGCTAACTACCCCTATAATCGCCATGACGATAATTATAAATAAACCTTCAACTGCACCGAACCCTTTCTGATTTTTGTTCATAAATTAATGGTATCAAAGAATTAACTACAACGCTTATGCTTGGTTTACCATGAGCGAGGCAGGATTTATCCTGCCGAGTCGAATGGTGCGGGTGAGGGGACTCTAACCCCTGGCCTCTTCCTTGGCAAGGAAGCGCTCTAAACAACTGAGCTACACCCGCGCTTTTGCCTTTTAGGCAAAAGCAATTATCAATTATCAATTTACAATTTTCAATGAATGATCAATTATCAATGAAAAAATAATGACAAATGGTAACTGCTAAATGTTAAACGCTCGCCTAGGCGAGCTGGTGGCGCCTCTCGGGCAACGTGCTTCGCACTTTTCCCTCGCTGCTCGGTAAAATCATGTAAACACGATTTTATCTGCGCGGCTGCGTACACCGAGCCTATACCGGTTCTCGTCCTCGAAACACTCATCGATCCGCCATAGCTCGACCGAAAGGGTCGAACGAAGGCAGATGGTGGCGCCTCTCGGACTCGAACCGAGGACACAAGGCTCTTCAAGCCTCTGCTCTACCAACTGAGCTAAAGCGCCCCACTACGCTCCGGCTATGCCGGAGCTTGCCCACTCCGCCGAAGTAAGACTACTGTTATTCTACATCAGAAAGACTATCAAAGTTAATACCTAATACCGAGCTGTTGTCTTTACTCGTTCGAGCTACGAAGGCCGGGCGAAGGGCAAGCTTGCGAAGTTGGTAACCAACTGCCTGTCCGCCGAAGCTCAAGCGTACGCGCGAGCGAAGCGCGGGAGCTAAAGCGCCGTGGTGGGCACTGAGGGATTCGAACCCCCGACACCCGCGGTGTAAACGCGGTGCTCTAGCCAACTGAGCTAAGCGCCCGGCAAATGATTATTATAACAGATTGAATGGTATAATTTACATGATTAGCAGTGTATTTCGGGTGAGTGGTGAAACTAGGTAAACACGCCAGATTGAGGTTCTGGTGCCGCAAGGCTTGGAGGTTCAAATCCTCTCTCACCCACCAGCCAAAATACTTAACCCCGCCACCAAAATCTTGAAGCTCCATAATCTGATTACAGACTATTCCGCTCAGGATTTAGTGCGGGGCAAGCAAGTCAAGTATCTTTTTAATTTCGGGGCAGGTAGTCGTAAAAATTGGACAGGCTGTATTCGGTGCGCATCAAGGTTTTAACTTCTTCTGTCGAAGCTGTTTTGACTCCCGGATTTAAGATACCATGCGGGTCGAAGATTTTTTTGACTTTAAGCATCAGACTGCTCAACTCCTCGCCGTACTGCAAGGCAAGATAGGGCGCCCGGACACGGCCGTCGCCAGCTGATGCGCTAATAGCGCCGCCCAGGCGGACGGCCGCGGCATACAAATTGTCTTGGATTTTGAACAGTTTTTGTCTGTCGCCGGTTTTGCCCAGATCAAGGGGCGGCCACATACGGACAACNCCGCTGCCGGCCTGTCCCCACACAGCCGGCGGTAAGCCTACTTCGTTATAAATACTCTCTACCTCTGTCAGGAACTCGATCAAGCGNTCAACCGGCACCGAAATATCTTCGGCTACCGGCACAGCCCTGGCTTGGCCGTGCGACTCGATTAAAATAGTAGCTACGCTATCGCGAATTTTACGGGCGCGCTCCTGGCTGTTGGGTGTTTCGAAAACTTCCAGCCAGGCGCCGACGCTGCCAACAATTTTGGTTAACTGTTTAACGGCTTTTTGACGGTCACTATCTTTTGGCTCATCGAACTGCACAAAAAGATGCATAGCCGCCTTTTCGCGCGACAAAATACCCGCCAACTGGTTTGGATTAAGTTCTAAAACCCAGTCAATGGCCGCCCGGTTAAGCATATCCAAAATGCTTGGCTTGAGCTGCAGAATCTCTGACAACAGGCTGTATAAGTCGCCAAGGTCGTCTACGCTAATAAGGGCCATGGTTGTTTTTGGGTTGTGCTTAACCACTTCCAAAGTGGCCTCGGTAATTATGCCAAGCGTGCCCTGGGAGCCGACCAACAGCGGTGTGAGGTTAAAATCATGGTTCTTTTTAACTCTGCAAAGGTTATAACCGGCTACGTTATGGCGGGTTTTAATTGATTCATGGCAGCGGTTTATAAAATCGGAATTTTCCTCGAGTAGTGTGTCTAACGAACGGTAGATCTGGCCTTCCAGGGTCTGCAGGCCCAGTTTATGGTTGAGCTCTTTTTTACTTTGTGGTCCGGTTTCAATGACTTCGCCATTTGATAAAACGACTCGCAGACTTTGCACAAAGTTTCCGATGGCGCCGTATTTAACGGATTTTTCACCCAAGGCATTGTTAGCTATGGTGCCGCCCAGCGTGGTGTAATTTTTTGACGGGGGATAGACTGGTAATGACAACCCGTGAGTATTCAGAGTCTGTTCGATTGTCCCGTAATTCGCGCCCGGCTCAACGCAAATAAAGCGTTTTTTGGTATTGAGGGCCAGCAGTTTGTTCATATAGGCCGGGAAAACTAATACTGCACCACTACCAATAGCCGCGCCTGATGTATTACTGCCATGCCCGCGGGCTGTGACGGGCAGCTTTTTTCCGCGCTCGGCGAGCTGCCAGGCGAAACGGACAGATTTACGCACATCGCTTTCGCCTCGGGGATAAACAACCACGGCCGGCAGAACTTGCAGGACACTGGCGTCGTGGGCAAAATGCCGGCGCACGTCAACGGCCGAAGTGACTTCGCCCTTCAAATGCTCCTGCAAATAATACGCTAATTTATTCAAATTCCTTGCCTTTATGGTGCCGCAGAGAGGACTCGAACCTCCACAGGGTTGCCCCTACTACGTCCTGAACGTAGCGTGTATACCAATTTCACCACTGCGGCTCGTGCTTAATTACCCCTGTTATTGTACAGAATTAACGAAAAATGCGCCAGGTCCAGGAAGGTCCAAGCAGTTCACCTTTAAGAACTACGGACACATTAGCCGTTTTTTGGCCAGCCGTGACGCTAACTGATCCTATATCAAAACTGGTGCTAGCCGGAGTGTCAATCTGGCTCAGTTTCACATCTGTTTTCAGCTTGGTTCCGCGCCAGACAAGCATTGTTAAATCTTCTTTCGCTACGGCATCGGCTTTAGCACCCCACGGCGACTCGTAATGGCCGACTACTTGGTCTTTTTTGACGACCGTAACAGCTTGGAACGCTTTGTCAACTGATTGCAACAGCGTCTTGGAATCGGCAATTGCTGTGGCACGGGTTGGCGCGCCTAAAACTACCCCGATAACAGTTATATCTTTACCGTCAATAGTACGTTTTGAGGCAAAAAGTAAACAGCCGCCAGCTGCCTCTGTATTGCCGGTTTTAATACCGATAACGCCATCCTCGCCGACCAACGTATTGATGTTTCTGACTTCACCTGCAACCGGCAAGTTAGCACTTGACTTTTTGACGATATCGGCGACTACTTCATTGGCAAGAGCTAACTCCCCCAGTTTTATGAGTTCGCTAGCTGTACTTGCGGAACTGGCGGAAAAACCGCTGGCTTCATCCACTTTTGTCTGTTTAAATCCGAGGTCGGACAGCATCTGATTGGCATATTTAACATAGTTATCTACCGAGCCAAAAGCCCATTTTGCCACGGTCGCGGCCATGTTATTAGAGGAAGGTATCAGCATTGACTGCAGACCGTCATATTCACTGATTTGCGAGCCTTTGGTGATGGGCGTCACAGAACCGCCCTGCGAATAAAATTCATCATAAATGGCGACGTCTTCATCAGTGATCGTGATGTTTGGTCCCTTTTCGCCCACTTTCAGCGGTTTTTCCTTCAGCACGGCCAGTGCTGTAACAACCTTGGTAATCGAAGCAATTGGCACTGGCTTTCGTTCGCCATATGTAGCTAAAACACCCTGTCCAACTACGCCAATGGCCCCTTGACCATAAGTCGGCCATGGTAAGTCCACAGCTGAGCTAGTTTTGGGCTGGCTAAAATTGGTCTGCGGGCCAACTGCCGGCACCGGCCGGCTGTAACTAAAAGCTATCCAAGTAATTAACCCCAAAACCACCAGCGTCAGAAATTTCTTCAGGCTCATGCTTGTTGACATCATACAACGTGTATAATTAAACCAGAACCCTATAAGGAGGAGTGGAGGTTAAAATGGTTATAGCATTAATTATTATCGGTGTAATTCTGCTGGGTATTGTACTTATATATAACAGCTTAGTTAGGGCCAAAGTACGTGTCGATGAAGCTTGGAGCGATATCACGGTCCAGATGAAACGCCGTTTCGACCTAATCCCTAACCTAATCGAAACAGTCAAAGGTTACGCCAAGCACGAAAGAACTGTATTCGAAAAGGTTACTGAAGCTCGCGCCAAAACCTTAGGTGCCCAGACCGTTGGTGAAGTCAGCCAGGCCGAAGGCGATTTCCAGAAAGCACTGAAAAGTTTATTTGCCGTCGCCGAAGCTTATCCTCAGCTGCGTGCCACTGAAAACTTTCAGAAGCTGCAAGATGAAGTGACTGATACCGAAGACAAAATCCAGGCCGCCCGACGTTTTTATAACGGCGGCGTGCGCGATCTTAACACCAAGATTCAGACCTTTCCAATCAATATTTTTGCCGGATTATTTAGCTTTAAACTGCGTGAATTCTTCGAGGTAGGTGAGGGCGAAGCAGTGGCGGTCTCCGAACCAGTCAAGGTCAGCTTTGACAGCAACAAGTAACTGTAACCTCTAACCTCTAACCTGTAACCTAGTTTTATGTATGAGCAGATAAGTTCCAATAAACGCCGCACAGTAATTTTATTGCTGGTCTTTTTGGGTTTGTTGTGGGGTTTTGCCTACGTCATGAGCCGGGCTTACGATAATCCGGGCATGTTATTTTTTATCGGACTGTTTTCTTTAAGCTACGCCATATTTAGCTACTTTGCCGGGGCCAAGATGGCGCTGGCCGTCAACCGGGCCAAAGAAATAACCAAAAAGGACAACCCGCGACTGTGGCGCACAGTTGAGAACCTGGCAATTACCGAAGGCCTGCCCATGCCTAAGGTTTACATCATGGACGATCCGGCGCCCAATGCCTTTGCCACTGGGCGCGACCCCAATCACTCGGCTGTTTGTGCCACAACCGGCCTGCTGAAAATGATGGAAAATGAGGAGCTAGAAGGAGTTATGGCTCATGAGCTCGGCCACGTCAAGAACTTGGATATGCGGGTCAACACCATCGCTTTTGCTCTGGTAGGTATAATTTCTATGATCGCCGATTTTTTCTGGCACATTACCTTCTGGGGCGGTGGCGACAGGCGGGAAGGCAACCAACTAATGAACGTGCTGGCAATTGTAGCTGTTATCCTGGCACCGATTGCCGCTACCCTGATACAGTTAGCTATCAGTCGCCGCCGCGAATATTTGGCCGATGCCACTGGTGCGCTGACAACACGTTATCCTGATGGTCTGGCATCGGCTCTGGAAAAAATCGGCAAATATGGCAGCGCGCTCAAAAGACCAAACACCGCCACCGCCCACATGTTTTTTGCTAACCCCCTAAAAGGCAGCGGCATTGCTAATTTATTCAGCACCCACCCACCAGTCGAAACCCGTATTAAAACTCTCCGCGAAATGAAGTTTTAGTTTTTTCTCTCTTCTCTCGAAGGTGATTTTAACCAATCGAGGAAGAGCGCACTAACAACACTGGTTATTATGCCAGCCACAATAAGACGGACCCCCCAATTGATTACAGGTATATTTTTCTCAACGCCAACACAGCTGGAAGTGTCAGCTACACAATTATGTCCGGCAACAGAGTAAATGTTTGTTAAAGAAAATATATAAAAAACCAACCCTACAAACAGGCTTAATAATCCAATAGCCAGAACCCCTTTAGTAATTTTTTTTGTTAAGACAAACTTTTTGGACATATTTTTAGTCTAGCACTATACCAAAAACAATCTAATGTTACCCCTGTTTTAAGTTATAATATAGGTATGGCAAAAAAGGGAAAAATTCCTGCTTCTAATGCTCGTATGCGCAAAGGCACAAAGAATCAAAACCGGGCCCAAGTTAAAAAGAAAGCCAGCAAACAAGCGCTGCCAAGCAGTTTTAGTGTGCTTGGCGATGCATTAAAGCTGCTTAAGGCTAATTGGCGGTCACTCGTAGGCATTATGCTGATTTACTTAATACTAAATATTGTGTTCGCCAGCGGCCTCTCCGGCGTAATTAATAATTTCAGCATCGTCAAAGAGAACCTGGCCGCCGACAATAGTTTCTCGAATGCCTTATCGGGCCTGGGTTCGTTGCTTGGCAGCGGAGCTAGTGGCGATTCCCAATCTGGCTCAGCCCTTCAAAGCGTCTTGCTAGTAATTGGCAGTTTGGCCATTATCTGGGCACTGCGCCAACTGTTGGCCAAGAAAGAATTTTCGGTCAAGGATGCATATTATAAATCAATGTTCCCGCTGGTGCCTTTTTTGCTGGTGATTTTCGTTATTATAATCCAGCTCCTGCCTATAACTCTCGGTTCGGCCATTGTCGCGCTGATATCGTCAACACTTGCCAGCAGTGGCACGGCTACTTTTATCATGGCTCTTGCACTAGTGCCGCTTTTTGCTTGGTCTGTCTACATGCTCAGCAGTTCTGTCTTCGCGCTCTATATTGTGACCCTGCCGGACATGCAGCCGCGGCAAGCCTTGCGCTCGGCTAAAAGATTGGTAGAGTTCCGCAGGCTCAAAGTTATCAGGCGGCTTTTGTTCTTGCCGTTGTTTATACTTTTAGCTATGGCCGTTATTGTATTGCCGTTAATTTTGTTCATCGATCTTTTGGTCATCCCAGTCTTTTATCTACTTTCAATTTTGGTGTTATTGGTTGCTCACGCATATTTATACAACTTGTACAGGGGACTATTAGATGCCAAATGAAGATATGGCCAAGCGGGCCGCCAAACTACGTGAATTGATTAATGATTACCGTTATAACTACCACGTTCTCAACAAGTCGGCAATGAGTGAGGCGGCGGCCGATAGCTTAAAGCACGAGCTATCACAGATTGAAGAAAAACATTCTGAACTCATTAGGCCCGATTCGCCCACACAACGCGTAGCCGGCGAGCCGCTGCCAGGCTTCAAGCAAATCCGCCATAGCCAGCGCATGCTCAGCCTTAATGATGTTTTCAATAAAGAAGAATTAGAAGCGTGGATGGCGCGAATTGCCAAACTTTTACCTGCCGGCACCGATTTGGAGTTTTGGATGGATATAAAAATGGACGGCTTGGCCTGTGCGCTGGTCTATCAAGACGGCGTTTTATCCCAGGGCATCACCCGCGGCGATGGTTTCGTCGGCGAAGATGTAACCATGAATGTTCGCACCATCGAATCTGTCCCCCTGCGCCTCCGCAATGTGAAAGGTCCGTCCTTTCACAAATTTTTGAAGGGCCGGACCGAAGTTCGCGGTGAAATCGTGATGTACAAGGAAGATTTTAAAAAACTCAACGAAAAGCGAACCAAAATAGGTTTGCCAACTTTTGCCAACCCGCGCAACCTGGCTGCCGGCACCATCCGCCAACTTGATCCAAAATTGGTCGCCGAGCGGCCACTGCATTTCCACGCCTACGATCTTATCCGAAATGACCGTGGTGAGGTGCCGACGAGCGAATTTGCTTACAAAACCCTGCGCGAGCTCGGCATTATAGCTAATTCAACCGCCACAGTCGCCAAAAACGCCGAGCAAATCATGAAGTTTTACAAATATTGGGAGCAAAAGCGCCAAGATTTGCCGTTTAACACCGACGGGTTGGTTATAAAAGTCAATGATCGCCGGCTTCATGATCGTTTAGGAGTGGTGGGTAAAGCGCCTCGTGCGTCTGTAGCCTTCAAATACCCGGCCGAGCAAGCCACCACAAAAGTTAAGGATATTTTTGTCAGTATTGGCCGCACCGGTGCGGCCACACCCGTAGCTATGTTAAAACCAGTAGTGGTGGCTGGTAGCACCGTACAGATGGCCACACTCCATAACGAAGGCGAAATTCATCGTAAAGATATTCGCGTGGGCGATACCGTAATTGTTCAAAAAGCCGGCGATGTAATTCCAGAAGTAGTGCGGCCGCTGGCTGAATTGCGCGATGGCTCAGAAAAACCGTTTGTCATGCCAACGCATTGCCCAGACTGCAACACCAAGCTAATTAAAGCCAAAGAAACCGAAGCTGTTTGGCGCTGTCCCAATAATGCTTGCCCGTCGCGCAGCTGGAAGTTAATCGGCCATTTTACCAGCAAAGGGGCGCTGGACATTGAAGGCTTGGGCGAAAAAAACGTCGTATCGCTGATTGGCGCCGGTTTGGTAAAAGATCCAGCTGATATTTACACCGTCAAAAAGGAAGATCTCCTTAAGCTGGAACGTTTTGCCGATATCTCAGCCGAGAAACTGGCTAAGGCAAT
>C687J35174_10011341_pt1 | contig 10979 bp, 11 predicted proteins | sample RifCSPhighO2_01_FD_35174 | JGI IMG/M metagenome (IMG submission 35174) | reverse complement strand
AGGTGAGATTGATTGTGACAACGATACGAGCCAACCAGAAGGTTCGGGACTCGGCGGCGACGATTACGGCGAAACGGGATACGTCTCCACCACCGACGGAAGCGCAATCGTCGTCATTCCGATCATCGTCGTAACAGAGGAGGGAGAGGAGGAACCTCCGGAGGGAACAGAGGAAACATCGGAGGAAACCACTCGGCCTCCGCGAAGACCCGCTGTGCCAGAAGAAGAGTTGCGCCGACCGCCGCGAAGAACTGCATCCGACTACATGGCCCGACGCATCAAGGTGCTCGATCGGATGTTCGCACGCATCAAGAATCCGCTCGGAGGGGAAGAAGTCGTAGACCTTCCTCTGCGAACAGTGGTCGTACCGGAAGAAAAGGGCCCAGCGCACGGTGGAGCACCGCTCAACGCATTCCAGAGGTTCGTCCTCAATATTCTCACAGAGCTCTTCAACCCACGCATTCCATTTGGTCCACAGAAACTCGTGGCACAGGCAGGGAGGCAGCTCACAGCAGGACTCGATTTCACGCACGTACCAGCGCGAGCCGCAGATGCAGGGACGGAAGCCATTGCTTGGATCACGTCGCCACTGCGAGAACCACTCAAAACCCTACTTACACGCAGTGACATGCAGGAATTCTTCGCTGCATTCGAGCGCACTCTGCTCCAGAAGGGTACCGGCATCGCTGGAACAGAGCCCGGNTTCCTGCAGCAGAAGATAATGCAGAAGTTCCGTCGCATCGCGCANGAAATGACTGGCCAGAAGATTACGGAGACCGTGGAAAACACGCTCTATGCCACGCGCCTCTGGAGAGAAGAGAAGACGGATGCATTCGTCGTAGAGGAACTGCGCATTGCACTCCGCGGTCCCTCCAACATTCCACTCGTCGCNGTNCCNACCACACTCTTCTCTACACCCAAGCACGCAGTGAGNGATGTGAAAGGTATCGCCACATTCCACGAAGTGGAAACAGGCGAGCATCAGCTGGAGATAAGGGTGAANGATACCTTCATCATCCACCGCAAGGTGACGCTCCAGACACCCGANGGCCTGGATGCAGAACTTGGGGAAGANATCGAAGTGCTGCTCCCGATTGTGAATGTGCAGGTAGAGGAACTCGGCCACACCGCAGCGCCGGAAGAGCTTGAGTGGCTGAAGATGAAGCACAATATCCTCATCGGACTCTTCTCACTCATGCTCATCGCGTTTGCTTACATCTTCTACAGGGCAAGACAGAGGGCGAAGTGGGATCTGTAGGAGAGAGTTAAACTCTTCAATACGGGAGAGGGTTGGACTCACTATTATCTCCCAAAAATACTGAGAAACAACATATTTTTATTGTAATTCGATAAAACCTACGCGTTGCAACGTTTGCAGCTGTTCTGCAAAAACTGGTGCGGAATGCCATCGATATGAAATTAGAAAATGATTTAACCATCTAACTTTGAACATATGCCCATTCTCATTAACCTTGATGTCATGCTGGCCAAACGAAAAATGAGTGTCACCGAACTTTCGGAGAAGGTGGGTATAACGATGGCCAATATTTCCATCCTCAAAAATTGCAAAGCCAAAGCGATTCGGTTCCCGACGCTCGAATCGATTTGTAAGGCTCTCGACTGTCAGCCCGGAGATATTTTGGAATACAAAAAATAATACTTTCCTCATAAATTGATTTGATGTGGATTATTTTTTGCTCGCCAGGTTGACTGTTTTTAAGAACTTAGGAATCTTTTTCTTACTCTAAAACAGGCTCAAGTACATCTAGTAATGCCTGCGTCATGGGAATAGCAATAATACAATTATAGTCTTTTGGATGGCTAATTCTGGTTACAGATAAATTTTTTCCTGCTCCCAAAACTCCAATGCCAACTATCTCACCTCGCACAAATTCTATTGCATGAGGCACTGCTTCAAGCAATCTAATCTCAGGTCTGGGGTCGCCAGTTAACCCTTCCGTTCCTATTGTTGTAAAATTATCTCTAAATCTTTGATCGACATCCCTTCCACCAGGATGGCATCGTTCTAAAAAAAGAGGATGAAGCCTCCGTTGTTAAACGTAGTCATCAATAGAGTCCATAAATATAATATAACATATTTTTATATAACATCAATAATGTGTACGGCTTCTGGGGTCGGAATCCAATCATTTCACATTTCAATACTTACCGCCGAATACAATAAGCCGCGAAGGCAGGCTTTGCCTGCCTTAAAGCGGCCACTTTGCCGGAAAGAGAGTCCGCGAGAGAAAACCTGGAAGGTTTTCTTTCGCGAAGTATGGCTCCGCAGAATGGGTGTTTTCCGAACTCGCGAATATCTTTAATTTTGTCCGAGGAGTTTCCATATAATCCAAACAACATCTTTTCTGCTCATACCTTCATCAACATTTACTGCGTTAGAATATAAAATACTGTTATTTTTTGCATGCTGGAGATAACGTTGATACCACTCACCTTCAGCATCGATTGTTGGAACCTCAAGTGTCGCGTAAGCCATTTTTAAAGCTTCTACAAAATTCACTGCCTGATCTGGTTTAAAGGAGCCGTCAGGGTATCCCTGAACTATTCCAAATTGTTTTGCATATCGCACATACGGGGCATACCACGCTTGTTCGTCTACATCATGAAATCCTGTAACCTGAGTTGAATTGGAGGTATCAATTTTTTTTGAAGCTAGCACAATTTTTAGAAACTCAGCTCTATTCACTATTTTATCGGGCATAAAGGAGCCGTCCGAATATCCACTTAATACCCCAGAATCTTTTCCCCACTTTATTGCCGAAAAATAATTGTGAGAAGCAGAAATGTCGATAAACAATTGATCGCTAGTACTCTCCGAGGGAGTTTGTACATCTGCAATGGGAAATGATCCCATCAACTTTTCTTCAATTGGATATTCGAAGTACAAATCAAAAGGACGTGAAGGTCTGAGTTGAATAGATTCAGCTCGCTTAGCGGCATCTGGTACAACGCTGCAGTCTTCTGCGGATTCTCCAAACGACTTGATATATGCATCCCATGCATCTCTTGCTAGAACAGATTTTATTTCGGAATGCCAATACTTAACACACGAACTATCAGAAACATAGAATGGGAATTGCCCCACTGGTTCGCAATTGTAACCTTCGCCACTAATTACATCATCAAATTCCACTGTATAAAATGGCTTACAACGAATAGGGCGCATAGTAGCGATGCGCTGCTTCATTTCAGAAGTGAGATCCTCTCCTTGAAAGTCACGAAAATATTTCTTACTCGGATAAATAACGGACTTTTGTTTTAATAGGTCTAAGCGGTTATTTATCGTTACGGACCCCCCTATCACTTGATCACTTCTATCCCTGCACTGAACAGAGCCAACAATATACCCCGTGCAAAAAAATGTGCGGCAATTATATCCAGCATCCTTTATTTCACCCTCTTTCAGAAAATAAAACGGATAACATCCGATAGATTCGTATGTCCCCCTAGTGCTTTTCTCACTCGAGTTAATAGTAGCCATTTCTGCAAAATAATTTATTACTCCTTTTTCATAACCCATAACCTCCATGATTTCTTCATCGAAAGAATGTAAATCAAATTGATTCAGATAAAGATAATTGGCGAGCACTAGATTTGGGACAGCAAGGAAAAACCAAAAAGTAATTGTTATACCAATAATTGCTTTTGCTAGTTGCTGCATAACCGGGGAATGAGAGGTGAATACACTTAGGGGCTAGGATACCAGCTATGCCCTCCTACTCAAATTCCCCTTCGTAGGCGCTACTTTGAGTGTTCCTATGCATAGGACTACTTAAACAACCACTCCCAAAAGCCCCCTTGTTTTTTGGGGTTTGTACTATTCACACTAGGACTCGATTTTTTTAGAGAACTTGCACTAATCGAGGAAGATGAGGTGCTCTGTTGCTTTGTCGGAATGGGTTTAGATTTTGGAATAGTTGGTGTTTTGTAATCAGGAGCAGGTGTTGTATAACCCTGTGGTTCTCCTCTGTGACTCCTTATTGGTTCACTTGGCTGGGGAACGCCCTTTGATCTATGGCAGTGCCTTTCATTCCATGGCACTCCCCACTTATCGCAATTAGTTCTGCAGTAATGGCAACCGTCGGCAGCCGTGTTACCCGGATGAGCAAAGGAGGGTAGCGGAATAATAACTGCAACCGTCATTGTCATAACCATTGCCAGCAAAAAATTCGATCGCTTATTTGGCATAGGAGGAAGCATACATCAATCCCAAGCATTCTCTGCACCGATATCCACGAAAATCTTTACCTGTAATACTCCCGGCTAGAGGTTCCTTATTACCTCATTTGCCTGTTTTAGCGCTTTTTCCCTGATGGACAGAAATTTTTGGTGGAGTTAGATTACATTGTATGAGGAAGCCAATGGATTATATTCGTTCACGAGAAATAGAATTATTTCTGCAAAAAAAGTGGTGGCATAGATTAGTGAAAATAGTGATTTGGATGATGGTTTTGTATTACTGGTTTACTCTTTTTCATGAGTATCCTGTTTGTGCTTATCTTGGTGAAGATGTGCCAGGAGCGACACTGCAAGGTTGCGGTCTTGTGGCTACCATGAAAGCTTTCCCTTGTATTCTACTATTTTTTTTGATGCAGATTTTTTATTACAAGGTTGTCCTCTACATTATTTATGGAAAGGAACCACCCACTACATGATTCCCCTCACAAGCACCATCCTCGACAAGGAACAACTGGAGCGCTTCAAGGATCACTGGAGGCGCAAAGGCAAAACGGAGCAAGAAATGGAGCCTTTGCTGCGTGAGTATGAGCAAAGAGTTCTCGCAGATGAACCTCTAACCCCGGAGCAACAGAAACAAGCAGACGCGGAGCAGATAGCTTTTCTGCGTGGAGGGTTGGGACTCACAGAGGAAGAAATAAAACGTGTATGCGGTAAATAGATCGATACCGACGATATTTCTGACACTATTGCCGTCGTTGCATCACCTCATAGACATTAACTCCTAGAAGGGAATAGGATACTTAGCATGAAGAAATTGGCAATCGCATCACTGATCGCTGTATTCTTAACAGCTTGTGGAGGCAGTAGTAGCGACTATTCTGATAATGAGAATGAGGGCGGTGGGTACGCTGAAAACCCTTACTCGGAGGGAACAGGACACTATGCAGGGTATGAATGGGCAGAACGAACAGGTGGAGCATGTAATGGAAATTCGCAGTCATTTAATGAGGGGTGCGAAGAGTATTACAGGCAGATCGAGCGATGAAAATTTTATTTCTTTCGGGCATATGGAACGTCTTCTAGCCATTCTCCGCGACCCCAAGGCATTCTTACTCTACAGTGTGGGTATCACCCTCCTTCTCTTGGCGAGTGCTATTACATTTTGGGTTTTCAGTGGAATGGAGCCGTCTTGGAAGGCGAATTATGATTCTCAGCTTTTGCTCAAGGAGGCAAGAGATAACTGCGAGAGGATGGCAAAGGAAGATTTTCCATCCTATTGGTCCGAAGAATTAATTCAGTCCACAAACTGGGTTTTTAACGAGAAGACGGGGGGCTGCTTTGCAGAGGAGTTTTCTTTCACAGGCAGAGATCATCCTGAGAAATTTGCACACGTTAGAATATTCGACATAATAAATGATAAAGAGCTAGCGCTTCTTGTTTTTGGGTGCACTGGCTCACCCGATCGTCCATGTTCATCAACGAAACAGTTTCTTCAAGTGTTGGAGGAGACTTTTGGACCTGAGTACAGAAAATCGCTCGAAGAAGCACTGCCTAGCTGGGAGGATGGCTATGGAAAGGCACCTTAAATCCACAGTGTTCTACTCTCATTTGTTACCCGTCAGGGGAGAATCGCCACGGACCCGTATATCAGCTTTGTCATCTTCTGAATCGGCGTAGACACAAATTCCTTGAAATTTAATTAAACTACGAAACGAACCCATTATCAGAATTAAGGTTTATATCCAGCGCTGCCGATAGCGGTGCAGGTCTACCGAGCCTCACACTTTGTATTCTTTGATATTCATGCAGTGTTTGCATAAGGACCCGTTGCAGGTGTGCATCGTAACGCTGGAGTTTTTCGAGTTCTTCGAGCGGCGGGATCATCTTCGACTGCAAGTCGGCATTCTGTACATCTTTTTCATCCCATTCAAGCACTTCGGAAAATCCCTTGAACATATCCCAAAGATCTTTGGCACACGTAAGCGCTTGCTCTTCCATTGCCTTTTTATCTTTCTCTGTCATCGGCTTCGTACCCCCATTGTTCGCAACAATCCAGTTCAAAATACCCACAACCTCTGCTTTGTAAAAACCTGAATTCCCTCCAAACTCTTTATCGAGGTAGTCTGTCTTTCCCTTGGAAAGCGGCAATCCTTTTTCCTTGATACTTTCATATATAACCTGCCAGCCCTCAGCAAGCTTAAGACAACCGATGCTTGTTCGCATTCGCCGAAAAAAACCGTTTTCTGCGTCATTGCGGGCTCGCCCTTCCGCTTCGCTTCGCTCCACAAAACTCTGCATGAAGTGTGATTCTGTCTGCTTTCGAATGAAGCCAGATTCGGCAATATGCAAACGTTGCAAGCGCCAGAATGTCGTAAACAGGCGATCAACGAGGAGTGTTTCGAGCGCACCGACTGGCTGCATTTCTTCAAAGAATGTTTCACGGAATGCGTTGAACTCTTCATATTCCGTAATCTTTCCTCCCGTAGCAATAAAGACGTGCTTGCTCAGGATGCCATGCCGCATAGCATTGAGTTTTGAGACTTCTTTACCCTCCTGAGTCACCGGACCCGTGCTCAGCTTGGCATTTTCGCGGTTAGCTTCAATCTGTTTCTGCGACACCTTACCTCCCGATTTCATGGTTCTACGGTTACTCTTTGGCATAGTTGGCTTGTGATAGAGAGATAATGGGTAACTGTTACTAATAGCATATGGTTACTTCTACGGTTACCGCGCTTCTTGGCTTGTAGAAGAGGGATTATCAATTTCGGTAACTGAGTAACCGTCATACGCGGAGAGGAGGGTTTGAATGTTCTTTCGATTCAGGAGATAGCCTCGACACTTTGTGCCACCGATGCTGCGCAATTCCGCCCTCCCCTTCACTACAGTCGCCCTCCGTAGCTCATGTCCTATCCATTTCGCGCGGCTGTTCTTTTTGGTGATGTCCGTAAGCCATCCGAATGTTTCTTCATCATTTTCCGCAAGCCTCTCATATAGCTCTTCGGTGGGATAGAATTTTTCTTCCTGCTCATCGTCGACAAGGAAACCATGGAGAGCAGAGAGAAGAAGAGGAGTAGAAGTATCGTTCTCCTTCTTGGATTGCTGAATTTCCTTCGCGAGGGCTAGCATTTGCCCCTGTAATGCCCCTGTGGGGTCTACCAGATTTGCGATAGTGAAAATGGGCTTCCACAGTTCCCAATCGCGTCCTACAAGCTCTACAGAGCGAATTTGGGCGGCTCTTTCCCGGATGGTCTGGAACGATCCAAGTATTGCTGGGTACAGGAGGGAGCGGACGTAGGACCATTCCTCATCTTCTTCGTGGATCTCCCTGTTTTTAATCTCCTTATTTTGCGAGCGCACCATCACAATGGGAATGCATCGCGTGATAAGCGTGGGATCGAGCGATCGGATGCCTGCCATTGCTTTTGGGCTATAGCCATCAAAAAATTCAGTGCGCCACTGTTTTGTTTTGGGGTCCTGAATGCATTTTTCATCGCCTCCACCCTTTTTATATCCCATATTCAACAGGGCGAGAACACTACGTGATTCATCATCCTTTGCGCTGGATATGCCCTCTGCTTCATCAATGCAGCATGTGCAGCAATTCACATCGATGGATCGAAGAATGGATGCCGGAGAGGACCCGGAACCGATCTGTTTTCCATTAAATGAAAGCAGAGAAAGAACGGTGAGGGTTTTGGTTTTTCCGCACCCCGCATTGCCATTGAGGTGCAAATAGGGATAACTGGAAAAAAGACGGTAGCAATACGTTCCCATTGACCAGAGAGCGACCAAAGAGGAAACATGCTTGTTCCCAAAATCCAAATTCCGATTTACGAGACTTAGCATTTGCTCATAGCATTCGTGGAGGGAAGGGATTTCAGCGCCATCCCGATAGGCGATCACGGACTCCTGTGCCCATCGTGGACGCGGACCCGGCAGTTTTTCCGCATGGATGCCGTGCTCTTGCAGCGCATCCCGATTACAGGGAAAGAGTTCTCTTTTGGATGTGATGACGTAGGGATACTCAATATGTTTTCCATCCTTTTCGGCAAAAAGCGAAACGGTAAAAAATCCGGTATTTCCCGTAAAATCTTGTGCGGGTTTGATGGTGGTAACCTCCCGATCGAGGAGCGAAAGATCTCCATCTTTCTGTTTTTTGAATGCTTCGATGATCCATGATGCCGCCTCAGATTCGGTGCACTGCCTGTGGGTCATCACAAGTTCGATAGGGCTGGAGTCGAGGGGGTAATCCTCGACTCGCAGCCGCTTTGCGACTTCATGGATATCCAGCGCGTTAATTTCGGTACTGTCGATCGAGCGCATAGGGATAGGTGGAATCGAACTCTCGAACATATACCTTGGCACGTATATGCTTTTGGTAGAGCGGGTCCCAAGGGTCATCGGAGGGGTTGTAGTAATGCGATCTATGATCTAAAATCATGGGGTAAAATCGGTTAGGAAGTAGAGTCTGTTCTTAATAGGGGCGGGCTCTTTTCCGTTATGGGTCCATCACGTACACGATGGAGCCGCTCTCTTCGCGCTATTCCAGCGAGAATATGGAAGAAATCGCCATATGCCGATATCTGTTTATTTGTGAGCCTCATCAAAAAGTTCTTCGGGAGGGATATGGAGGAGGTGAGCGGCATGAAAGAGTATGGATTTCGGAATAGGTACCTTTCCGTGCTCGTAGCCCCACAACGTCGCTCTGTGGACACCAAGGTTTTCAGCAAGCCAATTTTGGCTTATCCCTTTAGCGCTGCGGATGGCTCTAAGGCTGTTCATAACAGCAAGATGGTATATCTGCGCATTATTTTTGTCTAAAAAATTGACTGACAAAAATTTGTCATGCACAATGGAGGCACAATGAAGACTCCCGCGTCCGAGCTATCGCGCCTTTACAAGAAAAAAGGGTTTACCTTGCAAAGCCTTGCAGATGATTTGGGCAAAGGGCTGAAAACCATTCATCGATATGTGAGGGGGGAAGCTAGAATTCCGGGGGATGACGCTGCGCAGCTTTCAAAGTTGCTCTTCGATTCTACGAAGGAAAGATCCCGTTTTAGACGATTATGCGAGGAGGAATATAAAAGAGCGGGGAGGGAAAATATTGCAATCAGAGAGCGAAAAAAAAGACTCACAAGTGCTTCCAAAGAATTCCACGCGCATGTCGAACTTTATTCGGAGCCTCGAATACCGGAAGATGCTCAATATCTATTGTACTTCGGGAAAAGCAAGCGACCAGTGGGGGAAAAGCACAAAGACTTGGATTTTAAATATATTTATGAACCCCCCAGCATCTCTGTCGATATACTAGAAAGAAGAGTACCGGAAGATAAGTGTGTAATGACGATATACAGTGACATGGGGTTGGTATTTCTTGAGGGGCACACTTGCACATACAACAAAGGGATGAGGGATGAAATTCGTGGTGTCCTCGGAACACAGGGAACATTGCATGACTGGAATGAAACAATCGTTCCATACAAACAGTTTTGCAATAGCAGGCATCTTGATCCATTTGTATTGCTTGATCTCGCAAGAGAAGCAGTGAAGCAGTCGGATCTACTAAATCCTTACACATACACCAACAAGGGGGCACTTATAGTCCAAAGGAACGATTTAGACTCTATAAATTATTTCTTGGATTGGGATATCGGGATCTCAGAAAGTCTGAAAAAGGGCAAAAAAAAATCTGATATCCTTAAGGAACATAATCAACGATCGTCTTATGCCTCAGCACTGGTAAAAGCAATTTTGAAGCGACCCGAGGATATTCTGCCCTCAAGAAAAAAATTACTGAAAATAATCGATTCGGTGGAAGAGGGATTGAACCGCGAGATTTTCCCAAAATGACCATGTTCCTAATCTATACCCGCCGATCAACGGATGACCCTTTGAACCAGAAGAACTCTCTGGAGTATCAGGAGAAGTTGTGCCGAGAGTATGCGAGGAATAATAAATTCCAGATTACGAAAGATAGCATGGAAGGAATTATGCAGGATGGAATAATCAGAGAACGACATTCCGCCTATAAAGCATCCAGCCTCTCTGTAAGCGGTGCAGGGCTTGTGGAGTATCAGATCGAACGTCCAAAGTTCATGCAAATGATATCGTGGCTTTTGGAAGGGAAGTATGAGGGTGTGATCGTCCTCTGTTGGGATCGTATTTCCCGTAATGAGCAATCGGATCTTATCGTGAAGGAACTTATCGATAAGCATAATATTACGTTCAAATTCGTACAGGCGGATTACGATCACCGCACAAGTTCCGGTGCCCTTCATAGGGATATAGATGGTATGTTCGCTCGACACCACAGTCGCGTTACCTCGGAAAAGGTGCGATGCGCTTTTCAAAAGTTACGGGATGAAAAAAGATGTACATACTATGCCCCAATAGGATATTTGGATGAGGGATCTGATCGGAAAGTTTTTGACCCTGAGCGGGCACCGATCATCAAACGTATGTTCGAACTCTATGCAACAGGCGAGTGGTCCACCATAGAACTCACGAAATGGGCACGAGAACAGGGGCTTACGACCAAGCCAAAACGACGCCGAAGGACTAGGGGGGAAATTATGGAGGGAACGCAGATTGCAGAGAAATCCTCAAAGCCTATCGCAATCACCACCATTGATGTCATTCTCTCCAATCCCTTTTATATCGGGAAAATGCGGCATCAAGAAGAGCGGCTCGATGGAATGCATCCACCACTCATTGATGCGGAACTCTTCGAGAGAGTGCAACATTTCCTCCAGAAGAAGTGTGTTACCGTCCAGTATATG
>C687J35174_10011337_pt1 | contig 10981 bp, 12 predicted proteins | sample RifCSPhighO2_01_FD_35174 | JGI IMG/M metagenome (IMG submission 35174) | reverse complement strand
GAGATAAAGACAGTGGANATGCACCATGAGCAGGTCGCTCAGGCAGGGCCTGGCGACAACGTTGGCTTCTCTGTGAGAGGAATTACAAAGGAGCAGATAAAGAGGGGGGACGTTCTAGGGCCTCCGGACAAACCTCCAACTGTAGCAAAGGAGTTCACAGCCCAGATCATAGTTTTGCAGCATCCGAACGTAATCACAAAGGGTTACACGCCTGTGTTCCATGTCCACACAGCGCAGGTGGCGTGCAAGATAACTGAGATAGTAAAGAAGCTCGATCCAAAGACGGGACAGACGATGCAGGAAAATCCAGACTTCATCAAGACTGGAGACGCCGCAGTGATAAAGTGCGTTCCTTCAAAGCCTCTTGTGATAGAGAGCTCAAAGGATTTCCCAGAACTGGCAAGGTTCGCAATCAGGGACATGGGCATGACCGTTGCAGCTGGAATGTGTCTGGAAGTTGTGAAGGCTAAGTGAGTGTAGATTTTTCTGAAGAATTTGTTTAAAAATTTCAAAAAAATAAAAACCAGTCTAAGTAAACTGCTTAGACTGAGGTAAATTGAGGTGAATGTATATGCCATTTGGAGATAGGCGTGGAGGGGGCGGCTTCAGGAGAGGCGGTCCATCCCGCGGAGGGGGAAGGTTCGGTGGTGGAGGGGGCGGAAGCCGAGGATTCGGCGGAAGACCTTCCGGAGGACCAAGATTTGAGAGACGAGACCAGCCTGTTAAGGTTGGCGAAGAATACGACGTCGACATAACCGATGTTAGTGCAAGGGGGGACGGAATAGCGAGAGTCAAGAACTTCGTTGTTTTCGTTCCTGGCACAAGCAAAGGGGACAAAGTCAGAATAAGAATAAAGGAACTTAGAGGAACTTCTGCAATCGGCGAGATTGTCGGAGGCGAGTCTTCTGGAGAAGAAAGATCTGAAGAAGTTGCTTCGGAGGAAAAACAAGGAAACAATGGAGAAGAGAATGAATCTGGCAGCGTTGTCGAAGCGGAAGGAGGAGATGAAAGTGACGAAAATCTCTGAGCTCAAACTGGATATGAACAATGTGGAAGTTGAAGGAAAGATAACTGAACTTGCAGATCCAAAGCAGATAAGAACAAAGTTCGGCACTCAAACAACCCTGACTGTAGCTACATTGCAAGATGATAGCGGAAACGTCAAGGTAAATCTTTGGGGAAACCAATCGGATGGAATAGAGACTGGACAGACAATAAAAATTTCCGGCGGTTTCACAAAGGAGTTTAGAGAAGAACTTCAGTTGAGCATCGGAAAGAAAGGAAGCATGAAGGTTCTATAGATCTTCCAGCTTTCCCAGGAAAGTTCCGTCTAGCAGATAGATTTCTGATTTTTTCCATTTTATTATTTTATTCTTGAACATCGGACCGTCAGGTCTGAAGTTCTTGGAATTTATTGCAATAGATCCAGCTAGGGTGTTGAATGTTGGAAAAAGAACGCCCTCAGAGAGCTCTGTCTTTGTTTTGTATTTTCTCTCAAGCCCCTTCTTGTTTATAGGGAATCTTGCCCAGCATGATTCTTTCATCCTGCAGCCTGAGGAGGAGAACTCTACTGCAGGATGCACATGCCCCATGAGGAAATACTTCGCCCTCAGTTGGTCCTTGCTGGGCCATGCATGCCCATGGCTGAAAGAAACGTCTTTGTACCTGAATCCAACAGGATCATAAACTATTGCATACTTTGAAAGTACCCTCTCTATGTCCCCGTCATGATTGCCCTTTACAAGATGCAGCTTCACTTTCTTCGAAAGGTCCCCGAAGAATTCCGGCAGTTCTCTTTTCTCCTGCCAGGTTGTTCCAGTGATTTCATTCTTTATGTCTCCAAGAATAACCAAAGACTTCGCCTTGGTCTGCCTGATTAGCTTATTCAGCCTCTCTTTCAAGACACTGGTCTGCGAAGGAATAGTTATTCCAGACCTCTGAATATCGTATTCAATGCCAAGATGCAAATCTGAAACTACCAGCATCCTATATTCTCTTATGTATGCGGCTCTGTCCGTTAGAAACCTTATCATACCCTGCATTCTTTTCTGTAGTTTTTAAGTATTGGGTAGGAGGAGGTAAAGAAAGCTAAACAGAATCTCAGTCAAACTGGATTCTTGAACTTATTCTGAAGAATATTATCCTGAGTTTCCATTGTAGTGATGCTCTTCGTATACAATTCCACGCATTTTAGCGGCTTCTCTTGGCGTTGCACCTGCTTCTCCTGGTCCCGAACCAATGAACGTAGAGCCAGCCCATGCATAAGTTCGCGCTCCAATGCTATTATCCCACGATGGATTCGTTTCTTTGTCAATTTTTGCCATATCTAACATACCGAATGGTAGTATATAAAGATATTGTAAGCTTTACTCGAACGGATGAGTTAAACTATGCAGCAGAAAGGTCTGCAGGCGACGCAACCAGCAACACGTTCGAGGCTTCGTTGTTTGCCTTGTTCCTCTTGAATTCATAGCAAAAACCGCTTACAGCCTCCTTCAGCTTCTCGTCATGCGTTATGATGAAACACTGGTCTACAATTGTAGAGACCTTCTCCCTCAATACAGATGAAAGGACATCAACCGAAGATGAATCTAGGTTTGCGGTAGGCTCATCAAGGAAAAGAAGTCTGAGCTGCGGGGCTAATACTATTGCAAACGCAACCCTCAGAGCCAGGCATGCTATTGACCTCTCTCCTCCGCTAGCTATTCCATCAACAGGCAACCAACCTAGGTCATTCTGAAGCTGCAAAACATAATCCCCCTCCTGAACGTCCATTCTTATTGAGAAGAAATCTCTGTAGGGGTAAAGCTCAGGCCATATAAGCTGCATCGCCTGGTTGACTGCAGAAACGAAGTTCTTCCTCAGCTGTTCCTGCGTGTTGATCAGAGCAGCCTCCAAAAGTATAAGCTGGTTTGCAAGAGCCTCATAGCTTTTTGCCTGATTCTGCTCGGATTCTATCTGTTTGATCTTTCCTTCAACGCTCTTCATGCGGCCTCTCCTTTCAACAAGCAATGCCTCTATGCCCTCTACTTTTCCTTCATTCTGCCTTTCGGCCAGAAGCAAACTTTGCAGCTCCTTCTCATGAGAATCAAGCAATGCCATGGAAAAGCCGGAGAATCTCAGCCTTTCAGTCTGCAGCTCTGCCAGTTTGAAGCTATAGTCCTTCATCTTCTGCATCTTGCTATCAAGCTCGTTTCTTATCCTCACTATGTTCTCCATCTTTTCTATCTCTGTCCTCCTTTCCTCCATTTTCCTTTCTAGGATCATCACATTCTTCTCAAGCATCTTTCTGCTGCTGGAAACATCCGTAGCATCCGCCTTGAGACCTTTCAGAAGCTTCTCAGAGCTCTTGATTTCGCCCCCCACATCACCATAGGATTCTAATTTCATTTTCAAAACTTCAAGCTCCCGGACTTCTTTTTCCAAGGATTCCATGTCAGATCTCAGCCTCTCTATGTCAGAGACAAGAGATATCCTGTCCTTCGAAAGCTTGAGCATCTTCTCCTCCTTCTTCTTCAGAAGCTCGTCCCTCCTCTTCTCAGTCAGTTTGCTGTCGCAGACAGGGCATATGCTTCCTGCATCCTTCAGCTCTTTAATGCCCTGTTCAAACTCCTCCGAAGTTGCCAGGTTCTTCTGCAACGATCTCTCATGCTTCTCCAAATCAGACTTCGTCTCTTTGTGCTTCTTTGATAATTTTTCAAGCCCCCTCAGCCTAAGCTCCTTAGAAATATTCTCTATCTCCTCCAGCTGCTCCTTCAGCCTCGGCAGCTTCTCCTTCTCAAGCAGCGATACTGTAGCCTCCTTCTGGAATGCATCGCTCTTGATCCTGTCAAGCTCCAGCCTGTCTGAGGTCAGGGCGTCCCGCAGATCCTTCAAGGAATCCCTGCCCTCCTTCACCCTTCTCTCAAGCTCCTGCGCGGTCCATTCCGGATGCTCAGTCAGCCCTATTTTGGCATTGGCAACATCAATCTCTGCGATCTCAAGGAATGCCTTATATTTTCTGATCTCCTCCTCTATCTTCTGCACTTCGCCCTGCTGCGCTTTCAACCTGCTTATGTCATCCCTGAGTANGCTCATCCTGGAAGCAAACTTCTTGTTATGTTCCATNAACTTGCCCTTCTCATTCTCCAGCGAATCCATCTCGCTTTTCAGGAACGGATATCTCCTGACGCCTTCATCCTGGCGCAACGCGTCTATGAAACGCTGCTTCTCCTCTATCCTGGAATGTATCTTGTTTACAAGGGAATGCGTGCTCTGCCTTGCTTTCTCAAATTTGTCAATGGCAAGAAGCTCGTCTATCTTCTTCATGCGCTGGCCCTTGGGAATTGTAAGGAACATATCCAGCTGGTTCTGTTCAGAGTAAACAGCCCTGGTGAACAGGTCATAGTTGATCTTCAGCAGTCTCTCAACCTCCTCAGTTACTCTGGTTGGCTGTGGAGATTCTATTATCTGGTCCCCTTTCTTCAGCTCTGCAGTGGTCCTGCCGCTCTCAATAGTCCTTGTCACTGTCCATTCGCTGCCATCTAAAACAAAGTTCAAGGAGACTCCGGCCTCATTCTGCTTCTTCGGAATCCTGGCTATGACATCCTCAAGTCTGATCTTCTTGCTCTGGATCTCGGGGAACGTGCCGAAAAGAGCGAAGCAGATAGCATTCAGGACAGATGTCTTCCCGCTCCCTATGTGGCCAATAAAACAGTTCGTGCCGTCTGCAAACTGCAGCTCTGTATTCTCATGCGATCTCCAATTCCTAAGCTGGAGTTTGGTAATCATGCCGGGAGCACCTTCTGCGTTCCATTAATAATGTCAAATGCATCATCAAGATCTCCGCTGACAAGAAGTTCAAATATCTCCTCCACTCTTATGCTGCAGTTGGAGCTTAGGAGGTTTCTCTTAAGCAGTTCCAGTCCAAGTTCCTCCGGGGAGCGGCGCTGATCCTTCAGAGCTTTCAAAAGATCCTCATGAAACTTTGAATCCTCCAAGACAGATGATCTGTTTATTACCATGACAGCCTTATGGGCATATTTTGCTTCTATATCGCCAAAGCTAGGAAGTGGTATGTTTCTAGGTAATGAACCCTTTAGTTTGAAGACGTAAATTGGCTTAGGGCTCAGAAGAGGCAGCGCGCTTAGTTCATTCTCCAATGCTGCCTTAACATCACCGCTCAGTTCTATTTCCCTGTAGTATATCCTCCTCTGAGTCCTCAGTTCAACGGGCTGAAGGCCAGAATGGGTGTCATAACTGAAAAACATTTTTGTTTGGTCCATCTCAACTCTCCCAAGAGAAGTATATGTCATGCTTCCTGTAACAAGGAGGTCTGCGTTCCTGAACTTCCTCCACTCATGCCAGTGCATGTGACCCAGAACATAAAGATCGAATCCTTGTGGCAGCTCATCAAGCTTTAGAGAGGGCGGCTCCAGGGGGGAATAGATATAAGGATCAACGCTTTGATGGATAATCAGAATATTGAATGCGCCTTCAACAGGCTTGGGATTCCATTCATCCATTGCCTGCTTCGCATACCGCTCAGAGACATTTGACATGCCATGTATCGCTACTTTCTCCCCATTGACCTCAAACACTGCACTAGACCTCTCCAGATGCGTCAGCATGCCCACATGCTCCATTGCCTGCACAGGATTCACAAGCCCATGGCTCCTTCTGTCATGGTTTCCATGTATCGCAACTATCGGAACGCCCTGCAAAGCAGTAGGATGAATATCGTTCTCGTCCTTGTTGAAAATGGAAACAAGCTTGGCCCTGTTCGGAAACTGCTGCGCCTTCCTGAGTATTTTTGCTGTTCTGGAAAAAACCTCTGGTCTCGGCAGCCTGATGTCAAAAAGGTCGCCGGCAATAAGAATCAGGTCGGAATCCTTGCTCTTTTCAACAGCCTCCGCCAGCGCATTGAAGCTGTCCTCTCCTCTCTCCTCTCCATAGGCATAGCCGCAATGGGCATCCGGAAAAATAGAAATTTTCATGCTCTAGATTTGCAGCAAAAGGATTTAACCCTATCTGTAAATCTTCCATAGGAAACCAAGGTGCCCTATTACCACTTCCTAGAGTTAATCGGCTATAAGATTTCTGAATTCATAATAAATTTAGTGCAAAGGCAGGCTATATAGCGATAAGTATAGCAAATATCGGTATATTCGCACCGATACTTGCCTTTGCATTTAATGATTTTTTGCGACTCGATTGACGCATTTCCGCATATTTTTCTTCATGTCATGCTCCCAGATTCTAACCACATTCCATCCTTTGGATTTAAGAAATTTATTCACCTCTGCATCTCTTCTGGAATTCCTTTTCAATTTAGTTTTCCAATACTTTGCATTGGTTTTCGGCAGTCTCCGGTGAAAGACGCAATTGTGCCAAAAACAACTATCCACAAATATCGCCATCCTTTTTTGCAATATTACAATATCCGGTTTGCCGACTAAGCCATAGTTCAGCTTGTAACTCAAGCCAGCCATTCTCAAAGCTTTTCTAAAAGTCTTCTCCAAAGAAGTGTTGTTGGATTTTATGCTAAACATTATTTCGCTTCTTTTCTCTTTGGAAACAGAATCTGAAATATTATCACTCCTCGAAGAGTTCGACTGGATTTATTTTGAATTGGAGCATTCTGGCGGTTTCCCTGCCAGCGTCGCCGCCCTTTCTTTGCATTGTAATATTGCCTATTTTCATGCTGCCTCTATCGGTAAATTTGACCTCGCCTTCTCCAAATTTGTTCATGGCTTCATTTATAGTTTTTAGAGCCCAACGAATCTCATTATTCGCACGGAGAATTACTAGCATCCATCCGGCGGAAAATTTGCCCCGCCCTTTCAGAATATCTGAAATTATCAGAATCTTGTTCTTCTTGAAGAAATTGAGTATTTTTTCTAGTTCTATCGCATCCATTTCATCAAAAAACATTCTTCTTTTGTCTCTCAAACTTGTTTTAGAAGGCTTTATCTCTCCAGTATACAATTTTAACAATTTCGTTATTTCATCTGGAATATTCCACATTTCTTTATAGTTACCTATCCATCTTTTGTCAATTTGATTAAAACCTCTGGGATTGCTAACCAACTTAACTGAAAGATTCTCTGCCGATATTGCCCTTTTCATTATAATTGTAATTTGAACCTGGATGTCTGTTTTATATCCATGCAATTTTATGGCGACAACTCTTTCTATTTCTTTCAGATCGTAGCCCATGATTTCCAGCCATTTTTGAGCGTTTTTGTCATTTTTCCAATTATTAAATTTTCTGATTATATCCTCCTCATTTCTAAAACCGCCTTTAGCTGTAGATGAACCAAGTTTGACCAAATCTTTTTGCGTCATTTTATATCAGTCCCGCACGATTTCAAGATTTGTCCAGCGATTCTCATTAAAACTGGAACAACTACGCTATTCCCAAATTGTTTGTATGCCTGAGAATTTGTCGCAGGCATCCTAAAGTTTTTCGGAAAGCCCATGACATTAGCACATTCTCTGGGAGTCAATTTTCTAATCTTGCCGTCAATTAAGTACGCGCCAGTCTTAGCTGCCGCCCCTCCGCCATAAGCAGATAGAGTGATTGCGTGGCCTGAAATGCTGTAAATTCTTTCGCCTTGCCCGCCATTGTTTATTGTGCCAATCTGTATTGGTCTTAGAGACAGCTTTTGTTTTCTGTTTTTTGTTATCTTAATATCCTTTCTTTTTATTTCATAAATCGAAAGGTCGACGTTTTTCTCCAAGACGTCCTTCAAATATATTTTCTCATAAGTGGGTTCTGGAAATGAGAAATTCGGAATTCCCAGATCTTTCCTATAACATACAAAATATATTCTTTCTCTTGAGGTAGGCAATCCATAGTGGCTTGCATTCAGTGTATCATAAAAAACAAANTANCCCAATTCGTCTAAAANTCTTAAAGAGNTATTCAAAGTTTTTCCTTTATTATGACCTGCAAAATTCTTCACATTCTCTAAAAGCAAAATTTTGGGTTTATGGTATTTTACAATTCTGGCTATATCAAAGAATAGAGTTCCTCTCGTGTCTTCAAATCCTCTTTGTTTTCCGGATATGGAAAACGCTTGGCATGGAAAGCCAGCACATAAAATATCATGGCTAGGAATATCTTTTTCTTTTATCTTTGTAATATCGCCTGTTGGAATTTCGCCGAAATTCGCAAAATAAGTTTTTTGCGCGTGCTTGTCCCATTCGCAACTCCAAACGCATTTAAGACCATAAGATTCCAAAGCCAACCTAAATCCTCCAATTCCCGCAAACAAGTCTATAAATGTGGATAATTTTATCGGCTTCATCCTGTTTTCTATATCGGAAAAATATGTTATATTTGGCATAATAGTTTATTAAACGCATTCCTTATTAAACTATGGCTTCGTTGAAGAAGCTACGATCCAAACTTTAAAATCGAACTAAATCTAATAAGTATTGATGCAGAACCAACATTTAAGTAGACAAAGCAATAATCCATCTCGAGGAGTATGGCTGAAGAACTGAAACTAAGCAAGAAGCAATTTTCAGAATGGTATGACAGGATCCTGGCGTATGCAGACATAATAGACGACAGGTATCCCATCAAGGGCGTCTATGTCTGGAAGCCCTACGGCTACAAAGCATTGAAATCCATGATGAGGAAGATGGAAGAGCTTCTCGATAAGACGGGGCATCATGACAGCTATTTCCCTCTTTTCGCAACAGCCTCCATGTTCTCAAAGGAAGCAGACTTCCTGAAGGGGTTCAGAGGGGAATCGCTCAGAGTTACAAAGGTCGGGGAAGCAACGCTTGAAGAGGAGCTCATAGTAAGGCCCACTTCAGAAACAATAATGTACCCCATGTTTGCCCTATGGGTAAGGAGTTGGAGAGACCTACCGTTAAAGATCTATCAGACTGTCCCGATCTTCAGATGGGAAACGAAGATGACAAAGCCTCTGCTGCGTGTCAGGGAAATCACAAAGTTCAAGGAAGCGCATACTGTCCATGCGACAGCAGAAGAAACAGAGAAACAGATCTGGGAGGGCATAGACGTGTATGAGGCATTCTTCAGATTTCTCAGAATACCATTTATTGTTCTGAAGACCCCTTTCTGGGATACGTTCCCAGGCGCCCTCTACAACTATGATTTTTTCACGATAATGCCTGACGGGAAGGCGATAGAACTGGGATCTGTAATAAACCTAGGACAGAAATTCTCAAAGGTATATGACATAAAATTCGCGGATGAGAAAGGGAAGGATCAGCACGCATACCAGACCTGCTATGGAATATCGGAAAGGGCCCTTGGATCAACACTGGCTCTGCACGGCGATGACAAGGGGCTTATATTCACATCAGACATAGCGCCGCTGCAGGTCGTAATAGTTGCAATACTCAAAGGAAGCGAAGATGACAAGAAGATCGCTGAATATGCAAGAAAGGTTGGGGAGAGCCTGGGTTACAGAGCGCATCTTGATGTTTCGGAAGGGCAGACTGTTGGGTCGAAGTTCTATCACTGGGAAGCAAAGGGAGTTCCTGTAAGAATAGAAGTGGGGGCGAGGGAGATGAAGGACAGGGAGCTTGTTGTTGTCAGAAGAGACACTGGAGAGAAGACAAAGGTTTCTGAAAAGGACCTAAACAAGAAAATCGGGGACATGTTGAAGAGCATAGATGAGAACCTTCTGAAGAAATCAACAGACTTCTTCACCTCAATGATAACGCTATGCAAGGATGTAAAGGAGGCGCAGAAAGTTATGGGAAGCAAAGGTGGAATAGTGAAGCTGCCTTGGTGCGGTAATGAGGCATGCGGGAAAGGCATGGAGGAGAAGCTTGTAGGAAAGGCATTGGGCATAGACGAACATGAAAAGGGTGTGGGAAAATGTGCTGAGTGCGGGAAGAAGGCTGCCCATCATCTTAATTTCGGAAGGACATATTAGGCGATAGAATGGAACTTCCAATGTACCATCTCGTCAAGATTATTATAGTGGTCATAGTGCTTGCAGGCATAGTAGGGCTGCTTATGCTGGCCCAATCGCCTACAAAGGGCATTGAAACCGATGAGAACATAAAACTCTGCTGCACGATTTACAAGGCCAGAGGCTGCCCGGATCCCTCTTTGGACCAAATAACATGCCAGAACGGGGAAGATATGGATGCTCTGAGGAACAAGGCCGGATTAGACTATAAGCAACTAAATGCGACATGCGGATGCGATAGAGTAAGGTAATCTTTAAATAGTTCACAAAGCCAGATACTAGCAACAAATTCTGGTGAACAAATGAATGATACTATAAAGACGTTAAAGACTGGAACAACAACAGTCTGCATTGTAACTAAGGACGGCGTTGTTGTCGCAGCTGAGCAGAAAGCCACTATGGGATTCCAGGTAGAGAGCAAGAACGCGCAGAAGGTGCACAAGCTTGATGACAGCATGGGGCTTACAATCGCTGGCAGCGTAGGCGATGCCCAGGCAGTGATCAGGCTGATGAGGGCGCAGATCAAGCTCTACAAGCTGGACAGAGTCACAATGAATGTAAAGGCTGCCGCAAATCTTCTCTCAAACATTCTGCAGGGAAGCAAGTTCTACCCATACTACAACCTTTTCCTGCTGGTTGGCTATGATTCTACAGGTTCCCATATATTCTCAATAGATCCAGTGGGCGGTTATTCTTCAGAAGACAACTTTTATTCAACAGGAAGCGGTTCGCCATATGCGTACGGCGTGCTTGAGGCTGAATACAAGGAAGGAATCTCTTTGAACGACGGAATCGGACTGGCAGTGAAGGCCATCAAATCAGCGATAGAAAGAGACATAGGATCTGGAGGAAGAGGCATAACTGTTGCAGTGGTTACAAAAGACGGCTTCAAAGAGCTTACTTCCGCAGAGGTAAAGAAGTATTACTAAAAATTTCTGAAACGTGAAACAAGTGGTAGAAGAAACAACAGCAGTATTATTTGATAGAATAAAGAGTGCGCTCCCTCCAGCTGCAAGCATCTCTTCGATAATGTATGAGGG
>C687J35174_10011336_pt1 | contig 10982 bp, 10 predicted proteins | sample RifCSPhighO2_01_FD_35174 | JGI IMG/M metagenome (IMG submission 35174) | reverse complement strand
TCACTTAAGTAGGGATTAATTGCTCTCAATCTCGCTCACTTTTGTATGGATTAATCTCGCGAAATTGTTCGTCGTGAAATTGCTTGGCTGAACTTCCTTTGCAATAGTTGAATAAAACTCATAAAAGTGCTAGTCTGTTTTTACAATTAATGATATTTTTGTTAAAAATTAAGAAATTCTTTAGAGTAAATTTATATTTTTTATAATTATTAATAATTTTTAGACGATAAAATAGAATTTATGCAGATTTTATTAATAATAATAATAATAATAATAATCGGGCTATCCAAATATTTAAATACTAGCTATTATTGTATTTTTCATGAAAAAAGGTTTGGTGTTAAGTATTTTAGTAATATCTTTAATATTTTTATCTTTAAGTTTTGTTTCTGCATCTTGGTTTGGAGATTTAATTGGAAAGATTACTGGAAAAGCTATAGAAGGAAGCGGAAGCGGTTTGGTTTTTATGGCAAATTTTAATGAAGATAGTGGGTTAATTGTTGATTCAAGTGGTTATAATAATAATGGTCTTGCGACGACTATGGGTTCTGGCGGAATACTTCCATATTGGGTTGCTTCAGGTAAATATGGCGGAGCATATCAGTTTGCAGGTGTTAATAATAGTATAGTTGTTCCGAATAATGCTGTTCTAAATCTTAATCAAACTTTTACAATTTCAGTATGGGTTTATCCAATAGATGATGGGAGAGGTTATCAAGATGCTATAGTGGTTAAAGGAAGTTCTTTTGGTTGGGGCGGAAATTATAATTATCGAATAGGTAGAGAAAAAGTAAATCTTTATACTTGGGGAACAACAAAAGGAACAGCAGAATATAATTTTGACGTAGGAGTTCCAGCATTTAATACTTGGCAGTTTTTGACACTTACAGCAGATGGTTCTTATTGTGTTGCTTATGTCAATGGTATTCGTGCAGGTAGTCGTGATTGTGCAGGACCATATAACACTTTTACAAATCCATTGCAAATTGGCGGAACAAATTCATTATCAGATACTTGTGCAAAATATAATTTATGTCAGTGGAGTGGTAAGATTGATGAAGTTAGAGTATATAATAGAGTATTAAGCCAAAGTGAAATTTTAGAAGTTATGAATAAAGATAGTACTGGAATTTTACCTGCTTCTACTCCTGTTTGTACTCCTACAACCGAAATTTGCAATAGTAAGGATGATGATTGTGATGGAGCGATTGATGAAAATTCAACAACAATTTGTGGTTCAGGCTATAACTGTTCAAATGGAGCTTGTGTTGTTAGTGTTTCTGCTACTTGTACAGACAGCGATGGCGGATTGAATTATAATGTGAAGGGAATTGTTAATTTTAGTAGTAGTGGATCAGCCATAGATGTTTGTGCTAATGCTAATCAATTAATGGAATTTAAATGTGAAAATGATGGAAGCTTTTCAGGAAGTTATCCTTATACTTGTCCAAACGGCTGCAGTGATGGCGCTTGTAATCCTCTAACTCCTTCAAATTCTGTAAATGGTGTTTGCGGAAATATAACTTATATTGAGGATGCTAGCGGTTTACAACCGGTTTATAATTGTTTATCTGGAACTTCAGTTGGCGGTCGTGTTGGTTATTATATTAATACTTGGAATTCTGCTTATTTATGGAATTGCACTGGAAGTTCTGGTGGAATTAGTGCTAGTTGTGTTGATGAGGATGTTGTTTGTGTAGAGACTGATGAGGATAAAACTTTACCTTATGATTATGGCAGGGGTAGTAATAAGTATATTTATGGAGCTATAACTGGATTTAAGAAAGTTTATGGAACTAATGGTACTGTTACTTTTATTTACCAATCAAATAAAGACACTTGTTCAGACTCTACTTTAACAGAATATATTTGTGATGGGGATGTTTATAGTACTGCAACTGGTCCTTGTCCTTATGGCTGTTCGAATGGTGCTTGTATTTGTAATGCTTCTTCAGAGTATCCAAATTGTCCTACTGATTATATTTGTCAGAATGGTGTTTGCATTAAAGAATCACTTGTTGCCCCTATTTGTTCTTCTACTTGCACAATAAATCCTGCTACTTGTCCAAATTCTGGTGTTCAGACTGAAACTTGTGTAAATTCGTGTGATTCTAGTACTACAACAACAGATAAAACATGCACGCCCGGAACATGTAGTGGATGTGATTATGATGGAAAATGTATGGCTTATGGAATAAGAGTTAATGTTCCTAATGTTGGTGAAAGATATTGTGATGTAGATAGTTCTTTATTGGTGCCTTTAAAATCTTCTGATGAAACTTGTACTAATAATTTTGAGTGTGAAAGTAACCTTTGTATTGATGGTACTTGTTTAAATGCAAGTTTATGGCAGAGTATATTAAATTGGTTTAAAAATTTATTTGGATAATTTTTGCCTAGTGTTTAATTATTTTTCATCTCAATAAACTTTAAATATGCCTTAATGATTATACTTTTATGTTAATTTGGATATTATTGCTTATAGCGATTGTAATTATTGTTTTATTTGTTAAATTTACAGATTTTAAGAGTAAATTTTTGTGGACATTTCTTATTATTTTTCTTTTATTTATTGTAATTACATTCATTAAGGTAGTAAGTGGCAGTTCTATTGATTTAAAGACGCCTACGGGCGTCTTTTCGGCTGTAAAGCTGTATTTTTCTTGGTTTGGAACAGTAGTCGGAAATATTAAGATAATAACCGGAAACATAATAAGAATGGAATGGTTTCCTTCTAATTAAGTTTTTATATGCTTAATTTCTTTAGTTTATTACATTGCCACGGTAGCTCAGTTTGGTGAGAGCACGACATTGGTAATAAAAAGAACCTAACGGTTCTTCTTATGACATCTCCCTCGAGATAACCAAAAATGTCGGGGTCGAGAGTTCAATCCTCTCCCGTGGCTTTTAGGATTGAACGATGAGAGTTCAATCACTTTAAAACAGCGAAAACTTACTAGTTTTCGGGGCGTTCCAAAATTTACATTTTGGACGTATACTTGTTTTGAAGTATTAGAAAATATTATTTTCTAAGCTCTCCCGTGGCTTTTAGGATTGAACAATAGTTTAAAAACCCAAATTACTATTTTATTTTATGGCAGATTATAGGTGTTTGGTTTGCGAAGAAATTTTTGAAAACAAGATTATTGCAGTTATACATCATATGACTACTAAACACGAAGATTATGAGGTTGTTGGAACAGATTTAAAAATGAAGGTTAAGTCTTAAATAGATAAGGAAAATAAATTATGGAAAAAGAAAAAACTAAGAAAGCATGTGGAAATTTAGTTCAGCTCAAAAAAGAGTATGAAATCTTTAGAAAAAAATATTCTTTGCCTGAATTTAAATTTATGAATGAAAACTTTGAAATAGAAAATATAGAGTTCAGCGAAACAGAACTTTTCTTAAAAATGATTAGAAAGCATATGACTGAAAAAATATTTTTTGTTTTAAGGGGATTAGAGACTTTCATTAATCCTCAAAATGCGCCTTTGTTTATGTTTAATGTTATAAAATCATTTAGCGAATCTGATAAAGAAAGAATAAAAGAGCTTTACAAACAGCTTGCTCAATATGAAATTGAAGCTTTCGGATTAGAATCAGCCTATAATGAGAACAAAGAAGCAGAATTTATAAAAAAATTCTGCGCAGATTGGAAAGATATTTCTAACGATCTTATGAAGCTTTATGACTCGATGAAAGAGGGTCATAATAAAGATACTAAGAAAGCTGTAAAAAGTTATTTTGGATAGATTTCTTTTAGTGGGAGTAATATTAATGTAAAGAACTTCGCTTCGCTCTTGTAATAAGGATTTGAGTATTGTAGGAAGGATTCTTCTATATTATTTAGAAAATCTTTAGCTGGAACATACTTTTTTGAAGCTTATCTTTAGATTTATGGTATTATTTTTATTGTTTTAAGATTGCTAAATTTGTGCCGAGAAGTTTCATTTAAGTAATGTCGTTTAATATAACCACAAAAACAATCTTTAAAACCTCAATATTCTTCTATTAATCATGATAATTGCCGAGCTTATTAAGAAAGCAGTTAATGACTATGCAAATAAAGAGTTTATAATAGAGCGCGAGCTGTACAGAAGAAAATCTTATACCTATCAGCAGGTTTATGAAAAAGCTATTTCTATATGCGCATATTTTGAAAAAAATAAAATAAAAAAAGGAGATAAGATTATTATTTATCTTCCAAACTCCATAGATTATGTTTCGCTTCTTTGGGCTTGTGCTTTAAGTGGTGTTATTGCAGTGCCTATCGATTTTAATAATAACACTGATTTTATTTTAAAAGTAGATAAGCAGGTAAAATCAAAGTTAATTTTTTGTTCTATTTTTAAATCTCCACTTTTTGAAAAGAAAAAACAAATCTATCAGGAGGAAATGGAAAAAGTTTATTCTATTATTGCAGAAAATCTTAAAGAACTAGCAAAAAAACTCGATGAAGAGGATATTTTTGAAATAGTTTATACTTCTGGAACAATAGCAGAGCCAAAAGGTGTAGTTCTCACGAATAAAAATCTTGTTTCAAACATAAAAGCATCAGAAAAAATAGTTGACTTTAATGTTAAAGGCTATTCTTTTCTTTCAATATTGCCCCTTTCCCATTTATTTGAGCAGAATGTAGGTTTTTTTCTTCCGATGAGTATCGGAATTCGAATTATATATAATTTCTCGAGAAAATCTTCTGCAATTCTTAGAACAATAAATGAAGAAAATATAAAAGCAATGGTTACTGTTCCACTTTTTCTTCAGATGCTTAAAGAAAAAATAGAAAATGAGGCAGAGAAAAGTGGAAAAAAAGAAAAATTGGAAAAAAGTCTTGCCAGATTTTCGAATTCGCCAAATATACTTAAGAAAATAATCTTTTTAGGTATAAGAAAAAAACTGGGAAAATTAAAATATTTTATTTGTGGTGGTGCAGAGCTTGATTTTGAAGTAGAAAAATTTTGGAGAAATCTTGGTTTTACTGTTCTTCAGGGTTACGGTTTAACTGAAACAAGTCCGGTATTGACATGTAATTTAATAAAAGAAAACAAAATAGGTAGTGTAGGCAAGCCTCTTGAAGGAATAGAAATAAGATTAGCAGAAGATAAGGAGATTCTTGCAAAAGGAAATAATGTTTTTAATGGTTATTATAAAAATCCTGAAAAAACTCGCAATACATTAAAGAATGGTTGGATTTATACAGGTGATCTTGGCAGTTTTGATGAAAATGGTTTTCTTTATATAACGGGTAGGAAGAAAAACATAATAATTTCTTCAAGTGGACTTAATGTTTATCCTGAAGATATAGAAAAAATCCTTAATGAGCTTCTAAATATAAAAGATTCCGTTGTTATTGGTCTCGATGGGGGTAAAAAGCTCATAGCAGTTTTGTTAAGTGATGAAAAATTAAATACTGAAGCTGTTTTAAAAGAAGCAAACTTAAAACTTCAATCTCACCAGATTCTTTCGCAAATAATTCAATGGCATGAAGAAGACTTTCCAAGAACGACGACTAAAAAGATTATACGAAGAAAAATAGAAGAGCAGCTTAACACGATTCTTGTAAGAAAATATCCCAAAGAAAAACACTTAATAACAGACAAAATTATAAAACTTATTTCAGAAGCTTTAGAAATAAATGTTGAAAAGATAAATGAAAAATCAAATCTCCAGAGTCTAGGCATGGATTCGCTTAAACGAATAGACCTTGCTGTAAAAATAGAGGAAGTTTTTGATATAGAAGAATTTAATGAAGATGAAATAACTAATAAAACAAGTATCTCAAGTCTAAGAAAAATTATTGAAAAGTCAAGATCCGAAAAGCCAGAAACAGGAATAAACTTTCTTAATTCAAAAATTTTCAGTCCATTACGAGTCGCCCTGCAAAATATTTCATTCTTTGCTTCAAGTCTTCTTTATACAAGAGAAGTTGAAGGCTTTGAGAATTTTAAGCTTATTCCGAAAAACCAATCAGTTATTTTTATAGTAAATCACGTTAGTTTGTTGGATAGCTTTTCTGTTTTCAAAACGTTTCCTCTTAAATTTAGGATTAATACCTATCCCGCGGGAGCTAAAGATTTCTTTTTTGAAACATCAAATCCACTTATGAGATTACTCGGTTTAGTAGGAAGAATAGGATTTAATGTTTTTTCATTTTCAAGAACAAGTAATATAAAGCAAAGTCTAAGGGATTTTGCAGAAATAATTAATCGGGGAGGAAATATTATTATTTATCCTGAAGGAACCCGAAGCAAAACAGGCAAGCTCCTTCCATTTAAAGAAGGTATAGGCCTTTTAGCATGGAATATGCAAGTTCCGATAGTTCCTATAAAAATAGAAGGCCTTCAGGATATTCTTCCAAGAGATGCATCATTTCCAAAGACAGGTCATATTAAAGTTAAGGTAGGCAAGCCTATGACATTCACTAAAATGAATTCGCCACATCAAATCACAGAAAAATTGTATAAAGAGATGCAAAAATTATAATAAAAATGATTAAATGTGGAATAGACATCGTGCAAAATAAGAGAATAGAAAAACAGAGTAGTAATTCGGAATTTCTTAAGAAAGTTTTTCATACAAGTGAATTAAAAAATAAAACTAAACTTGCAGGAATTTTTGCTTTAAAGGAAGCCACAATGAAGGCGCTTGGAAAAAAGTTGAATTGGTTAGATATAGAAGTTATTACAAAAGACGGCAGAAAGCCTGAAATAAAAATAATCAATAAGCAGTTTAAGTCTATAGGGGCTAGTATTAGTCATGATGGGGATTATACTGTTGGAATGGTGGTTATAGAATAGCCAGACTGAAATAATAAACAATAACAATAACTCTCAACACAGAGTCTATTCTGTCTAAAATCCCACCATGTCCGGGAATCATATTGCTGGAATCTTTAACACCAAAGTATCGTTTAACAAGTGATTCATTCATGTCTCCAATTACAGAAAATATTCCTATGATAATTGCAAGCAGAACAAGCTGAATAGCTGAAAAATAACTTTCAATAGCAAAATACATAATTAATATTCCAACTCCTGCTCCGATTATATCCCCAAACATGCCTGCCCAGATTTTTTTAGGAGAAATATTGCTTGCAATTTTAAATTTGTTGAGAGTTTCTATTTTTGAAAATATTTTTCCGAAAACATAAGCTCCAATATCCGCAAGTGGAACAGCAAAACCAACAAGGAACAATAGAGATTTGGTATTATCGAGGCCATTATTCAAATGTCCAAGTAGAGTAAAGTGGCATAAAAAGAAAATAATCCAAATTGAAGAATAAAGGCTGATTGTTAAATAAGAAAATCCTTTAATTTCGTTTCTTCTTACTGTAATAAAAGTCAGTATAGCAAAAAAGAGTATGGGTAGCATATAAAATTTAGCTTCAAAAAAAGAAGATATAATTACACTTGCTAATGCAAGAAAAACAAGGGAATAAAAATAAACTTGTGGTAGCTTAGCCATTTTATAAATTTCCCAAACTGCTAGAGTCATAACAACAAAGAGAAAGCTTATCGCCGGAATTCCTCCAAGAAGTACAAAAAGCATATAAATAAATCCAATAACCAGCCAGCTTAAATATCGCTTTCCAAGCTCTCCGCTAAACAAACCACTGAATCGAAATTTATTAAGAATAAAGATTAAAATTAAGCCTGCAATAAAAACCCAGATAAATCTCGTGAGTATTTGAAAGAATATGGGATTTATAAGCGGATTAAGAAAATTAGGATCGGTTGTCATTTTTTAGTTTTTATAGAGTTCTTTTTTAATTGCTAAAAATCTTTGAATTATAGTAATTATTCCTAACACCATCATAAAATAAAGTAAATAATTCATAAAATCAATACTTGGCCAGATTATAAGCAAAATACTTGCTAGTGAAAGATAAAACATTCTATCGGCTTTGCCCATTAATCCTATATATTGTCGGCTTCCGCCCGCAGCTTTTCCAACTATTCCAATATAACTTGTAAGTAATATTATACAAATCGAAATTAAAGCAATGTTAATATAAACTAATCCCGAAAGGGCTAAACCTATAAAAATAAAACTATCTGATAGTCGATCAATAAATTCATTTAATACTTCACCCCATTTTTGATTTTTAATCTTTAGTTTTCGTGCAACCATTCCATCTAGAGCATTTAATGCAGTTCTAATAAAAGCAAGGATAGGCACATAAATTAAAAGTATTAATTTTTCATATCTTCCTGCACAAAGTATAATTGCTCCAAGAATAATCGAAATAATTAACGCAGCAATATTTATTGTTGTAGGATGTACTCGTAGTTTTACAAAAATATCTTTAATAGGTTTCAAAAATTGTTGAAATTTTGGTTTTATAGTATATATTCTCATATAGTTATTTATATTCTTGAGTATATATAAAGCTTGTTTTTTTATTGCATTGATATAGACAACTGCATTACTTTGGTGACATGTTTCTTGCAGTTCTCTATCTGTCTAACTGCGGATGACTGTAACTTAAACAACGCAGTTATCCATAACAATTTTAGAAAAAACTAATTAACCAGCTTATCAATATTTATCTCTAATGCAGCAATAGGCATTTTTATTCCTAGGCTGTTAATTAAAGAAGGTCGGATTTCACCAAGAAAACCAATAGATTGGCCTTCGAGGATGATTTTGCCGCAGCGACCTTCAATGTAAAAATGATTTTCTGTATTTTCTATAACTGAGATGGATTTTCCGCTCATTCTAAGAATATACTCGAGGATTTGCTTTATTTCAGTGAATCCTGCATTTGGACTTGCGATTGCTATTGAAAGATGCTCTGCTTCTTCTATTCCTGATTCTTCTTTTTCATTTATTTTGAATACTCTTCCAAGCTCGAAAACTCTTTGAGGATATTCTGAATCAATATTTTGGCTTAGTGTTTTAAGAGTTGATATAGTTAAATTTGGCCTTAAAATTTTATATTCGGTTTTGCTGTCTTCGACTTCAATAGGATTTATTACATTAAATTTTTTAGCATCTTCTTTTGTAAGAATATGAAGTGTTGAAAGTTCGAGCATATTAAGATTGCAGAGCATTTCAGATATTTTATGTTTAATACTTTCTGTTTTGCTTATTTCGCCTGCTGTTGCTATGCTTGGAATTTCAGGAATAAGGTTATTGTAGCCGTAGGCAATAGCAATATCTTCGATTAAATCTACTTCATGCATAATATCTGTACGCCAAGCCGGTATTTCAGCTATTTTTGTTTTTGGATTATAACTATAGCCCATTTTTTCAAGAAACTCTTTTATTTCATTTTCTTTTAGATTTAATCCAATTAATTTATTTATATTTTCTGTGCTTATCTTCATTTTTTCAGGGGAAATATCAGGAGTGATTAATTTTTTCCCTTCATAATCGAGTTCCATCTGATAGATTTTTCCACCCATTTCAGCGAACATTATTGCTAGTATGTTTAGGGTTTTCTTTAAAATATTAAAATCAAAACCAGAGCATTCTATAAAAACTGAATTTGTCTGTTCTGAAACTTTTCCTGTTTTATGGCTGTTTATTATTGGGGGCATGCTAAGAATCTCACCTGCTGCGTCAACGAAAACAGGGAATTTTTCCTTACCTTCAAGAAGATGAGCATATTCTCGACCCGTTTTATGGCTTTGAAGAATTTGCAAGCCATTCATTTCTCTATCTGATTCAAGCGGAATAAATTTGATATCTTTTGGAGCTCGAGCTTCAAATTTTATTGGAAGAGTTATTTTTTCAAGAGGATAGATGCCGATAGCTATTTTTTTCCGATTTCTTCCAAGAGTTATGTGAATTTTTTCCTGAATTGCAATTATTTCTTTTATTTTTTCGTCGTCGAATTTAATATCTTTTATTATTGCGCAGGCAGTATAGGGGCGAACTTCTTTTACACTTTTGTCAATTTTTACTTCGAAGTTTTTTTCAGGCTTATTTGTTTTATATTTTCTAAGGCCCTGTTCTTTGTCTTTTCCTAAGAAAGCGGAAAAGCTTTTTATGAAAGTCTGGAGCGAGAATAAATCAGGCCTATTTGGAAGTATGTCTAATTCGAGGTCTTCTCCATTTTCGCTGATGCCTTCAAAATGTGTTCCAAACAAGTTTATTTTTTCTTTTATTTCGTCAGTAAGCTTGATGTGCTTTTCGAATTCTTTTTTGCTAAATTTTATGCCGGCCATTCGTATGGTAACCTAGGTTCCCCTAACAAGTCACCCCTCCTTTATTTTGATTTATTTTATTTATCATATTTTAAGTTAGAGGTTTAATTTTATTTATTGTGATAAGAATTGCTCCTTTGCAGGGTTCACCTTTGTTTATCGGAATCTTCTTAATGAATTCAAGCCATTTTCCACTTATGAAATATTCTGCTTTGCCTTTTAATTCATAACCAATACAATTTTCTTTCCAATTACTTGCCCAAACAACTAAAGCTACATTCGGATTTCTCTTGATATTCTCTATTGTTTCAACTAAATAGTTATTAGAAATAACAATCTGATTTTTTGAAACAACTTTTACATAGCCTACAGCAATATTGTGTGGTTTTCCTTCTTTGTCTATTGTTGCTAAGCCCATAGCATTATTTTCAATCATATTTTTTATTCCTTCATTTATCATTTTAATCTAAATTTGTTACTTCCTCCAATTTATATTCGGCTATTTTGAAATCTTTATCAAATAAAAAATTTCCTTTGAATTTTTTTCCTGCAAGAAGCATAGGTAGCCAATATTTATCACCCGACCACATTTGTTTATATGGAAGAAAAGACTCATGAAACCAGTCAGTTGTTATTTCGTCAGATTCTTTTGGTATTCCTTCATATTCATTTGTTCTAAAAAAATGTACGAGATGGTCTTGTTCATTTGTTTGAAATTTAAATAAAATCATTCCTAGTCTTGTAGGATTAATCAACGTTATGCCTGCTTCTTCAAAAGTTTCTCTAATTGCGCTTTGTTCTAAACTTTCTCCCTGTTCAACTCCTCC
>C687J35174_10011335_pt1 | contig 10984 bp, 8 predicted proteins | sample RifCSPhighO2_01_FD_35174 | JGI IMG/M metagenome (IMG submission 35174) | reverse complement strand
CTTGCCTTAACCATTTACGGAGATCTTGATCTGACGCTTCTTGACGAAATGCCCCCTGGCCGCAAAGAAGTGGAGACGCGCATTGTCTCTCCCGAAGAACGCAGCGATGCGTATCGCTTTATCCACAAGCAGGTTTCTTTGGGGCGGCAGGCGTTTGTCATCTGCCCGCGCATTGATCCTAACGAAGGAGCCGAAACGAAAACCGTGAAAGAAGAATATGAAACGCTGTCCAAGAAGATATTTCCCGATCTTGCAATCGGAATGCTCCACGGGAAAATGGCTCAGAAAGAGAAAGAAAACATCATGAACCGGTTCAGGCGGGGGAAAATAGACATTTTGGTGTCTACATCCGTGATAGAAGTCGGCATTGATGTTTCCAACGCCACGGTTATCGTCATTGAGGGAGCGGAACGCTTCGGATTAGCCCAGCTTCATCAGTTCCGCGGCAGGGTGGGCAGAGGAAAACATCAGTCTTTCTGTTTTCTTTTTTCAGAATCATCCTCGGGAAAAACCCGCCTGCGCTTACAAGCAATCCTGGAATCAAAGAGTGGTTTTGAGCTTGCAGAAAAAGATCTTAGGTTCCGTGGCCCCGGAGATTTTGCGGGCATAAAGCAATGGGGCATACCGGATTTTGCCATGAATCAGCTTACCAATCTTGCGCTTGTCGGACAGGCTCGGGAAGCGGCAACCGCCATATTGGAACAAGATATCGCCTTACGCTCCTATCCTCTTTTGGCTTTAAGGATTCAAGAACTGCGAGACAAACTCCACCTCGAGTAAACTTAGGATTTTCTATATTTCGGAGTCGTCCAGAATCCCATGTACTTTCCGAACAGCAATCTTGTCTGGGCGTCCAGCGCCGGGAAAGAGCTGAAAAACAGCATGATGACGGGCATGAATATCCACTGCAGGAAAAACAGGAGAATTCTGAATTTTCCGAGATTGGGCTTATGCTGAGGCAGAAGGTTGATGCTCAAAAACGCGGAAAAAACCAGTCCCACCATGCCGAACGTCAGCACGCGCGAGGTAAACCTTGGAAGGTTGTACGAAAGAAGAGACTGGCCAAAATCAGACCCTCCCAGCAAGAGAGGGAGCCAGCCGAGCAAGAATATGAGAATTGGGGCCGTTGCCCAGGACCAATGGCCCTCGATAAGTTCCATGGCCAGGGAAAATTTCTTCCGAAAGGGAATCCTGCGGTTCTTCCAGAATCCGAACAGCGCATAGGGTATCTCGCTCGCTCCGTACGCCCAGCGCCGCTGCTGTCTGTACATGGCTCCTAGGGTTCGAATAAACGAAGGGGCGGTGATCGCATCCATATATACGGGATAGAAGATGGGCTGAACCCGATACTCTCCGTCGTACCTGAGCAGGCATTGCCAGAAGATGCGCGAGTCGTCGGATACCACGTTGCAAAGCCTGTACCCCACGTCGGCCAATGCCCGAAAACTCATGGAATGAGAAGAAAACGTGATGAGTTTCTCCGGACGCTCCTGATTGATGGTCATCCAGAATGTCGCGGAAAACGAGAAGATGCGGGAAAGAGGAGAGGCCTGCCAGATGTTGTTCAGGAACAAGGGAATGGGCTGGAAGCTCGTGCGACCAGGGTTCTTGCACGTGAGATAGTGAAACGCGAGACACGCGAAAAACTGATTCGGAACCGCAGTATCGGCGTCAAATGAAGAAACGACAATTTGTTCATGGGGAATCTTTGAAGGATCGATGATTTCTTCTCTCGCTTTTCTGGCGGCCCATGCTTCGTTTGCCCCTTTGCCGGCAATTTCACCAGGCAAACCGGCTGGATGGACGGAGACAAGAAACCGAAAAAAGGAATTCTGAAACTCTTCTTGAAGGAGCGCTGCTTTTCGCAATTCTCTTTCCCCTCCGCGCCCCTCAATCGCAAGAACCACCATGAAGCGATCTTTTGGATATGCAGCTTGGACAAAGGACTGCATGCTCTCTCGCACAATCTGGTAGGGCTCCAGGTACGTGGGCACGATGATAAGATGATAGAGGTTTCTCCAGTTTTGAATCTGCCTGAGCTTGCCGAGCCAATCCTCTTTCTCGTGGATTCTCATCTTCTTGTATCCGGAACGCAAGTGAAAAGACAAATAGATGGAGCGCATCGTCCAATATACGACAAACGCCATGATGAAAAACGCGGTAGGAACGGGAAATAGCCAGGAGCCGATGACGGCTCCCAAGAGCGTACCCAAGGAAAGGATGCCGGGGAGCATTTCAAAAAACCGGTAGAGTCTTCGCTCTCCCGGATGCTCTATATCGGCTGCGGTGCCTATTCTTAAATACGAAGGCTGAGTCATGCGAGTGGCGCCAACGGGATTCGAACCCGTGTTTCATCCGTGAAAGGGACGCGTCCTAGACCGGGCTAGACGATGGCGCCTTGCTTGCATACAGTACATGAAAAATTGCCAGAAATCAAACGAAACGATATAATTTCTAACGGGATGGAGTTGGGAAAACGATACTCGCCAAAAGAAGTCGAAGAGCGCATATCAAAACTCTGGGAACGGGGCGATTTTTCTAATCCAGATACCTGCCTCCAAAAAGGCATCTGCGCGAATACGGCAAGGCCTTTTTCCATTGTTCTCCCACCGCCCAACGTGACCGGAACCTTGCACATGGGACACGCCGTCATGCTTGCGGTAGAAGACATTCTCGTCCGCTTCCGGCGCATGCAGGGTTTCCGCACGCTCTGGGTTCCCGGCACCGATCACGCCGCCATTGCAACGCAAGCGCGCGTAGAACAGGATCTCTACAAAAAAGAAAAGAAAACCAGGCATGATCTGGGCAGGGAGCCTTTTCTCAAACTGGTGGAAGATTTTGCGCAGGCAAGTCACGACATCATTGTCAATCAGATAAAAAAGATGGGGGCTTCCGTGGACTGGAGCCGCGAAGCCTACACGCTCGACGACCAACGGAGTTCGGCCGTCAAAGAGGCGTTTAAGCGCATGTACGATATGGGGATCATCTATCGCGGAAACCGCGTCGTGAACTGGGACCCTGCCATGCAGACCACCGTGTCTGACGACGAGATCGAATGGAAAGAAGGACGGGATCCTTTCTATTATTTGAAATACGGGCCTTTTGTGATCGGCACTTCGCGCCCGGAAACAAAGTTTGGAGACAAATACGTGGTCATGCATCCCGACGATACAAAGTATCAAGAATACCGACACGGCCAAAAAATTGAGCTGGAATGGATCAATGGAAAAGTAACGGCGACCGTCATTAAAGACGACTCCATCGATATGGAATTCGGCACCGGAGTCATGACCATTACTCCCTGGCATGACCGGACGGATTTTGAGATAGCAGAGCGCAACAAACTGGACAAAGAACAGATTATTGACGAAAAAGGGCTTCTCCTCCCAATTGCCGGAGAGTTTGCCGGGCTGCATATCAAAAAAGCACGTCCGCTCATCGTGAAAAAACTGGAGCAAAAAGGACTTTTGGTAAAGATAGATGAGAAATATACTCATCGCGTCGCCACCAATTCCCGGGGCGGAGGAATCATTGAACCCCAAATCATGAAACAATGGTTCGTGGACGTGAACAAGGAATTTTCTTTCCCGCATGCAAAACTCCAGGGCATCAAGGAAGGAGAACGTGTCACCCTCAAGAAACTCATGCTCCACGTGGTGCAAAACAAGGAAATCACCATCCTTCCTGAACGCTTTGAAAAAATCTACTACCACTGGATTGAAAACCTCAGGGACTGGTGCATTAGCCGGCAAATTTGGTATGGGCATCAGATTCCGGTTTGGTACCGCAATGAAAATATATACGTAGGAATACAGCCGCCAAAAGAAGAGGGGTGGGTACAGGATCCCGATACGCTCGACACATGGTTCTCATCCGGGTTGTGGACATTTTCAACCCTCGGATGGCCCGATGAAACCTCAGATCTGAAAACCTATCACCCCACGTCTGTATTGGAAACAGGATATGATATTCTTTTTTTCTGGGTTGCAAGAATGATTTTAATGAGCACGTACTTACTCGGCGAAGTTCCGTTCCGCACCGTATACCTGCACGGACTCGTGCGCGACGAACAGGGAAGAAAGATGTCAAAATCTTTGGGAAACATCATTGACCCCTTGGAAATGATAGAGAAGTACGGAGCCGACGCCACGCGGCTTTCTCTCATTATCGGAGCGGCTCCTGGCAACGACATGAGGCTTTCGGAAGACAAGGTGCGGGGATATCGCAACTTCGTAAACAAGATATGGAATATTGCGAGGTTTGTTCTCATGCAGATAGAGGACACCCCTGCAAAAACACAGCTCTCCGAAGAAGACAAGAAGATCCTTGAAGATTTTGCCAATGTTGCAAAACAGGCAACGGTTTCTTTGGAAGCATTTCGTCTTTCGGAAGCCGCGGATATTCTGTATCATTATCTCTGGCACACATTCGCAGACATCGTACTCGAAGAATCCAAGCCCGTGCTGCAAAATCCAAAAACCGCAACCTCTCGGCAATACATACTGCTTTCCATTCTCACGGATTCGCTCAAGTTGCTGCATCCTTTTGTGCCCTTTGTCACGGAAGAACTTTACCAGTTGCTCCCCCTTAAAGATAAGAAGGAGTCGCTCATGATTGAACGGTGGCCGGTGCAGCCATGAACTATTTTCTCTTGCTTCTCTTTGGAATATTGCCGAGTTTTATTTGGCTTTTGTATTTTCTGAGAAAAGACGTGCACCCCGAGCCCAACCGCATGATTCTCCTGGTGTTCACGGCAGGCATGGGAAGCGCGCTCGTGGCGCTGGCCATTGAACGCATCGTGTTACCCGTATTCAGCACCCTGCCTTCTCCTCTTTCTGCATTCGTTTCTCTCTTCATAGGAGTAGCCCTTGTGGAAGAAGTCGTGAAATACGGAGCCGTGCGCTTCACGGTGCTGAAAAACAAAATAATAGACGAACCGATAGACATTCCGCTCTATTTCATTGTAGCCGGACTCGGATTTGCGGCGCTTGAAAACGCCATGGTGCTCATGGGGGCCGGAGTGCCATGGAACACTCCCGAGATTGCGGGACTGAACGCGCTGCGATTCCTGGGAGCCGTGTTTCTTCATGCACTTGTTTCGGGAATGCTGGGGTACTTTATCGTCCAGAAGCGCTTTCTTTTAGGATTGCTCTTCGCAATAATCTTGCATGGTCTTTTCAACTGGTTTATACTCAATGAACAGGGGCCGCTCCAATTTGCCGTTCCGGCTCTCATTATCGGAGTTCTGGCAACGACACTCATGCACGCCCTTCAGCAATTAAAAACCGCGAAATAAATAACGGAGAACTATATATGGCATCTTTTTTTGAAAAACTCAGGACCAGCATGGGCATTGAAGATATAGAGCAGGAGAAATTAACTCCGAAACTCCCGCCTGCCACTGCGAGGCACGAGCGGGCAGGAAAAGAGAAACCCCCCATGACGGCCGTAAAGAAAATCCGGGTAAAGGAAGAAAACGGCCCTTCGACTTCGCTCCCTTCGACACCGCTCAGGGCAGGCAGGGCAAGTGAAGAAATTTCCGACGCAGAAGGAGAGCTTGCGGTAGACGTATATCAAACAGACGATGAGATCGTGGTTCAATCTGCCATTGCCGGGGTGAAACCCGAAGATCTGGATATCACCGTGGAACGGGATACCGTCACCATCAGGGGAGAACGGGGCAGCTCGGTGACGGAACATGCGAAAAACTACTTTCATCAAGAGTGCTACTGGGGCGCGTTCTCAAGGCAGATCATTTTGCCAGAAGAGGTAAACCCCGGCATGGCCGAGGCCTCTATGAAAAGCGGAATTCTCACNCTGCGCCTGCCAAAAACAGAGCGCCAGAAGATAAANAANGTACAGGTAAGGAGCTGAACTCAAAAAGTTCTCTGAAGAACCTTTGCGGTCAAATACTCAACGGGAGAAAAATTGTCTGTGAGTATTTGATATGGCGACAAATCAAATTTATCAACATCAATCGCTTTATTTTGGAGAGAACGAATTATTGGATTCGTGTTTTGAAGAAGCGCGGCTGCACTCAAATCTATTTTTTTACTGCCGGTATATCCGACCAAAATTATATTTTGCAAGGTTGTTTTTTCCGGCGATTCAACCGCAAAAAAATAGCTGTTTGGGAAAACGCTCTGAAATGTTTTTATCTCCGACATGACGAGAGACGGCTGCTGTCTCGATAAGTCTCCTATCAAATTGGCGATGAATACACCATTGTCAGCCAACCTTTCTTTCGCGATTGTAAAAAATTCTTGCGTGGTGAAATGGGCAGGAATGGAGAAAAGGGAATAGTACACATCGCTAAATATCAAATCATATTTCTTGTCAGAATCTCGAAGTAGGCGGCGGCCGTCCTCTATGTAATTTTGCAATCTTGAATTATCTTTTACGCCAAAATATTCTTTCGCGAGATTGAATAATGACGGCTCTATTTCAGAAACATCAACCGCTGCGTTTGGCAATTCCGCCAGGAGCACTTTTGGTATGGAATACGCGCCGCCGCCCATGACGAGAGCATTTTGAACATCTGGTTTGAAAACTTTGTAAACCGAATAGTATTTAGTGTAGTCATAAACCAGATCGGTTGGGTCGTCAGAATCGAGAAACATCGCACCGGATCCGCTCCGGTCTTGCTGAAAAAATCTTGCTGGTCTGCCAGCGTATGTTCCGTCATAAATTGTTATTTTTTCATAAACGCCATCTTTGCTATACAGAACATCACCGCGCATTTGCTGAACGGCGAACAAGGTTATGGCGGTCAAAAAGACACCTGCAAATAGAGATAGAAACAGGTGATTTTTATCAAAACCGAATATTGCAAGCGGAATAAATCCAAGGATACATAGAACAATCCCCGTGGCTATGATGATATGGTCTATGCCAAAATGGGGTATGAGGATGAAACCCGCGAGCAAACTACCAATAATGCTCCCCAATGTAGACCAAAAAAAGATTTTCCCAGCAACGCTGCCGACTCCTTGTTCCGGAAATTGAACACTCTGCAATTTGACGGCATAAGGCGACAGCGCGCCAAGCAACAACGCAGGGGGAAGGAATAGAAACAGAGACGAAACCAAGGGACCTATGGTAAAAGAAAGACTCATACTCAAAATCGGAAGGATTATTATACCTAGAAAATGAAACGCAAGGAGAACAAGGCCGCTCACAAGGATTATTCGGAAAAACCATCGTAACGATGGGTGGCGATCTGCAAACTTTCCACCCGCATAATATCCAACACTCAGGGCTGCAAGTATCACGCTTATCACGCTGGATACTGTAAAAATCGTGTTGCCGTAGTAAGGCGAAAGGATTCGGACGGCAACAACCTCAATAATTAAAACGCACGCTCCGGTGATAAATACAGAAATAGGAAGTAAATTTTGCTTTAGAAATTTCTCCATTGTTGTGGTGTCGAGGGGGAGATTCGAACTCCCATGGGTTTCCCCACCAGATTCTAAGTCTGGCACGTCTACCTGTTCCGTCACCTCGACAAGGCGACCCCAGCATATCTTAAATCCTCAAAAAATACACGCCCCTTGTATGACAAGGGGCGGGTATTTAAACAGGTCTTCTTTGCTCTGACTATAGACCTGTCGCTGCCCTAATGACAACAGGAAGTGCTCGTGCGAGCAATGCCACGATGATTCCCACTGCGGCCCAAATGAGTTTCTGCCGCGCCTGGAGAACCTGGGCAGGATCTGCTCCTGCGGTAACGAATTGAAACGCGGCCAGGACAATGAAAATAACCGAGAAAATAACAAGGGCGGTGAATACGAAATTGATCACCTTGTCCAAAACGGCAAGCAGCTCATTAACAGTTTGGGGGCCCACAGGAGCAGTCTGTTCGGTGGTGGCGAACGCAAGCGTCGCGACTCCCAAGAGAAGAAGCGCGGGCGCTATTGATGTAACGATTTTTTTCATCTTTTTTGATTGAATTGAATGGTGTTTATGATTGAGTTCGACCTTTTGTAAAATTTCTTGTTGGTCTTATATCCCAAGCACGTTTCTCAATACGGCAACCAGTCCCTTTGCAAGCAGTATAACAGTAAGCCCGATGGCCGTCCAGAGCAGCAGCTGTTTGCCTTGCGTTATCTTTGCGGGGTCTCCGCCTCCGGTTATGAACATGAATCCTCCGACAATGACCATAATGGGCGTTATCGCAAGAGCGATCGTGAAGATAAAGTTGATGATTCCGTCTATGAGATCGGTCAACGTGCAGGCCGTCAATGGATTTGTAATGCACACGGCGGTACTGCAGATAGCTGGCTGAGGACAGGGGGCGGCGGCAAAAACCCCTCCGGCAATAAAGAGCGCCGGGGCAAAGAATAGAAGGAATCGCACGGCTGGTTTCATGTCTGTATTCTACTACACGCAAGCGGCAGACACAACCTTATCCCCCTCGTCCATGCGCATGATGCGCACCCCCTGGGTGCCACGACTAATCTTGGCAATGGAATCTATGGGGGTGCGAATGACCTGGCCCTTGCGCGAGATGACCATGAGATCTTCTTCTTGGCCGCAGAGCACCTTGGCATATACCACCTCACCTGTCTTTTGGGTCACGTTTGCGGTTTTCACGCCAGAGCCCCCGCGAGTCTGAATGCGGTACTCTCGAACGCCGGTCCTCTTGCCGTAGCCGTTCTCCATAACCACAAGCAAGTATGATTCCTGACTTCCCTTTGCTTGCCCCGAGTGGGGCACAACGTCCACGCCCACCACCTCGTCTCCCTTTTTGAGGCGCATTGCATGAATACCGGCAGCCCCCCTTCCCATAGATCTCACGTCTTTTTCCCTGAAGCGGATGGATTGCCCCTTCTTTGTCACCACGAGAATCTCGTCTTCTCCCGTGGTCTTGCGCACGGCGCGTAAGGCGTCTCCTTTCTTCAAAGAGATGGCGATGAGGCCCGAACGCCTGACGTTCTTGAATTCGTCAATGGCGGTCTTTTTGGCAATGCCGTTTTTCGTCACCATGAACAAATATTTCATTCCCTGCTCCGCATCCTTTTTCCCCGCGGCAAACAAAGACATCACATTGTCTTGAGGAGTGATTTCCAAGAAGTTGAGGAGTCCCCTTCCCTTTGCGACTCTTGTGCCTTCCGGGATCTCGTACACCGGTACCTGAAACACCTTGCCAGAATCCGTAAACGACATGAGAAGATCGTGCGTCTGGGCCGAAAGGATGTGTTCCACGATGTCATCCGACACCGTCTTCATGCCCATCATGCCCTTTCCCCCGCGTTTCTGCGATCGGTACGAAGCCGGATTGATGCGCTTGATATATCCTCCCTGCGTCAGGGTAATGATGGTTTCTTCCTCCGGAATGAGATCTTCTTCCGCGATTTCTCCGACCTGCGATATCTGCGCCCTGGTGCGCCTGGCGTCTCCAAACGTTTCTTTCAGCTGCAGCAATTCTTTTTTGATCACTTCTTTGAGTTTCTTTGCCGACTCCAGGATTTCGGTAAGCCCTTTGATGCGAGCCTTGAGCTGCGCCATCTCGTCGTCTATCTTCTGGCGCTCCAAACGAGCCAACTGGGCAAGTTTTGTTTCCAGAATGGCGTTTGCCTGAACCTGGGTGAGGCGGAAACGCTTCATTAAGTTGTTCTGGGCCTCGTCTCTCGTGCCAGACCTTCTGATGATCTTTATGACTTCTTCAATGTTGGCCAGGCACTTGAGGAGTCCTTCTAAGATGTGCGCCCTCTCCTGCGCTTTCTGCAGTTCAAAACGCGTCCGGCGCTCTATGACCTGTTTCCTATGGACGATGAAATAGCTGAGGACTTCTTCCAAAGACATGGTCTTCGGCTGAATACCTTCTGCCAATGCAAGCATGTTCAAATGGAATGTTTTTTGAAGGTCTGAAAACTTATAGAGGCGATTCAGAATCTTTTGGGGATGAGCATCCCTCTGCAAGTCAAACACGATGCGCAAGCCGTCTTTGTCTGACTCGTCGCGAATATCCTTGATGCCTTCAATCCTTTTTTCCTGCACCAGTTCCGCGAACTTCTCAACCAAAGACGACTTCACCACCTGGTAAGGAATCTCGGTAATGACAATCTGCGTGCGCCCAGATTTTCCTTCTTCAAACACTTCGGCTTTCCCCCGCACCACAATAGGTCCTTTCCCCTGAGAGTAAGCGGCAATGATTCCCTTGCGGTCAAACATGACGCCTCCGGTCGGGAAATCCGGCCCTTTCACAAACTGGAACAAGTCTTCGGTTGTGGCGTTTCCGTTGTCGAGCAAGTACATCAAGGCATCCACGAGTTCTGTCAGGTTATGGGGCGGAATATAGGTTGCCATGCCAACGGCAATACCCAGAGTTCCGTTCAGTAAAAGCTGGGGAAGAGGAGATGGAAGCACAACGGGTTCTTTTCTGGTGCCGTCGTAGTTTTCAACAAAATCAACGGTTTCTTTGTTAATATCCTGCAGCAGCAGTTCGCCCATGCGGGAAAGGCGCGCTTCCGTGTAGCGATGGGCTGCTGGTGGATCACCGTCGACGCTGCCGAAATTTCCCTGGCCGTCAATGAGCGGATAGCGCAACGCGAAGGGCTGGGCCAAACGAGCCATGGCGTCATACACCGCAAGATCGCCGTGCGGATGATATTTCCCGAGCACTTCTCCGATGATGGTGGATGATTTGCGGTGTTTTGCTGCGTGCGTCAACCCCATATCCTGGGCGGCATACAAAATGCGCCGATGCACGGGTTTCAGTCCGTCTCTCACGTCGGGAAGCGCCCGCGCAATAATGACGGACATCGCGTAATCCAGGTAGGACTCTTTCATCTCCTGGCTTATTTCGCGGGGACGCACTTGACCCAACTGCTGAAGTTCTGTTTTTCCTGATGCCATAGTCGTATTACGATACCAATGTTTTTATTCTCGCGATGGTGGTCAGTACAAACCAAATAATCATCGCCAACCCTGCCACAACGATCGCTATCCAGAATATGAGCTTGCGTTTAGCTTCTGGAAGCCT
>C687J35174_10011333_pt1 | contig 10985 bp, 10 predicted proteins | sample RifCSPhighO2_01_FD_35174 | JGI IMG/M metagenome (IMG submission 35174) | reverse complement strand
TTCTGTTGATTCCGGTCGGCCTGTTTGGCTTGACACCTGTTATAGTTCCACCGGTCAATACCCTCCTCCTAAAACTGCCCTGCGAATTAAATGCCAAAAATCCATAACCGGCTGCAACTGGATCATTCCCCTCTGCAGTATACGGAAGCTTTTCAATGTTGCCTGTATCTGAGCGCCATAAAGTGACTGAACAGCTGCCGCAATTTGAAGTGCCATCATCAGAGCCGCGGTATGCCATCCATAAGGCATTATTATAAACAGTAAGCCTTGGAAATCCTGCGTATCCAAAATCTTTGACAAGCGTTACATCCGATAAATCATAAGACGAGCGATAAAGCTTGTTATCAACCGCTATGTATAATTTTCCCTGATAAAATGCGACATCGGGGAATACTCCCTCTCCTAAATTTTTTGCTGCAATAATAGATGCAAGTCCGGGTGATGTGGTTGGATTCGTTTGAGTAGGCAGCGAACTTGTCGTTGTTTTCTTCACGACAGCAACTCTTACAGTTTCTCCGCCTCTNCTGTCGCTCCAAGCCGCAACAGCGTAATTTTCATTTCCATCTGCCGCTGCTTTTGGATTAAGTGTCGTGATTCCTTGCCATAATCTTGACAAAGAGCCAATATTGTTATTGAAGAAATACACCATTCCATTGTCATTATCTTCAGCAGTTGTCATGTCTCCTGCCCATGAAGGATCAGCATAATTTGGAACTGCATTTCTGTCATCATCTGTCATTTTTACAGTCCCATCAGGAAGTATCCTTGAAATTCCGGTGGGTAATTGGTCACGCACTGCAACAACTTCCCCTCCTTCTAATAGCCTTCTTTGTACTTTGCCGTCTTTTTGCCATGCGATGTAGCCATTTCCAACCTCAATGGGGTTGTTTCCAAGTCCTCCGCCTAAGTCCTCAGTTGTTTGCAAATCACTCCTCCATAACTTTACTGATTCAGGCATAACATTGGCAGAATTATCTCCAATCCTGTACGCCATCCATAATATACTGTCATGGACAGTCAATTTCGGAAAAGCCTGGCCGCCATAGCTTGGAAATGAAGCAACCTGCTGATTGGATAAGTCCGGAGCGAAATTATACAGCTTTAATTCACCCTGCTGCTGGACAGCTAGCCATAATTTTCCATCATAGAATTCAACGTCAGGAAAAGTTCCAAATCCTAGTTCCTTAGTAGCAATTACAGATGAACTGAATGTTGGATTGGGATTAGTTACCTGCGGATTGCTTAAGTCAATTCTCTGCGAGTTTGCAGGAACCTTTACAACCTTTAATTGTCCTTTGTCACCATTGGCCGCAATTATAAACTTTCCATCAGCATATTTAACATCCAATCCAGCTGCCTCCGCTTCTACCGTAATGGCTGCTTTTTCTCCCCATGGCCTTATGAAAACATATCCTTTTTTGTTTGTATCATCCCATGAAGAAGTAAAAACCCATGGGCTGTCCTCAACAAATATTATCCCCCCTACGCCTTCCCAGCGCCATGGCGCAACCGTTAAATCAATATCCTGCCCTTGAGGATTAATTCCATGAACCGGCCCATAGCCCCCATAAATTACATATCCTTTATTAATTGCCCATTGTTGAAGAGGAACCTGNGGGGTATATGTTGCAGTCACAGCTCCATTATGCCAAACTTTNAGNGCAGAATGNTCATTGTCTGCTGCAAAAGCGAGCCAATTGTCATTGCCTATTGCTACTCCATACATATTTGTGGCAAGAATTGAATTGTCATAAGCTATTCTAAAATTATTATTGCGCGTGTCTGCAATCCAGCTTGCCCAATGGTTGTCTGCGGCTACGAAAGTGTTGCCGGCAACTAATGCCGGGTCATCATTTGTTTTTCTTGCTATCCATTCTCCAACTTTCACTTCGTACCTATCTGCAGTATTCTCTCTTTGGGAAACAAAATTCAAGAATGTGAGCGTATCAGGCTTTATCCATTGTCCGCCAAAGCTCTGCCCAGTTGCTTGAGAAAAGCTTCTTTCCTGCCCTGTTTGCAAGTCCACAACCCAACTCTCTCCAAATCCATAGGTCACATATCTCCCATCAGGAGATATTTGCGGGAACCAGCCATTGTTTGTTAATTTTGGGCTCCAGACTTTTGAAGGAGTAACTGGATTTATTGTGGTTGGACCCTTAGTTGGCCTACCCATCAATGGGACAAATGGCCCGCATATCGGGTCAGAAGGATTTGGATTACAAATGCAGCTAATACCCTTGGAACGGACGCAAGTTTTCAGATAATTATCAAGTGCTAGAATAATTTTATCTTTATCAACAGAAGCCGGCTGTCTTTCACAGTCAACCCCTGGATGGCACACTCCTGCGCATGCATCATCCAAAGCTTTGTATTCATTTTCCACCCAGCTCTTGTAGGTAGCAGCAGGAACTCCTTGATAAGTGAAATCCGAAGAGCAACTCAATGCAGTTCTGGTGTTTCTTATCGACCATACAGCTTCCCTGCATACAGTGAAAATACCCACATCCTCTTTTGCTCTTGCGCTTATATAAGAACGGGGATCGGCCATTTGTTCCACGCAACTCGGATAACTGGCAGTCGGATTAACAGCACTGATTCCAGAACCACTTATTGTAATTGTCTTTCCATTTGAAATTTTATCCCTTGCCTTGTAGATTTTTACATTATAGGTTCCGCTTGGCAAATCACTTGGAACCCTTATCGTTGCTATGCTGCAATCAGAATTTACTGCCCCAATATAGGAATTCCTTCCATTGTCCCCGTAAAACTGTATGGTGTGGGTCAAGAATTTTCCGCTTATTGTCAAAACTATTCCGCTTCCTAATGTTGTTGGGCTTAATGAATCAATTTGTGGCAAAGTGCCAGTTGGGGCATTGCAATCAGATGGTCCAGGCGTAGGATTTGCCGGGTGGTTATCGCCAGAAACTGGCAGCCATTGCCATTCTGCACCGACTCCGGAATTATCATCAACTGCCATTATAACATCAATTCTTCTAACTTTTTTTCCTGGCTCGTATTCAACATCGAAATCAATAACATCCTTGCTGCCGCTGACTTGTGTTGCACTAAGTCCTGCAGTATTTAATCCGCTTATCACATCGGATGTTAATTTTGGAGATGCAAAATTTGAGAAAACTCTTCCTGCTTTATATTTTGGAGTCTGCACGGCGCAGTTCATGAATTTATTATAGTCAAAACCTCCAAGCTTGTTAAAGTAAGGTCCCTGGCCGCAGCTTCCATCACTGCCACCACCTGGTGTAGGATTAGGTGCAGGGGGGATTATTGGAGAACCACCGACGCCCCATGTTGTTGAGGAAAGCGCGCCGCTCAATGAATCAAGGAAGTTTCTTTCGGCGCTGCTTAATTGCGACTGCAGGCTGTTGCTTCTCAAATCAAAGCCTGATTCTGTGTGGAATGTCCATGCAGCTGCGCCTGCTGACTTTGCCTGTGTGGCTGCTGTTATAAAATTCTGGCCAGTCAGGCCGTTGTTGCCAACCCATCTCTCGGGTTCCTGGAGATATACTGGCTTGCCTGATGCAACAAGCGTATTGACAACGCTGCTTGTTCTGGAATACCAGTTGCTCACACGTGATTCGTGATATGCAATAACATCCAAACTTTCCTGGTTTGCAGCGTTTATCGTGCCGGTTTCGCCGGTCGTATCTGTAGTTGACGCTGTGACAATTCTGCTTGGGTCTATTGTTTTGACGGCATCGCGGAGTGACTTAACCTGGCTGACTGTCAAATAGGTCCCGCGCCCAGCAAGGTCATATTCATTCTGAAGGTCAAACAAAACATTCCTGTAACTCGTAAGCTCGCGGGTAGCTGCTTCTGTTCCACTTTTGTAAGCGGCGAAATTATTTTCCAGGCCTGCCGTTTCCTTGGCGAACGAAACGTCAACAACAAGCCCCCTTGCCTGTGCCTTGTTGAGCACGTTCTTTAGTTCTGAAAGTTGCGCAGCTCTCAGATTTCCGCTGCTGTCCATAAGCGTGTCGCCGGGCACATTGTTATAATCAAATCCTTTCCACCAGTTGGGAAAAATTCTTATGCCGCCAATGCCCTTTGATGTCAGGTAAGCAAAGTCGCTGTCCAGTGTACTGTCCGAAGCGCGCAGTGCATCAAAGTAGGAAACGAAAACTAAATATTTTGTCTGTCCAAAAAAGGTAAGGCCCCTGCCGGTGCCTGTTCCTCCCCCGCCCGTACCGGCAGGTTTTATTCCAGTACTCATGTAACTCCACGGTCCGACATAACCATCAAGAGGCCGGCAGGGGGTAGATTGCCCTAAATTTGGATTTGGCTCATCTCTGCATCCTGCATTATCGCGGGCAATTTCGTACATCTCGCCCATCATAACTCCATTCACCATACCTGTTTGTATAGCCAGATTATTTGGCGACGGATTGCAATTTCCATTCCAGCCTCTTGCCGCTACTTGCCCATTTGAATTGAGATATGCCACCACGTCCATCTTAAATCCATCTACATCAGTGGAGCCTGTCCAACGAGGCAGTACTGCGTTCATAGCATTTTTTACAACGCTTTGTTTAGTTGTACCTTTTCCAGTAAAATAATTACAACCTGCACCTGCCACTAAATTGGCAGTTAAAATTAAAGCTATAGAAAAAAAAAGTAAAAATAATGATAAACTTGCCTGGCACCTATTACTTTTCATGTAGCTTTCCTTTTTTATTATTATGCTGAACCTAACTCAAATTTTCTTCATCCCTCAAATCAGCCCTGGCAGCGTATCCAAAGCTAAAGCTGTCAATGTCAAATGCGGCGATATGGCTGCTGCAGTAGATATTTTTTGACGCAGCGTATTCTTTCAGAGTTCCGTCCTCGTTGTAATGGTAGAAATTGATTAAGCTTGGGCAGTCTCCAACAATTTTCGGGTCATATTTAATCCTGATTTCTACGGGGCTGCTGAATGTTGTGCCGGCTGGCCCAAACTGGTATATCTCGCTCGCGCGATTTTTGGAATCAATCATAGGATTTTCCACACTTTTAATTGATATCTCTTTTGTGCTCGTTGCCGCGCCTGCCGGGACTATAATTAAGACAGAGCCGTCAGAGGATTTCAACACAGTTGTTGCGCCTTTGTTTAGGGCAGTGCCGGCTGCGCCATTCTTATCCGCACTTTTTTGTGATGAGATATAATTAATTCCAATTACAGCCACTATGCCGACTATCGCAATCAGGAGCCAATACACAAGAACTTCAGAACTTAAACCGCCTCTTTTCTGCATAACTAATCTCTTTTATAGTATGTTTAAATAATTTTCTAATATGCCGGCTGCATTTGATTGTAATTCTGTTAAAGGTGGGCGGAGGGCAACTGAATGGCATTTGGTACAGCAGGTACCTGCGTGTGGAATATAATGGAGCATGCTCACAATTGTCAAAAAAATTCCCTCCCTGAAGAATTTAGTTTATAGAAAATAAAAATTTAATTTAATACATTATAGAAATATTTATATGAATCAGTTCAAACTTAATTTAAAATGAACAAAATAATTTTGGATACAAATTTTTTGATGATACCCTGGCAGTTTAGGGTGGATATTTTCTCGGAATTTGACAGGATTTGCAGCTTCAATTACAAATTATACATTTTTGAAGAGACAATTAATGAGTTGAGGGGCATAATGAATGACTCAAATTCAAGCGGAAAGGACAAAAAAGCGGCGGAATTTGCGCTAAAATTAATCAAATTGAAAAATATTAATATAATCAAATCAAAAAAGAAAGACGTAGACTCTTTAATTTTAGATAATGTGAATGAAGATGATTTTGTTGCAACGCAGGACATGCAGCTGAAACGGGAACTGGTCAAAAAAAGAGTTTCTTTGATAGCATTAAGAAAGAAGAAATATCTTATTCTGAACGAAAGAAAGCTTTATAAATAATACCCGTATCCTAAGGGTCATAGTGGCTGGTTGAAGCCACCTAAAAATAAGGGTTAAAAAAAATGTTCTATAAGGTAGAATTAAAAGACCACATCAGAGTGCCTCCTAACCTATTTGATTTGCCGTTGGAAGAGGCCGTAATTAAGAGAATCAAGACTAAGTACAGCGGTTTTATTTCAAAGGATTTGGGCATTGTCATAGATGTATCCGGGATGAAAGACATAGGAGAAGGGATTATAATCCCGGGAGACGGCGCATCCTACTACGATGTATCGTTCGAGCTTTTGACTTTCAGGCCCGAAATGCAGGAAGTCGTTGTCGGTAAAATCAAGGACATAGCGGAATTCGGCGCTTTCATCAACATAGGCCCGATTGACGGCATGATTCACATTTCGCAGACAATGGATGATTTCGTGAGCTTCAGCAAGGACAAGACGCTTACCGGGAAAGAAACCAAGCGGGTTTTAAAGGTTGCAGACCTTTGCCGGTCAAGAATTATTGCAGTTTCATTCAAAGATGTCCTAAACCCAAAATTGGGGCTGACTATGAGGCAGCAGGGCCTTGGAAGGCTGGACTGGATAAAAGAAGAAGCTGAAGCAAAAGCTCCGAAGAAAGAGGAAAAGGAAGGAAAAGAAAAGGAGCCAAAAGAAAAGAAGGAGAAGAAGTAATTAAAAATTAAATTCAACGGTGAATTAAAATGAAAAAAAAAGTATGCAAGAGATGCAAGATGTTCGTCGAAGGCCCAGAATGCCCTATGTGCAAGACAAACCAGTTTTCAACGAACTGGCAGGGCAGATTGAATATAATTGATGCCAGCAAATCGGTAGTAGCAGAGAAAATAGGTCTTAAATCAAAAGGCGAGTACGCAATTAAGGTAAGGTGAGCAAAGTGCAGGTAAAAGACGTTTCAAAATCTGAGGAGCCTCTGTTGTCAAGGACACTGGTCAAGGCAAATCTTGAATTTGATGGTTCTACTCCTTCGTATGCAGAGGTAGCCACAGCCCTCGCCTCAAGCCTGAAATCAGACGAGAAGCTTCTCGTAATAAGGCACGTTTACAACCATTTCGGCGCAAAAAAGGCTGACGTTGTCGCTTACGTTTATTCCGATGAGCAGAAAAAGCAGTTCATCGAGCCGAAATTAAAAGTTAAGAAAGACAAAAAGGCAGAAGAGAAAAAATAAAAATTATAAACTAAAAATGGCAGCACCAGCAAAACCAGCGGCACAAAAGCCTGCATCAAAGGCGTCAAAAGGCGCAAAGAAAGGCAGATGGAACCTGTACGAGAAAGCAGGAGATAAACTCACAAGAAAGAACAGGACCTGCCCTAAATGCGGCTCGGGAACTTTCATGGCAAAGCACGCAAACAGGTCAACCTGCGGCGCCTGCAAGTACACTGAATTCTCTAAGAAAGAATAAAATTATTATTTTTTGGTTCTATTTACTTTCCGATTGCGGAGTTCCAACTGCATTATCCATTGTCCCTTCTTTTCTAAGCCATTCATCCGGGTTCAGGAACTGGGATTTATCCTGCGTTATGTTCAGATAAACAACATCCCCTATTCCCCCAATATCTTGCACAAAAATATAGCCCCCGACTTGGAAATATCCTTCTTTTGTTGATTTCACAGTCAGTTTAATTTCTTTGTCTTCTTTCTCAATTAAGTTTCCCTTCCAATTTAAATTCCCGTCCACCAACGAAAATTCCGGNGGAAGGTATATTGTTGCGTTTGCAGCCACTGTCTCAACAGGCCGATATCCTTCCCCATACCCCCGGTCATATCTTAATTTATAGATAAGATTTACCGGCTTATCAGGGATTGGGTCTTCCAGAAAGCATAATTTATTCAGGAGCGGCAGCCCAACTTTTTGTTGATTCTCATTAGCAGGATATTTATCAAAGTCGCATTTATTTACCGCAGAATCCGGATTCTGCGACTGTTGGGGAGTGGATATATTTTTTTGCGAACAGCCTATTAAAAATACAATCAGGAATAAACATAGAAAAAATTTTCGGGCCATAAAAATCTTTTATGATCTAAAATTTATAAATCTTCCTATCCTTTGGCGTTATTGAAAAGTTGCAGGTTGCCATCTGCACTTGTGAGCATTATCTGATAACACGTAGATATCTTAAGGAAATTACGTGACTTGCGAGTGAGCTCGTTGCGAACTCGCTCACATGTCACAGGAATTGAGATCATAATGATTTATACTAACATGCGAAATGATGGCAACCGGAAGCCATGCTGAGGACTTTTCAATAACGTCTATCCTTTCCCGAATTTCTGCTGGAAAACAAGCAAATCTTCTGTAGTCAGCTTCTGTTTTTTCCTTATCTTCTCGTTGACTGCTTCCTCTTTTGATTTCAAGAACGATTCTTCTTCCCGTTTTCTTATATCCCTTTTATCAAGCTGTATCTTGTCAAGCTTTGATTTAACTTCATCCATTAATTTGAACTTGCCATTAAGCTGGGAGCCAGCTTCGTGAAACTGCTTCCTGAAATCAGAGAATTTTTTGAAAGCATCTTCCTCTTCAGCTTTAAGCTTGTCAATTTCTGCAGAACTCTTCAGAATTTCTTCATGCAGCACCTGGCTTTGCCTTGCCTTTTCTTGTATTGATTTGTGAAAATCGTTTGATTCTTTCCTCAGTTTTCTTACAGCATCAAGGGATTCTCTCACGCTTTTGTTTGATTCCTGCAGAATGCTTAATTTATCATAATCTTTTCTTAATATCTTTATCTTCTTCATCAATTCTTTTTCTTTCTCAAAAGAAACAGTGTCAGTCTCTATCTTGAATTCCAGATTGTCCATCTGCTTCCTTATCATGGAAGGGGAGCCTTTGACATCAAGTGATTTAGAAGATTCAGCTCTCTCTTTTTTTAGCCTCTCCAATTCGGAAGATTTGGAAGAAAGCTCTTTATTCAGCAAGTCCCTTTTTGCCTTTAAATCCTTGACTTCAGAAGTCAGGGCATCTCTTTTTGCTTTATTGTCCTTTATTTTCCGGATAGACTCTTTTATCTTAGCATTCAGAGCTTCTTTCTTGCCGAACCATAGCTCTTTTTCCTTGCTAATCTCATTAAGGGTGTTTCTTAATTTAGATATCTCTATCCTGTGACTGTTCAGCTCTTCGGCTAGCTCTTTGTGCTGTGATGCCATGAATTTGAGTATTCATTTTCATTATTGGAGACACTAAAAATAAAAAAATTAATGTGCCTACCCGAATAATGCGCCCAATCCGGCCGCTGCAGCTTCCTCTGATTTCTTCTCTTCAGCTGCTTTCTTTCCGGCGTCTGCCTTTGAGTCATGTTTCTGTTCATGCCCTGATGCTGCCGGTGCTGCTGCTACCTGAGCTACTGCCGCTTTCTCTATAGCTTCGTCTATATTGACNCCTTCCAAAGCTGCCACNANTGCCTTTATTCTTGCCTCATCCACTTTTGCNTGGGCTGATTCAAGCACTTTNTTGACATTCGCTTCATCTACNTTCTGTCCTGCTTTGTGAAGCAACATAGCTGCGTACACGTATTCCATTTTATTTACCTCCTAGTTATTTTGATTTTTTTGTTCTACTGAACAATCAACAAACGGGTCACCTCAATAAATTTTACTTAAAGAGGTCGTTTCCGTCGTTTATGATTATTATTTTGTTACCGAATTTTTTCCAATGATTAATTATCTAAGTTCTTACTCTAAATTAGCAGTCGACTTGACACTCTTCATCTGGCTGTCTGCTTTTCCGAGCAGTGATTCAATTATTCCCTTTTCAAGTATGTTCTGTGAAACTCCAAGATTTTTGGCGTCATTGTGGGCTTTTCCAAGCAGCACCTGTATAGTGCTCTTTGTTGCATAGCCAGCTTCAATTGCCAAATTGAATGCCCATCTTGCTGCATTGTTCAGTCTGCTCAAATATTCTTTTTCATCAACTGATAAAATTTCTCTTCCGTAAATTATGCCATTCTCATACACTGCAACCAAATCCAGCCCGACTTCCATTGGCTGAACTCCCAGCCTTGTCAAAATCTCAGCAACTTTCGGCTTTATTTTCTCGCCTGCCCTTGCAACAATGGTGTCTTCTTTTACCGCGACTTTCCCGCCCTCGACTCCTGATTTGATGCCTACCATGGCAAGCTCGCCTATAATCGGGCCCGGGGCAAAAGGCGTCGGTCCTTTGTTGACCACAATATCCCTTGGCGCTGTCTGCCCTGCCTTTGCCGGCGCAGGCGATTTGTTTCTCTGCAAAGTCCTGCTTAATTTGAAAGGATTTTCTTTTGTGAAAATTAATGCTGGCATTCCACCAAGGCTATTTTCCAGCTGCTCAATTCCTTTTTTATTTGATTTGGTCTGCTCGAATGCAAGCTTTATCAGCCTTCTCTTGGTCATGGTTATGAAGAATTTTCCTCTTAATTGCGCCCGCATTTTCTGCAATTGCGGAGCGGGAAGATTTTCCATGTTGACTACCCCGATAATGGGGTATTCATTAATCATCTTAACTAACGCATCTACAATTTCTTTCTTATATTCTGCAACGTGAGCGTGTACCTGTGAGCTCTTTGGTGCACTTACCTTTGTGGCTTGTTCCATTTTATTATTTTTTGATTGAATTTTTATTAATTTATTGAAATAAAATTACTTTGTTTCTTTAGTTACTTCTAATTTCTCGCCGACTTTTACCGGCTTGCCCATTGTTAATTTGATGTAAATGTCCTTTATGTTATGCTTTTCGTTCGGCAAAGCGTGAAGCACCGCGTTATAAACTGTCAAAGCGTTGTCAGTTATTTCATTTACACTCATGTCTTCTGAGCCGATTCCGCACTGTATTAGCGGGGCGCTTTTTGTTGTTGCCCTTACAGTTCTCTGGAATTTTTCATAGACCGGCTTTAGGTTTGCATTTGGCGGCACAACTCCGCCAGACTTAGGATTAGGCATCTTTCCCCTTGGGCCAAAAACTCTACCAAAGGACGTGGCAACTTTCGGCATTATGTTTGCCTGCGCTACAAAGAAATCGTACCCATTTGCCAGCTTCTTTATTTCCTTCTTGTCTTTTAATCTTTCAAAGCTGTCAGACATGATTGCGTGGTCAAAAAC
>C687J35174_10011329_pt1 | contig 10988 bp, 12 predicted proteins | sample RifCSPhighO2_01_FD_35174 | JGI IMG/M metagenome (IMG submission 35174) | reverse complement strand
GCTTCCCGTGCCTCCTCCGAGTCCGCAGGCGATAAATATCATATCAGCACCCTTCAGAACCTCCTGCACATCTTCCTTGGTCTCTTCTACGGCTCTACGGCCCATTTCTGGATTCATGCCGGTGCCTAGGCCTCTGGTGAGGTTCTTACCAATATGTATTCTTTTTTTAGCAAGAGAATGATGAAGATCCTGGGCATCGGTGTTTATGGCTATAAAGTCAACACCTTTGACCTTGGAAGTGATCATGTGATTTACGGCGTTTTTCCCTGATCCTCCGACTCCTATGACTTTTATTCGGGCAAAAGCTTCTATTTCTGGGGTGATGTTGGGCATGGTCAAATCTTATCAGATACAAAAAATTAGTCAAAAACACTAAAAGCCCGGTGAGCGGAGAACTTTTTATTTTCTAGCAAAGCGTAAAAATAAATCATGAAATGTGCAACCCTGCACATTTCATCTACGCGAGCGTAAGGGCTTTTTCTGTTTCAGGGTAAAAATTGCTTTAGCCAAGCTACTATGGTGCGCTTTGAGTTGTGGAATATTCTAGAGCTAGTATCTATCGGCAAATCCTCATCAGCATGAGCGCCCAAGATACACAGGCCATATGCTACGGCCCATGTAGAATCACGGAAACTTTGTTTTTCGGAGAGGCCCAGATTTACAACTGCGATGCGAGAGGGAAGGCGCAAGGCTTCCTTTGCCATTTCCTCTATACCGGAAAGACTGGCTCCGCCGCCGGTAATGATAATACCTGCTGGCAATAGTCCATTTCTTCCAATTTTTTTCAGATGAGCTTCTATGAGGTCAAAGATGTCGGAAAGTCTGGCAGATATGATTTCCTCAAGTTTCTTGCGCGGGTATGAACTGCCAGTAATAGCGCCTATCTTTATCTGCTCCGCTTCTTCTAAAGGCACCTTGAGACCGAGAGCAATGTCATTTGTAATATCTGTTGAACCCAGGGGAAAAACTTCTAGAGAAACTGGCATATTATTTTCGAACACAGCTATAGAGACTGTTTCTGCGCCGATATTGGTGAGAACGCATCCAGCCACCTTTTGGGATTTTGTGAGAGTTACCAGGCTTGCAGCTACAGGGGAGGCCATAACATCTTGAACGCTCACTCCTGCGTCTTCTACCGCTTGTATCATGTCATTCAAATGCTGTTCCAGACATGTGATATACAAAGTTTTTATTTCAAACTTGCTGCCCCTCATGCCTTCAGGTTTTCCCAGAACGACTTTTCCATCTATCTTGTATTGGGTGGGGATGCTATGTATGATTTTCTTATTGAGAAGAGCCACCGGAGGAATATCCTTTTCAGATTGCTCATGAACTCTCTTTATATCCAAAGCTGTTATTTCCAGATCTGCTCGTGAGATAACTACGGAACTCGTAGATGTTACTCCTCCCAACCCTATTCCTCCTATGGAAATGAAGGCCCTTCTGACCTTTACATCAGCTTTTTTTTCCGCTTCGGAAACGGCATGCTTTATGCTCTCTATAACATCGGCAATGTTTACAATATATCCGTGACGCAAGCCCCTCGACTCTACCATGGATGCAACTATGACTTTCGGCTGGTTTTTATCACCGATTTTTTCCCTGGCATCGCAAATAACCACCTTGATATGATGTGTTCCTATATCTATGCCAGTAATAATTGATCGTGACATTGAGACAGATGCTCATATGCCGAACTTTTTTCGGAAACGAGCCTCTATGCTCTCCATTGTACTACCATGATCGAATCCTTTCAAATGTGTGAGTCCGTGGATAAATAAAAAAGCCAAGAAATTTTCATAAGTTCTATCAATTTTTTTTGCTTCTGACTTCGTCATATCCAGATTTATATACATTTCTCCGAAATTTTCCGAGAGAGGGAAGCTTAAAATGTCTGTAGCTTTATCTATGTCTCTATATTTTCTATTTAGTTTTTTTATTTTATTCTTATTTACTATTATTACAGATAATTCATACTTTTTACCCAGGACTGCTTCCTTCATTTCTGTATAAGGTAGCTTGGGTAGTCTAGTTTTTACGGTATTTGTTATATTTAAATTTTTATCCCTCATTACTTGCTGTATCTTCCAGTTTTTTCTTGCATTTTTCCGAGTTTTATAAGCTTCTGCACCTCGGCTTTTCTGCGAAGAGACTTGAGAGTTTTCATTTTAGTTTTATAATAGGAAAGTTTGCGCACCTTGTAGCGAATACTACGAACGCGAGGCAATATACCCGCTCCTTGCACTTTCTTTGTAAAACGGCGCAATGTTCCCATGGAGTTTTCATTGCTGTTTCTTGTGACTTCCACATTTGTTATCATAGGTTCAACATATTAACATAGTCCCTGCTACTTTTCAAGCCTCCTCATGTATCTAGGCAATTCTTGAATACTGACTATTTCTTGGGCATGAGTAGCGTTGTTTCTTACTATAACCGTTTTTTCTACCGCCTCTTTCTTGCCCATGATGATAGAATAATCTATATTATATTTTTCTACAGCCGAGACTTGCGCTCCCAGACGATCGCGAGCCAGAGAGAGATAAAGGGGGATTTTTTCTTGCCTCAAACTGTCAATAATGGACAGGCTCAAAAGCTTTGATTCAAACCCCAACTGCACAAATGAGGCAAAAGGCCTCTTTACCTTTTTTATTTCCTTGCGCAGTTCAGCCTTGCTTCCTTTTATGAGCAGGGAAATGCCGACACCGTGTATTTCTCTTTTTAATCCTATTCTTTTCGAAAGTCCGTCATAACGCACGCCTATGGCTAGTGTCTTACTTTTCGCTGTGATGGCAAATATAGTCTCTGTGCAGTATTTCCTATTGCCTATGAGATGATTGTTTATATGATAGGGGATTTTCAAAACCTCTAGATATTCCAAAACCTCCTGGAAATGTGTTCTGCTGGATTCAGATAGAAAGTCCATTGATCGAGGAGCGCTTTCATTTATTTTTTTACATTTTTCATTTTGGCAAGTGAGAAGCTCAAAGGGATCTTTTTTTAGCAACTGTCGGCATTCGGCATGCATGTCATTTATATTTTTTCTATAATAATTTCCCAGATCGCGGCTGAAGCGGTTTATAGAATCTCTATCGCCTATGCTGTTTATCTCTACGCAAATATCTGTATAACCCTCTTCTTTCAGTATAGTTCGAGCCGTCTGTATGAGCATGGCTTCGGCTATGCTTTTTGACCCGCCCATAATTTCCAAATCGCAATATCTGCTGTATCCCGCGCTACCTTTTTTTATAGAGCCCTTGAATGGCTCTTTGAAATAAAACATCACTGGCTGTGGCATGGTATGCATATTATTTTCTGTATACATGCGCAGAAGCGCCACCTTTTCTTCCACATGAAGCGGCAAATGTACTTTGGAATTTTCTTCATTGTCTATATAGTCTCCTTCCAGAAGACTCTTTGCCTGGTCCAGATCAGTCTTTTTTATTTCCGGACTTTCGTGCGGATGGAAGCCGTAATAGATCGGTATTTCCCCTATTTTATCCAAATATTCGTAATTGGTATATTTTTTTTCTATTTTGTTCATAGGCCGGGAAATACGGAAATTTCGGAAACTGGAAGAAGCCTGACAAAAGGCCTGCCGACAATGTATTTTGATTCCAGAGGGCCCCATGTTCGCGAGTCGGAGCTTTCTGCGCGGTTGTCGCCCATGACGAAATATTCGCTTGAATCCAGATCTATCTTGAAGGTCTCGCTAGTTTTGTGAGAAACGGTCACATACTTTTCCTTTAACTCTATGCCTCGAGGATTGGAGTCGTTTATTATTGTCACCACGCCATCTTCTACCGATACAGTTTCTCCGGGAAGTCCTATTATTCTTTTTATAAAAAATGTTTCTGGGTCGCGAGGGTAGCGGAAAATGACAACATCGTATCTCTGTGGATTTTCAAAATGATATGTAAGCTGGTCAACGATGAGATATTGGCCGGTTTCAAATGTAGGATCCATAGAAGCGCCGCTGACTATAAAGGGTTGCGCCACATAAGCGCGCAAGGGGAGAACGATGGCAAGAGCAATAAGAGTGAATTTTACTATTTCTTTGAAAGAGTTTTCTTTTTTCCGGAAATTTTCAGTGTTCATTGCAGTCATTTTAATACGAAATGTCGTTTGACACAAGATTGGCTCTTGTGCCACACTATATCCATGGCATATATTATCGCAGGTTTGGGAAATCCGGGCGAGGAATACGAAAATACTCGGCACAGTACTGGGCGTATTATTTTATTTTCCCTCACAGACAATGATTTTAAAAAAGATAACAAGATAAATGCTCTGGTTTCAGAGATGAAAATAGGAAAAAATAAGGTAAAGCTCGTGGCGCCGGAAACTTTTATGAATAATTCCGGGAAATCTCTAGTGCAAGTTGTAAAAAGCATAAAAGCCGCAGAAAAACTGATCGTCATTTATGATGATTTCAATCTGCCTTTAGGAAAAATACGCATTTCATACAATAGAAGCTCTGGTGGACATAATGGTCTGGAGTCTATTATAAAATCTTTGAAAACAGAAGCGTTTGTGCGCATACGCATAGGAGTTGCTCCAGAAAATGCAAAAGGCACTGCCAAAGTTCCGCATGGGGATGAAAAAATAGAAAAGTTTATTTTAGGGAAATATAAAGATGATGAAATGAAGGTTATAAAGAAGGTGAGTAAGACGGTGAAAGAAGTGGTGGAGGTGATAATCAAAGAGGGAAGGGAGAAGGGGATGAGTTTATATAATGGTTGATAATAGTATCAAATATGGAAGATCTAATAAAATTTACTGAATTTTTGAAGACTGTTGATCTAAAGATTTATCGAGAAAAATTTTTAGCTATAAAAATAGTTGAAATGGACTTACCAAAATACATTCAAGCTATTTCTCTTTTATATAAAATATACTGGCAAGAAAAGAAACTTTTTACCTTTGATGACTTCTATAAAGAGTATATATCAAATTTAAATTATCTAATTGAAGAGTTTAGGGTTAAAACCTCAATGTGTGATAGGTGTTTCTATCTAGGGCTTCCAGCTAGAATATACAGAACATGGGCAAGTCTGATAACACAAATTCATGCCGGATATGTCGCCGAGTCAGTTTTTGGTAAGGGTAGTGTAGAGATGTCAGTAGAATTAGATCATTATGGTGCTGATTTCAGAGCTACTTATAGGGGTATAAAACTTAATTATTAGGTCAAAAAAGAGACCTTCAGCAGAGAGGTTAGGAAACAAAAGGTAGGTAAGGTAAAGTTGGATGGTGAGTTTGTGGATATACTATACAATGTTCCAAACAATGAAGTTTTCAAAAATCCAAAAACTATAAAAGGAGAATACAGAAAACCATACAAAGACTTTTTGGCAAATAAAAATCTTGAGAGATTTGATAATGGTTTCGTTGTATTTACCTCAAATATTTTTAAAAATAAAAAGAGTGAGATTGATGCAAGGTTAAAATAATTTATTAGGTATCTTTACAGAATCAATAACTTTTTCAGCCAATTTTACATAATCTGGGTTAATCTCAAAACCTATATAGTTCTGTCCTAATTCTTTTGCTGCCAAACATTCTGCCCCACTACCAACAAAGGGTACTAAAACAACCCCATTACTTTTAGGCATAGATGATTTTATTAATTTTCTGCACAATTCTAATGGTTTTTGAGTCGGGTGCTTTTTAATCTCATGGTCAAGATGTTCTTTTAATTTTCTAGGCTCAAAAATATCATTACATTGTCTACACATAAACCATCTCTCATTCATGCCGGCACCTCCAGCTAACGCAGGTATCTTAATTACATCTCTTGGTAGTGCACCACCTTTGTGGGCGCTGTATATAGTTTCTTTACCACCTCGACTAAATCTACCAATAGTTCCTTTACGTATTTTTCCTGCAGCACCATTCAAAAACCCCTCTGTATAAGGCTCCCTCACCTCATCCTTATTAAAATTAGGTCTATTTTTCCATGTGCATATGATGGACTCATGACTTCTTTGCCAGAAATCTAATGAAGCTACATTTTTATTTGTATAATGCCATATAAGCCATCTCTTGTTGAGCGATATTTCGACTGATAGGTGTGCAAGTATTTCGCTGAAGCCATATATAAACATAGTACCTGTGGGCTTTAAAACTCTTACTGATTCATTTATCCACCCCTTAGACCATGTTATGTAATCATTTAACTCTCTTCTATCTATATTATTTCCAAAGTCCTTACCGATATTGTATGGAGGATCAATAATGATCACATCACATGATTCATCCGGAAGATTTTTAATTCCCTCAACGACATCACTAAGTATGATTTTATTTAATGGCAATACATGAAATTCACTTATTATTTTTGAATTACCAAAAACTTTTCTAAGTTTAGTGACGTCTGTTTCTTGTTTTGTATCAGACAGGTTTCCAGTAGAAATTTTTCCTAGAAATGGTATATATACCTTATCCTTATCATCAATTATTGAGATTGCACGTGGGTGATTATGTCTCTTGTTTAATAGTCCAGCTTCCTCAAGTTTCTTAATATAATGATGTGATGTTGAAACCGAAGCTAACTTATATTTATCCCTTATTTCTTCAAGCGACGGAGAATAACCATTTTTTCTCTGGTACTTTGTTATGTAATCCAAAACCATTTTTTGCTTCTCTGTAATCACCTATACATTATAGAAAGTAAATAGAAAGTACACAATAGAATTATGTGGATAAATTCAAATTCCCATAAAGCAAAACCTCGTATGCTATTTACGAGGAATCTTACAGAGCCCCACATACGAGGAATTACTTACTTTAACTACATACTACCAAACCCTATCTTTTTACGCAACCTTAACTAACTACTTCCTCTCCCCCGCAAAACTCAAGGCCATTTTTTGTTCTTTTATATCAAAAAGAGTGATCTTGAAAGGATATGATTTGCCAAGCTCTATGTTTTTTCTCAACTTTTCTTCTGAACCAAACTCGCTTACATGCACTAGCCCCGCTATACCTTCCTCTATGGATGCCAGAGCCCCATGCTTGTTGAATTTGATTATCACTCCTTCTACTTTCTGATCTTTCTTATATTTCTTGCTAGCCTCTAGCCACGGGTTTTCCTTTAGAGCTTTTAGAGAAAGAGAAACTTTTCCTTCTTTTATTTCTATAACTTTCACTTTTATTTTCTGACCGACTTTGAACAATGTTCTAGGGTCTTCTACCAGAGACCAATCTATTTCACTGATATGCACGAGTCCCTCTAGCCCATCTTCTAGCTTTACAAAAATTCCAAAGTCGACCATGCCCGTGACTACTCCATCCAGAATATCGTCAACCTTATATTTGCCTATTATTTTTTCTTTTTGTTTCAGTTCAGGCGTCTTTTCGGAGAATATAAGCTTGCCTTCCTTGGGTATTGCAGAAATGATAGAAACAGAAATCTTTGTGCCCACAAGCTTTTTGAGTTCTTCCAATATTTTATCCTTATCCCCATCGGCTACTCTAGGATAATGTTCTGTTTTTAGCTGTGAGGCTGGAAGAAAGCCGGAAATACCTTGCCATTGTATGATGAGCCCGCCCTTGTTGGCTTCTACTATTGGTAATTCTAGAGTGGTCTTGTTATTTATAGCCGCTTCGGCTTCGCTCCAGATGAGAGCTTGTCTGGCTTCCTTGAGGGACAGCTCTATATAACCGTCTTTATTGTCAGTATCTGTAACTTTGGCCGCTATAACATCGCCAATATTTATCTTCTTTATTATATCTCTAGCGATGAGATATTCGCGACCGTAGATTATGCCTGTGCCGAATGGTGGCAGATCTATATAAACCGCCGACTTTTCTATATTTATAACCGGGCCTTCTACCAGGTCTCCTACTAGGGGGGGATTGGCTGATTCGGCCACTATTTGATCCATTACTCCTTCCTTCTTTACCTCCTCTACTTTTTCTTTCTTTATCTTTTTTGTTTTTTCTAACATAATTTAAAGCATATGATCCGCTTTTTAATGATAATAATAATTTTGCGGGTTTAGCATACGCGCTGCTAATACAGGCACTATAGTATAAAAGGGTTGTTTTGTCTATGTTTTTCGGATATAATATTCTGACTTATGATTATCACATATTTCGGAGGTGAATTTTTCAAGGCGCAGTTTGGAGATAAGATTTTAGCCTTTAATCCTATTTCAAAAGACTCCAAGCTGAAGGCTAGCCGCTTCGGGGCCGATATTGTGCTTGTGACGGCACATCATGAGGATTTCAATGGAGTGGATCAGGTCACACATGGAGAAAAAAAGCCTTTTGTGATCTCCGGTCCTGGAGAATATGAAGTAAAGGAAGTTTTTATAAAAGGTCTTTCTAGTGATATTGCGAATACTATATATACCGTCTCTCTTGAAAACATGAATATTTGTTTTTTGGGTGCAATTAATATTCCCGAATTAAAAGATGAGACAGTTGAAGCGCTAGACGATATAGATATCCTATTTGTACCTATTGGCGGAGATGGGGTGCTAGAGCCAGCAAAGGCATATAAACTTGCCGTTTCCCTTGAGCCGAAGATCATTATCCCCATGCATTACGATGGAAAAGATTCCCTAAAAGTTTTTCTAAAAGAAGCTGGGGAAAATCCTACTCCAGAAGCCAAGCTTACGATCAAGAAAAAAGATCTAGAAGGCAAAGAAGGTGATATAATAGTTCTCGAGTCATCCAAAGACTAGGAAAGAATGAATAATTATTTAGAAAATTTAAAGACAAAACCGGAGCATGTGAAGAAGCGTTTTGCTTTTCTTGTTTCTTTTGCCATCTCTTTTGTTATTTTTGCGGGTTGGATAGCGTCTTATGGGCTCAAGTCCTCACCAGTTCTCACCGATAAAGAAAAAGTAGATGCTCCAGTTTCTTCACTCACTGCTTCTGTTATAGGCGCTTATGAAGATATAAAGAATATGATTTTTGGGTCAAATAAAATGCAGTATGAGGAAAATGTTATAGAAGTGAGTGGAGGGGAGAGGTAGGGAAATTTTGCATGACAAATATAGCCTTTTCTGCTATAATACCCTAGTCAAAATCAGCAAAAAAAGACTAAACTATGCCCAAAAAACTGGAAATAACTGAAGTAGAAGAGCCGCGAGATCCCGCAAAGGGCATAGTAGCCCGCAATATTACTACAGAGATGCGCGAGTCGTATCTGGACTATGCCATGTCGGTTATTACCGCCAGGGCTCTGCCAGATGTGAGGGATGGGCTCAAACCTGTGCATAGGCGCATACTCTATGCCATGCACGAAAAGGGGCTCACTTATTCTGCCAAGTTCAGAAAGTCTGCTGTGGTTGTAGGAGATGTTCTGGGAAATTATCATCCGCATGGAGATGTGGCGGTCTATGACTCTATGGTTGGTATGGCGCAGGATTTCAAGATGCGCTATCAGCTCATATATGGTCAGGGCAACTTCGGCAATATTGATGGTGACCCGGCGGCGGCTATGAGATATACAGAGGCCAAGATGTCCCGTCTTTCGGCAGAGATTCTGCGAGATATAGAAAAGGATACGGTAGACTTTCGTCCAAACTATGATGGCACTAGAAAGGAGCCCATCGTTTTTCCGACAGCGGTGCCCAATCTTCTACTGAACGGCACATTGGGAATTGCTGTGGGAATGGCTACCAATATTGCTCCTCACAATCTCGGCGAAGTGGTTGATGCTACAGTTCATCTCATAGAAAACAAAGATGCTACAACGGATGACTTGCTCACACATATAAAAGGTCCTGATTTTCCAACAGGGGGAATAATGTATGGAGAAAAAGATATTCACCATGCCTATTCTACCGGCCGTGGAGGCGTATGCGTAAGAGGTGAAGCGGAAATAGTGGAGGACAAGAAGGGTCAGGCGCAGATTATTATTTCGTCTATTCCATATAGGGTAAATAAAGCTGATTTAATCATAAAAATTGCCGATCTTGTAAGAGAAAAATCTATAGAGGGTATAAAAGGTCTTCGTGACGAGTCAGATAAAGAGATGAGGATAGTTATAGATCTAAAGAATGGCGCTCATCCAGAGAAAGTGCTCAATTATATTTATAAACATACACAGCTAGAAGAAACTTTTCATGTCAATACTGTAGCTCTGGTGCGTGGCGTGCCACAGACACTTTCATTAAAGTCTATTTTAGAGGAATTTATTTTACACAGAGTAGAGGTCGTGCGTAGAAGAACACAATTTGACCTTACAAAAGCGGAAGATAGAGAACATATTCTGCTGGGACTCAAGAAAGCCCTAGATCATATAGATGAGATCATTACTCTCATTAGAGCTTCAAAAGATGCAGTGGAGGCTCATGCTAACCTCATGAAAAAGTTCAAGTTTTCAGAAAGGCAAGCAACGGCTATTCTAGAGATGCGTCTACAGAAACTTGCCGGACTTGAAAGAAAAAAGGTTATAGATGAATTAAAAGAAGTTCAGGAACTTATCGTATCATTAAAGGAAATTTTAGGTAGTGAAAAGAAAGTAAGAGGGATAATAAAAGACGAGCTTGTAGAAATAAAAACAAAATATGGTGACGAAAGACGCACCAGACTCATAAAACATGGACTGAAAGATTTTAATCCCGAAGATCTGATCCCAGACGAAGAAAGTGTTTTAGTACTCACAAAAGGCGGATATATAAAGCGCACAAATCCCGGAGAATATAGACAGCAGAAAAGGGGTGGCGTGGGAGTTGTGGATCTAGATACAAAAGAGGAGGATTTTATTACTCATCTTGTAAATGCCAATAGCCACAGCGAGCTCCTTTTCTTTACCGACAAGGGCAAAGCCTACCAGATGAAAATGTATGATTTGCCAGAAGGTAAAAGGGCTACCAAGGGCAAGTCCGTGATGAATTTCCTCTCGCTTGCCGAAGGAGAAAAGATCACTTCTATTCTGCCGATGCCAAAGACAAAAAAAGAGATTGAAGGGCTGTCTCTTATGATGGTGACAAAGGATGGCACGGGCAAGAAAACTTCCGCCAAACATTTTC
>C687J35174_10011318_pt1 | contig 10993 bp, 11 predicted proteins | sample RifCSPhighO2_01_FD_35174 | JGI IMG/M metagenome (IMG submission 35174) | reverse complement strand
ATAATTTGTTGAATCATATCCAATCGAACTCTTTTGAGAATAACTAATTTTCGGTTTTATATGAGAAATTTAAACTTGGGACAACGCATCTTCTCCGAAAACTTTATAAACATCTTATCATTGAAGTATATAGAAGTTCTAAGTGATTATTAAGAGCTATTTATATAAAAATGGTCGACGAAGATATAAAAAAATCAATTCTAAAATCGGGAACAAGTTTAGTTGGAATTGTCTGCAAAGAGGGAGTTGTAATGGCTGGTGACAGACGTTCGACGGCAGGCGGAAGCATAATTATGTCAAAGCGTTCTCAAAAAGTTGTAAAGATAACTGATTATTTAGTTGTTTCAGGAACTGGAGTAGCGTCGGATATTGATATGAACCAAAGAGTTTTCGCAGCAGAACTTAAATTAAAAGAATTAAAAACCCGTTCAAGACCAACAGTAAAAGAAGCTGCTTCGTTGGTAGGGATGATGATTTACCGAAACATAAGAACACCTTCTATGATTCCAAGTATGGTAGGATTATTAGTTGGCGGAGTTAACAAAGACGGAACTTCAGAATTATATACTATTGAACCAGCAGGTGGAGTTTATCTTGTAGAAGATTACGACGCAAATTTCTCAAGTGGTATGCCTTACATTTTAGGTTTATTAGAAAGAAAATACAAAAAAGATTTATCAATTAAAGAAGGGATTGAACTCGCGAAAGAATGCATTCAAGCTGCAATTGAAAGAGATGCAGCGTCGGGAAACGGAATAGATGTTTTCTCAATAACTAAAGAAGGAATAAAACATGAAATCGCTGAAGATTTACAACCAACTTTTGTCAAACGACAATAAATTATTTAGATAATAAATTAAATTCATATTTTACAGACACTATTTATTAGAGTTACTGTTAAGAAATTAAAATGGATATTTTGAAAGAAATTACGGATGCACTTCCAAAAGTGATTACCGACGCAGAATTTGAAGCTGCCAATATCGTTATTTATACAGATAATGCAGATTTTTTTCGTACTGGTGAGTCTAAAATAAAAGAATTAGTAAATCAATTTAAAAAAAGAATAGAATTAAGGTCAGATAAAAAAATTTTGAAATCCGAAGAAGATACTAAAAAAATTATAGAGAATATTATTCCGGTCGAAGCAGAAGTAACAAATATTATTTTTGACATTCATAGATCTATTGTTGTTGTCGAAGCTAAAAAACCGGGATTAGTTATTGGAAAACAAGGTTCAGTATTACAAGAAATAAAAGAAAAAACTCTTTGGTCTCCTCAAGTGCAACGTAGTTCAATTATCCCAAGTAAAATTACAGAAAATATTCGAAGTGTTTTATATGCAAACAATAGTTATCGTAGGAANTTTTTNGATAATATTGGAAAGAAAATTTATAAGGATTGGAGTTCTGAAAAAAAAGACGAATGGATAAGATTAACAATGTTGGGTTCAGGAAGACAAGTTGGACGAAGTTGCATTTTATTACAAACTCCTAACTCAAAAATTCTTTTAGATTGTGGAGTAGATGTTGCAGGGCACGGAAAAGACAAATTCCCCTTCTTTGATGTCGCAGAATTTGACATTTCCACAATTGATGCAATTGTATTATCACACGCACACTTAGACCATTGTGCTTTAATTCCTTATTTATATAAAATGGGTTTTAAAGGGCCAGTTTATATGACTCCACCGACGAGAGATATTGCTGCATTGACCGGATTGGATTTTGTAGGAGTTGCTTACAAACAAGCAACAGCACCAATATTTAACTCAACAGATATTAGTGAAATGGTTAAACATTCAATCACATTAAATTATAATGAAGTTACAGATATAACTCCGGACATAAGAATTACTTTTTACAACGCTGGGCACGCTTTGGGAAGCGCAATGACTCACATTAACATCGGAAACGGTTCACACAATTTATTATACGCTGCAGATATAAAATATCAAAGAACAAGATTACTTGACCCAGCAATTACAAATTTCCCGAGAGTTGAAACAGTGATAATTGAATCTACTTATGGTGGGAAAAATGACATAATGCCTCCTCGTATAGAATCTGAAAATATTTTATTAGACCATATTAAAAAAACAATAGAACGTGGTGGAAAAATTTTAATCCCAGAATTAGGTTTAGGAAGAGCGCAAGAAACAATGTTGATTATTGAAGACGCCATAAAATCTGGGAAACTTCAAAATATTCCTGTTTATATCGACGGAATGATTTGGGATATCAACGCAATTCACACAGCTTATCCTGACTTCTTATCCAACTCTGTAAAAAATTTAGTATTCCAAGATAAAAATCCTTTTGTTTCAGAGGTATTCAATCGTGTTGGTTCACCTCAAGAACGTAAAGCAGTTATAGAAGGCGGTCCTTGTCTTGTTCTTGCAACAAGTGGAATGTTAGTCGGCGGAGCTTCAGTAGAATATCTAAAACATTTCGCATCAAACAAAAATAATTCTTTAATATTCGTTTGTTATCAGGGAGTTGGTTCTTTAGGACGACAAATTCAAGAAGGAATGAAAGAATGGCGAACAGAAGAAGGAGAAGTAATTCCTGTTAATTTAGATACGTTCACAATTTCAGGATTTTCCGCTCACGCAGGTCGAACAGAGTTGTTAAATTTTATTAAAAATTGCAAACCAAAACCAAAAAGAATTATTATCAATCATGGAGAAGTTTCTAAATCTCTAGACCTTGCAAGCTCTTTGTATAAAATCGAAAAAGTTGAAACCAACGTCCCGAGAAATTTGGAAACTTTAAGATTGAAATAAAGTAGTTCTTGATTTGAATAAATACCATAAATAATTTTATAAAGCTCAATTTTCTAAGATTTTTATGGAAATAAAAAACATTTTTGAAATTGAAATAGAAGGTGCTGCTTCTACTTTAGACGCTATTGATTTTATCCCTCAATATACAGAAGCTGTTTCTAAATTTTTAAGAGACCATCAAAGTTCAATGGGAAATGAATGGGTTAAACAGACAGCAGGAAAATTATACAAATTAACAAAAAATAATGAAGGAACTGTTTTAGGGTCTAGCAGTGATATTGGAGCGTTCATAGCAACCTATACAAAAATTCCGTTAATAACAGGACAACAGTTACTTAGTTTTTATGAACAAGGAGAAAATAAAAATCCTTTTGGGAATGTTTACATAGATTTTGGAGTTCAAATCAATGGATTGCCGAAAGTGAATAAATACCAAGCTGAAACATTATTAAAGGACCTTTCAGATAGAGAAATTGAAATTGGTGAAGGAAGAGTTCCAAATTTCTCTCAGTTAAGATTAATTGCTGATAAAGAATCAGATTCTGGACTGGCTTACAGATTAGCAGACAATGTTGAAAATAGTGAGGATGTTTCTCAAACATCTGCCTATCCTTTTCTTTTTGTTGGAAAAGACGGTTTGTTCAGGGCTTATCTTTGCAGGGATGCTTGGGATGCTTGCGTTGATATCTTGTCTTATTTCAGCGACGACGGTAGGGTGGTGCGTTACGACGCCGAAGGCGTCGTGCCTGCGAAAAAAGAAAGAGATTTAGTTAGCGAATTAACTGGTAAGTTTATAAGGAAGTTTTAGATTAGAAATATCTGATGAATATTTTATTCAAAGAATAATTATTTTAGAGATAAATTAGAATTTATTAAGTAACTTTAAAAACTAACTTTGCCTGTAAATTAAATGAGAGGTATAAATAACTAAATTTCTCTTTTGGCATCTTTAGGAGATAAGAAGACGAATCTAAAAGGAAGATTCGTAAAAGAAACCTTAGTGTCGTTTACTTTACAATGAAACACAACTGGCAAATAACTTTAATTCTTATAGGAATGTTTTTAGCGACGCAATTAATTGGTTTATTAGTTGTTTATGCTGACCCATTGAATTTAGAATATGTAGCTCAAAATGGAACAATAGTTCAAGTTCAAAACCCAGCCCTTTCTTTTATTCAATCTCCAGAAATTGAAAATGAATCTGATTTTTTTAGTAAAATTCTTCCGAGCATTATAATTGCATTTGTTATTGCGATAGCATTTATTTTTCTTTTGACAAAACTCAAAGCAGCCTTATTCATCCGCGCGTGGTTTTTTGTCGTCGTTTCAATGGTTATTTATATAACTTTAATCGCTTTCCTAAAAATAATTCCTATTGAAGTTTCATTAAAATTTGCAGTCATATTTTCTTCAATCGTCGCTATAGTTTTAGCTTATTTTAAAATTTTCAAAAGAAATATCCTCCTTCATAATTTAACAGAATTAATGATTTATCCAGGAATTGCCGTCGTTTTCATTCCATTGTTAAATGTTTGGACAATTATTATCTTATTAATTTTAATTTCTATTTATGATATGTGGGCTGTTTGGCATTCTGGTTTTATGCAAAAAATGGCTAATTTCCAAATTCAAGAATTGAAAATCTTTGGAGGATTTTTTGTTCCTTACCTGAATAAAAACCAGAGAGCTCAAATTAAATCGGCTAAATTGCAAATGAAAAAAGGTAAAAAAATCAAAGAGAAAAAAATGAAAATTAATTTAGCAATTCTTGGTGGAGGAGATGTTGTTTTCCCAATAATTACTGCTGGTGTTATTTTCCAAGCTTGGGGATTAATCTCAGCATTGTTTGTAACTCTTGGAGCGACAATAGCTCTTTTATTATTATTTGCTTATTCACAAAAAGGAAAATTCTACCCTGCAATGCCTTTTATTACGGCAGGATTGTTAATNGGAATTTTNATGGCTTATCTAATTTAGTTTCGTCGATAGGATTAATTTCTGTTCGAATATTCCAATAAACATTCAAAAAATCATCATAAGCATTTTGAACTCGTATAAATAAAAATTTATCTTCCTTTTCTTCTTCCCATAATTTATTTTTCCAAGGTTCTAATCTTGTAATAATTTTATCTAAATTTCCCAATAATTTTTTTTGAGTTATTTCATAACTTAAATTTCTATTTGAAAAATCATCTGCAACTTTCATACTTTCAACTAAATAATCTTCAGAATTTATACCGCTAAGTGCAAACCAGTGTCGTCTTCTTAACCATTCAAACGTTTCTTTGTTGATATACATATTTTCCATAATATTAATTATTTTAATCCTTTTTAAAATTTGTCCCTACTTTATTAAAGTAACAAAATCGAAACATTTATAAACTTAAATTTCACTAACTAGTCATAACAAAATGGCAAAGACAAATATGANTCAAAGACAAATTCAAGCTCAGTTAGACGAAGCTTCATTTGCTGATTTAGAAATCTTAGGAAAATACCAAGGGAAAGAAATAATTTTTGAAGAAGATCATACTTATGGTGGAGTTTTAAATGAATTTGGTCAAGAATTTGTTCATATCACTTATCTTAAAGGATACGATCTTCCTTTTGATAGTATATGGACAGGATTTAAAGCTTTAGATACCTTTACTTATTTTCCGCCTCAAACATTTAGACGTTCAAAAATTGAACGAATTGTCTTAATTGAAGATGTTATAAAATACAGAGAATTAAAGAAATCAAAATGATAGTTAAACAAGAATTAGTAAACAAAGTAAAAAATTATTTCAATCTTAATATTTACGAAACTAAAGTATGGTTAGCTTTGCTTACAAAAGGAGTTGCAAGTGCTGGTGAAATCGCAGAAATGTCCGGTGTTCCTCGTTCTCGAACTTATGACGTTCTTGAATCTTTAGAAAAACAAGGATTCGCAATGCAAAAAATTGGAAAGCCAGTAAAATATTTTGCAATAAAACCAACTAATGTAATTGACAAACTTAAGAAAAACGCGATGGACCAATTAAATGAAAAAATCGGCATTCTTTCAAACATTAAAGAAACATCAGAATATCAAGAATTAGAAGTTTTACATTCAAATAACACAGAATTAATAAAAAAACAAGATATTTCAGGAACAATCAAGGGAAGAACAAATATAAATTCTCAAATTTCAGATGTAATTAATTCCTCTACTAAGGAAATGATTCTTTGTGCACCAGTTTCAGAAATAAAAAGAAGAATAAAGTTATTAGAACCTTTATTAAAACAAGTAACAGATTCAAAAATAAAATTAACTATCGCTCTTAGCGGAGACGAAAATGAAATAAAAACAATTAGTGAACGTTTAGGAATCAAAGCAAAAAAATCAGATCTTGACTCATCATTTTATATCGCTGATAGAAAAGAAGTTTTATTTATGCTTAATGATACTGACGATAACGACGAGCAAATGGCAGTTTGGTTTTCTTCACCTTTTTTCGTTCAATCTTTTACAAATCTTTTCGATTTAGCAATGAAAAAGAAATAAAATGAGCCCTGATTCTAAATACGATCCAAGATATGTTCCGAGTCAAAGTATTATAGATTTAAGATTAAAAATCGAAAATCGAATAGAAAAAATTGATGAATTAATTGATAGAATTAAATTAGATTATGGATTGGGAATTTCATCTAATTCAGATTAAATAATTTTAACTTTTTTAATATCCATTTCTTTAATTGTTTTTTTATTTTTCTTATTAAATTGTTTCAAAAATTCTTTTACAGATAAATCCGTCGGCATAGCACTTTTTACTTTTCCATCTTCTTCATACCAAATTCTATGTTTTTCCTTGAAGGCTTTTACTGCTTTTTTATGATGGATACTTGGACCAATATGCACAATTTCTACTTTTCTTTTCAAAACGTAATAAACATCTGCTTTTTTCGCTCCCCAATAATCATATTCTTGTTCAATAATCTCAAAATATTTGCTAATTTCTCGAGTTAAAAGTTTGGAGAATTTCAACATTTTACTTCCAGCAACATCTCCGGGTTGTTTTTTTGTTCGCAATCTAAATATCGCAAAAATTCCTTTAATATCTTGAGCTGTCCGTCGGAAATATGGAATGTCCACCCTAACATGCTCAAAAAAATTCTCGCTTGGTTCCCTCAAAAATTCTTTCGCTTTTTTTTGAAATTTTCTAAATGTTTCTAAAGATAAAGCATTTGCTGCGTTTCTTTCTTTAAATGTTGGGTCAATAAGAACAATAGGACTTTTCAATTTAGCTTCACTTAAATTTGATTCAATTTCTTTTTTATTTTTGTAAATTTTTCCAGGGTCAATAATTATTTGATTTTCTACTTTAATCATTTCTATTAAAAATTTTCTGAAAGTTTTATAATGGCTAACTAAAAGTTCAATTGCGTAACCTGAAAAACCACGAATATAAGATTCAGCCCCGTAACATTTTTGAGCATGACAAAAACTTTTTGCGAGTAAAATTTCATTAATTAATTTTTTATTTTTCTCGGCTTGTTTGCTAATATAATTAACATGGAAATAACTTAAATCTGTGATATTCCGCGCTTCTTTTGGGTCATTAATTTTAACGACGGGCACAACTTCAAAACTAAATCCTTTTCTTGAGCGAATAGTTATCTTATAATAATCTCTTGAACCATGAACTTTTCTAACCTTTACTCTCTGTCTAGGAACTCTAAACCAAAAAAATATTCTTCGCATAAATTTTTTTATTTCTTCTTCCGAATATTTTTTTGCAAATCTGACAAAAATATCGACATCATATGAATCTTTTTTGATCAGAGTATTTTTCGCTAAACTTCCACCAATAAAAACTTCTGCTGAAATTTCTTTTTTGTTAATTTTGGTTTTTAGTCTTTCAGCGACGAGTTGAGATAAATTTTTCAAATATTCTATTTCTTCTGGATGAACTTTAACTTTTTTTAATTCATTCTCTAAAATTTTATTTATATTTATAGTCATTTTTGCGAATTAAAATTAATCTTAAAACTCGACGCAAGGTCAATAATATATTTCCCCTCTTCCAGTTTGTAAATCAACGGCCTCTTTTTACTAAATAAATTCACAATATCAATCTCAAATTTTCCAGGCCCTAAAATTCTAACAGATTCCAAATCAAGAATAATTGGTATTTCTTCATTTTCAATACCCATAATTTCTCTTACATCAGATTCAATTTTTTCTTTATCTTCTTCATTAAGTTCCTGAAATAATTCCTGATTATTTAATCTTTCTTGTTGGTCTGCCCTAATATAAAAGAAAAAATGACTCCCACAAATACATCCACTAAGTAATTCTGCAGCAGCATCTGGATAAATTTTTGAGCAATGAACGCATTGGTGTGGCATAAAAGAAACAAGAAAATTCTATTTAAATAATTTAGCTTTATTGACTTGATGTATAGGTTCATGACATATACTTAAGATTAGCACAAATTACTTTCCATTCATGCTCGAAATTAATTATAATTTCAAATCCGTTTTCAGCAGGATTTTACGTCGAGAAAATCTNTAATAATCAGCATTGTTAAGTTAATAAGATATAACAAAATCTCTTCAATTCTTAGACAACTCCCCATTTAATAGTCAATTTGATTTAAATTAATAATCTGTATTTTACATTTACTTAAAGATTATTTTGCGTTAGCAACAATTAATTAAGGCGTTGGAACGACTTCAACACTCTCAATTATAATATGATTTTCTTCAGTCGCCTCAAATGTTATGGTTTGTGAATAATCTTGTGATGAAACTTTTAATTTATACATACCTGCAGGATAAGAATTAGCCAAATATAATGATTTTCTTTCAAGTGCATTTATCTGTTTATGCACGACAAGGTCTTGAAGTTCATCATCAATGTAAACACTATATCCTGATAAAAGTGTCTGGCCTGTATTTTTAATCCAAAACCTATCATTCAACAAATCATCTGAATCTGGTTTACTTAATTCAAATTTAACAACGGAAATAATATTATTGTTTAATGCACTATCACTATCCGAAACTAATTTTTTAACAACAAAATAAATTGATGGAATTGTAACAACTATAAGCAAAATTATCAAAACTGTTGAAATAACATCACTTATACCTTTTTTTGACTTTATATTATTCAATGTATATTTCTTTAATGTATGTGTTTGCACCATAAGTAATTGTAATTTCATGAGTTCCTGAAGTGAAAGTAATATCTGTAAATGTTACACTAAACTCTCCAGCCTCTCCTGTGATTGTTAATCGAGAGTGACTTTCGAAATCAATAGTAATCTCACAATTTACACAAGGAGCTCCACTATCTCCATTACTTCTAAATTTCCCAGTTATTGTTAAGTCCGAACCACTATAAGTTGTTGAAGAACTATCTTTTTTTTCTCGTGGACCTCCAGAACTTCCACCTCCTCCGCCAGAATTTCTGCCACCACCAGTAATTGTTGATTGTGTAACAGCTAACTCATTACTTGTAACAGTTTTTAAAGGATTTGAATTAAGTGTGGCAATAAAATAATAATTTCTTGCATCTGTACCAATATCATCATCATTACTATAAGTATAAAATGCATTCCAATTATTATAAAATCCTGATGGATTAATTGTCAGAACCAAATCATCATTAAGAAGGTCATTTTCCCAAATTTCTATTTTTAGAGTTTCACCAGCACAATCTGTTCCCTGAATATTTAATGTAACTGCTGTTCCATCCATAACATTTGTAGAAGACCACGACGCAGAACTAAGAACACAAGAAGTTGGTGGAGGAAGTTCAGAGCCAAATTCATAAGCTCCAATATCTACTACGCTACCTCGAGGGTTATGTGTATAATCAAAATATGAATTTGCTTGTAAATTTGTTCCTGCGCCGATTGCGGGACTATTCTCGCTTTGCAAACTTAAATCAGAGTCAGGATTAAAATCATCTAGAATACCATCACTTCCTAAAGGACTTGTCAGTAAAGGATTTGCAAAAATACTATTCGCATCTTTTCCAAGGGCTTTCCAACCAGTTAATGTATAAAGCGTAGCACCATTCTGAAATAAATTTCCGCTAGAAGTTCCAGAAGAAAGATAGTAAAGATTATTATTTAAATCCACTTGATTAATTAATCCTGTTTGAGCTTCAAGTTTAACTAATTTAATTCCCAAAGTCCCCTCTTGAATATAAAATAAATTGTTTTTAATATCGATATTTCTATGAGTTGAATAAGACCATAGATGATTAGTTGAACCTAATGCAAAATTCTCTACATGGATTAAACCATAATCTCCTGTTCCTCCAAAAGTATTATCTTTTGTTACAAATGTGTTTCCAATTATTTGAATATTATCTACTGGCCGAGTATCATAATTACTATCTGAATGTTTATCTCCAATCATAATCCCAGAAGGCTCAGAGTCATAACCATTAACTCCATTATAAGCATCAAATCCATTAATAAATAAATTATTTCTAACCGTCACATTTTCGGCATTTCCAATATTCAACAAAGTTTTAGCATTTGAGAATGTATTTTCTTCAAAAATCACATCGTAAACATTTCCAGGCCAGTCTCCATTTGTTCCAACCACAACATTTTGATACATATAGTCTTTACTATTTGCATTTGAGGAAGGATAATAATCATAACCTAAAAATTCATTCCTTCCAACATAAACATGTGCTGAAGAATAACCTTCTCCATAAGCTTGATNCAAGGTAACTCCTGCTTGTGTCCAATAATTTATTCCTTGATTATGAACTCCTGCCAATCTTAGATTCGTTCGACTATTATCAAAATAGGAATATGCTCTATTAATAGAACTATTTGCAATAACTCCTTTCCAAACATGTTCAACATATAAATTGTGGTTTGTTGATCTGTCAAAAACACTATTAATTATCGCAAGATTTTCTCCAATAAACCATAAGTTCTGAGAGTTAGGTACAAAGGGAACATTTCCTGCAATTGTTCTATCCATCTTAGAATTGATAAAATACAAATTAGAAAATTTATTTCCCGTTCTTAATCTTCCCCCAATAGAAACTCCTTTCCCAGCATGATTTAAAATATCAGTATTATAAAAAGCAAGGTCATGTTCTTTTCCATTAGTTGCTCCATAATTAAGGTAAAAGAATGTTCCCCCTATATCTTGTAAATCAAACACTAAATTTTCAAAAACTAAATATTTCATTTGACCACTAGAAGAATA
>C687J35174_10011315_pt1 | contig 10994 bp, 8 predicted proteins | sample RifCSPhighO2_01_FD_35174 | JGI IMG/M metagenome (IMG submission 35174) | reverse complement strand
TACTTTGCTATACTACCAAGAAATTAATAAGAAAGTCAATCCCGTCGAGCTTAGCTCGACCCCGCCGCAAGCCTGCTTGCGAATATCCATGAGACACTCTGAAAACTCAAAATTCCGGCCAAAAACAAATTATTTGTATTGAACCCGAATTTTTTCGGCATTCTTAGGGACATTCAAAAGCCACGGCGGAAAACGGGAGACGACAGATGAAAGAATATCCTCGCGGGAACTAAGCGACTCCTCCGCCTCGCGGATACTCCGTCCGGCAAGTACCTGGACCATGTCGCCCTCGGGGATAATCGCGCGGGTCTCGATAGAACCGCGCAAAACGACCTCTGCCCTTCCTTTCGCATAGTCGGCCGAACGGACGGTATAGGTAAGAGACACTGAATCAGGGACTATTTCTTTTTTCTGATCGACGCCTACGATAAGTCCGCGCAGGAACGAGACAACGTCTTCCTCTCGAAACACGATGAGGCGCGCCATTGCATCAGCGCGCACGCTAAAGCGGTCCGCCGGCGTATCGGGTAACGGAGCGTCAACCTTCGTCACTTCAATGCTGCGAAGCGTATCAACGACGGTAAAATCGGGCGGCACCTTGGCGGCCGATTCTTTTTCCAATTCCGCATACACTTGCTTTGTCACCTCTTCGCTTGCACGGGTGCGATCATCTGCGGTCACGATGCGCCGCTCGCCTCCTCGGGCACCGCCAGAAAAACCCTGCGCGGCAACCGCATAAAATTTCCCGTATTTTGCCGACCCCTGAAATCCGGGGATTTCAAGCCGCACCTCGCCGGAAACATTACCGCTTTCTCCTGTCTGATCGGCGACGAGTTCGGCCTCAACGAACTGGGGAACAATTTTCCCTCCCTCTGTTTTTGCAGGCGGTACGGTGACGCTTGCGGGAAGCCGATAGAGCTGGCCTTTATCGGTTACAAAGCGCGTGGTCGCGATGAGAGCCTGCGAAGACGTATTAAAAGCGTTATAGATTTTTACATTTCCCCGCGCTTTGAAATCCGCGATTTTCTTGCCCGTCGAATCAAATTCTTTTGACGCAGACTTTGTAAGCTCGAGCTTTGCCGCGGGAATAATTTTCTGCTTTGCGAGTATTTCTGTCGCCGACGTATCAAACACCATGGCGACGTCTTTCACCTCAACCGTCTCCACCTTCGGATGGAGGATTACGGTAACGCGCGCAAACACAGTTGAGAGAAGCACAAAAAGAATAATGACTCCGCCGCCGCCCGCCGCAATGCCTTTTACGAGCGCAGAACGCCGTTTTTTCCCGCCGTGCTCTTCCTCGGTAAACCCGACGCCGGTGTAAAAATTATCTTCTTTCCCGGATTCTTCCTGTTTCTTTTTAGAAAACCATGAGGAAACCTTATCCCCAATCGCCGATGATTGAGGGGCTTGCGCCAAAGACGGCGGAAGTATATCTGTTGCCGCATCCTTCAACACGCGCTCTTCCGGAATCGCTTTTTTTTGGAAGAGCGGAATATCGGGAACAAGCGGGCGCGATCCTGCGCTTGGTTTTTTCTCAGGCAGGATTTCCGGCAACACAGGCCCGCTTTGCGGCTTTACAACGGCTTCCGGCCGAATCGGCTTTGTTTCCAATTCCTTCTTCTCGGAACGGAGAGGAACCTGTTTCAATGCATCCTCGCTCTCCCCTTTTCCAACCAAAGAGATTGTGTGCTCGACACGTGCGCCTCCGCGCTTCCTAATGCCGTCTGATTGTCCTTTTGCTTTTGGCATATATGTATACTCTCTATCTTACTATACTCGGCTCATTTCTTTCATTACGTAATACACAAGGCCGCCGATGCCGACATCCGCGGGCCCGCTAAGCGCGCCGCCCAAAGAATCCCCGCCGAAAAATACGGTAGGATCGAAAACGCGGACGCGCGGCGTATCAGCATATGAAAAACCTTTCATCCATTCCGGATCCCTCAATATGGCGCGAATCTCCGGCATTCCGGCACCGCCGCCGAAAAGCACCACGTCCTCCGGCAAAAGTCCGATGTGGTAGAACGAATCGCGGGTTTCAAAAAATTTCTTTTTCCACTCCTCGCTTTCGGTTACCAGAAATTGGCTGAGCCGATCGCGCTTTGCGGGATCGGAAATCCGTTCAATATATTGGCGATGCAGATCTTCCGCTTCCTCCAATGTCGCGCCGGTGAGGCGCGCGATCCCTTTTATAAAACGCCGCACCCCCAAAGGGAAATAGACGAACTGAAGGAGAGAACCGTTTTGCAAAAGCATGAGAGAAGTTTCTTCACCTCCGACGTCGACCAAAAGCGCGTCTTTGATATTAAGAACCTCCGGCGTAACATGCACGATTGCGGCCGCGATAGGCACGAATTCAATGGGCATCCCGCCCAACGACTCTTTTATTTCAACAAACGAATGGCCCACTTCCTTTGGGAAACGAAGTACGATCGTGCGAAATTCCACTTTCATCTTCCGCATGATCTTTCCGCCGACCGAAGGCAATGAAATATTCCGAAAGTCTTGGAGGTTGACCGGATAGTGATTCAAAAACGCCTCGATGGGAAACGCCATGACATACGTGGTATCGTTCCGATATTTTTTCGAGAGTTCCTCAAAGTAACCGGACAGATCATCCTTCGTCACAAATGCACGCGGCGAATCGTACTCCCCCTCCCATATTTCGAGAGAATACGGAGCAAGATGCGGTCCGATCCCGATCCAGATTTTTTTCGGTACGCGGCCGAGTTCTTTCAGCGCGGCAAACATGAGTTCGCGCAATTTCCCGCTCACCCGGAGGGTATGGCGCTCTACGCTCTCTTCATCGGTAAGCGATGCGGGCGGCAGGCGAAAAAAGTATTTTTTTATCACCGTCGGCTTCACCGCCCCATTCGGCACTTCAAATGTAAGCGCGCGAATTGCATGCGTTCCGACATCAACCACCATAAAAACGGGGACATGCCGCTTCCCGAAAATAGACATAAATGACATATGTCCAGTATATCAAAAAAACAGCGATTGGACGAGAATACTACTCGATTTGTGCACGGATCCGCCTCACGCCTGCGGACGACGACTCTTCTTTGGTGATATGAAATCGGCCTATGGTTCCGGTATGCTCAACGTGCGGCCCGCCGCAGAATTCTTTGGAAAACACCTCGCCGGTCTTCGGGTTAAAAACCGTATATACTTTCACGCGCGGAGGATATTTTTCCCGGAAAAATCCAAGCGCGCCTTCCTTAAGCGCCTCTTCATATTCCGTCTCCTCCCATTTCACCGTCAAATCTCGTTGAATCGCACCGTTCACCCACTCCTCGATTTTCGCAAGCTCTTCCGGGCTGATTTTCCTCGGAAACCGAAAATCAAAACGCGTGCGCTCAACGGTGATATCAGAGCCGTCTTGGCGCACCTCGGGGCCCAAAACCGCACGAAGCGCGGCATGCATCAAATGCGTAGCCGTGTGCAGGCGCGTCACTTTTTCAACTTCGGACTCGTCGCGGATCGTCACCTCCCCGGTTCTCAAGTAAAGCCCATGCCCGCCGAATTTCGCTTCCGACCCCGCGCGGGAAATTTCCTGATGGAGTTTCACTTCTTTTGCAAAAGCTCCCCGATCAACAGTTTTTCCTGCACGCGCGGCAAGTTCTTCCGTCAATTCAAGCGGAAATCCATGAGACGCAAGAAGAATGAACGCATCCGCTCCCGAAATCACGTCTCCTTTGACAAGCAGTTTTTCAAACTCCTTAATACCATTTGCATACGTTCGTTCAAATGCTGCCTGCTCTTTTTCAAACACTTCCCGAATCATCTCGCGGTCGCGTTTCAAATCCGGATAGGCATCTTTATACGATGATATAACCGCATCGATCAACACACTCAAAAATCCCGTTGGAAGACCGACCAGATAATGGCCGTGCGTGACTGCCCGACGTATGAGACGCCGAAGCATATAGCCGCGATCTTTATTGGATGGAGCTACGCCGTCGCCGATGAGAAATACGCTCGCACGCACATGATCGGCAATGATGCGTTCAGATCGTTCATTTGAATCTGTTGCACCGGATCGAATCCGTTCAACCAAAGGAGCCAGAAGATCAATCGTGAATATGTTGGAACTATCGTTTGACGCCGCCGTAATCCGCTCAAGCCCACCGCCAAAATCGACGTTCTTCTGTTCTAATTTTTCAAAGGTACCGTTTTCCAACTTCTTATATTCCATAAAAACTGAGTTGCCGATTTCAACGAATCTACCGCAATCACAGTTTGGATGGCAATGAGCTCCGAACTTTGTATTGTGTTCAACGCCAAGAAATTCATAGAATACTTCCGAATCTGGCCCGCCCGGCTCGCGCGCGGGCATTTTTGCAGGCGCGCCCGCTCGGCTCCACCAATTTTTATCTCCATAGTAAAAGATACGTCCGCCCTGCAGGCCCAACTCATTGCCGCGTTCTTCATTCATAAGCTCCACCGCCTTTGCCTCAATCCCTTTTTCTTTAAACAACCGCTGCCAAATTGCAACCGATTCATCATCTCGCGGAATATTATTTTCTTTATCACCCGCAAACACGGTCACGTATAGCTTCTGCGGATCAAGCCCAACGATATCGGTCAGAAATTCAAAAAACCACGGAAGCTGTTCTTCTTTGAAATATTCACCAAGCGACCAATTCCCAAGCATCTCAAAGAATGTCGTATGACGATTATCGCCCACTTCATCAATATCTTCGGCACGAAAACTTTTCTGCGAGTTTACCAACCGACGGCCAGCCGGATGGGACTCGCCCAAAAGATATTTAATCAACGGCTGCATTCCGGATCCCGTAAAAAGCGTCGTATTATCGCCCTCGGGAACCAAGAATGAAGATGAGATAATCACGTGTCCCCGTTCCTCGAAAAACTTCAAAAATTTTTGCCGAATTTCTGATGCATTCATGGGGTTTATAATACTCAAAAGCGAATACCTTTTCAATAAAGAAAAAAGGCAGACGAATCTGCCCTTCATATTGTTCTTTTATATCAATTCGCGGAGGAGTTTCGCGCGGATGGGATTTCGCAAGCGATTCAGCGCTTTTGTTTCGATCTGGCGGATGCGCTCGCGCGTCACCCTGAATCTCTGACCGACAACCTCAAGAGTCATCGGATCCTCGCCATCTAGTCCAAAACGCATTCGAAGAATGGTTTGCTCTTTCGGCGAAAGCTCACTAAGAATTTCTTCAGCGCGCTCCGCCTTCTCTTCCGTCTCAACGAGTTCGTACGGCGATTCAGCTGACTCGTCCTCGACAAAATCACTCAATACCGAATCATCGTCTCCAACGGGCTTATCAAGGGAAACCGGCTCATTCGCAAAGATATGCCGCATAACTTTGTGTACAGGCATCTCTGCATACTCGGCTATCTCCTCAACATCCGGCACATGCCCAAGTTCATCGGTAAGCGCCTGTTTCGTCCGAAAAACACGGATACGCTCCTCAAACACGTGGTACGGAATCCGGATAAGCATCCCTTTATCCGCAAGCGCGCGCGTGATGGCCTGCTTGATCCAAGGAGTTGCACACGTCGAGAATTTATACCCCCGCCGATAGTCGAAACGCTCAACCGCTTTCATAAGGCCGAAATTCCCTTCTTGAATGATGTCACTAAGATCAAGGGATTTGATCCATGAGTAGCGCTTCGCCATCGAGATGACCAACCGCAGATTTGCCGCAACAAACTCCTTTTCAAGCGCCCGCATTGATTCGAGCGCCGCGCGAATCCGCTGCGTTCGTTGTAGGATTTCTCGAGCCGGCATGGCAAATTTCATCGCGCCCTGCCTAACCCTCCTCACAAGAATCGAATGCATACGCTCACGCGGCCGGAGTCCTTTTCGCGCAAGCTCAAAATTCAAAGAATCGTCCTCTTCGCTCCATTCACCTTCAAAGAAAAAAGAAGCGATACCGTTGTGTCCGTTCTTTCCGCAAAGAAACTCATGGTGACTCCGAACGTCTGAAGTGCCAGCGACGATTTCATCCGCAATCTTCTTCAGAATCCTTCGATTAAAGCGATAAAGAAGAAGATGTTCGACTATTGCTTCGCCGCGTTCCGGGTCCATGCAAAACCCGCCATTCTTTCTTCCCCTGTCAGTCGGCTGGTCAAAAAGGCGAATGACCTTTTCAAGAATGTCTTGTGCCTGCCGAACAGTCGGCTTCTGCCTGATTTCCGAGCCATCAGAGGAAATAAATATCTCCTCACCCGAACCCCGATAGGGATTTCTCCTCGAATCCACGCGAAATGATTTAATGGCTGACTGAAAAACCGGGAAAAACACAATCTCGCGGACAATTGCCGCAAAAGCAACATCAATGGCTTTCCCAAAGCAAATTTCATCTTCCTTCGTAAGAAGGTCGACTTTCCCCATCTCTTTGAAGTACATCCCGATGGCGGTCGGTTTCCCGCCTGCCGGCAAGCGATCATACATGGTCTCCCGATCAAGATCACCCCCGTTTTCTCCCGCGATTCCTTCCGCACCGCGAGGCGCAAGAGAAAGGATATCGCCCTCGTCGCCAAACGAACCGCCTGAAATTGAGAAACCGCCGTTTGGATCAATGACAAACGGAACTCTTCTTCCTCGCCGCATAGTATCCTCCGTGTGAAAGATCTGTACCGGCAATTATATATGCCAGAGCGAGAAAAAAGCAACAAGAAAAAGCGGCTTGCGAAAGCCGCTGGAAATATGAGGACTGTTGAAATTTCTTATTCTCTACACTACACTCCGTGATGCTTTTTTGGCCTCTTTCGAAACCCGTACGAGTAGCGCGTCGTAACGTATTCGGAACCAACTCTCTCCGTTCGGTACTCGCTATGATCCGCCGGTATATCGCGCGAAATTCGTCCGCGAATCCGAAGCTCCCAGTCAGCGCGCTCTGCTCCGAAAAACCGGGCAGAAAATTCAACCGCCTTGAACGCCTCGAGAGTTGAACACGTAAAGATGTCAAGGTGTAGCGTCCGCCAATGGGGCGAGAAATGCGCGGTGATGGCGCTTGTCTCAATGAGCTGAACCAAAGACGGCCCTGCGGTACGCGATTTCGCGTGGCCAAAGTCGGGAACCAAGGGCTCGCCAAAGGGCTTCATCTCAATGACTCGGCATATCTCGCGGGCAAACCGCTTGATCTCATCGGCCGAGCTGATACGCGCGTGATCGCACCCGAAAAGATCCAAAGAAATCGAGCGCCCGTATTCACTCATCGCGAGCGTGCGCTCAAGTTCTGCGGGAAGCACCATCGACGCCCGATGCATCGCAGGCGAGTACCAGCGAAACGAATCAAGCGGAAGCTTTTTTGCGCGCTGATCAAGCGATCGAAGCGCACGCTTGAACCGCCCCGGCTCGTGGGATGCGGCAACAAACGTGAAGTAGCCGCCGATGTAGGTCGCGAGAGATGTCATAAACGTCTGCACGTCGCCCTTCGGAAATACCTCTCGCATTTGGCGGTAGTTGGAAGGCATTTCGTCCGGCTGAAGCATGCTTGACCCGGTTTGGCGGATCAAGACGCCGCCTCGCGCAAGAATACAAGCAATGTCAAGATAAAACGTTGTCCGGAAAAGTGAAACCGCGGGCCCCACAGGATCAGGCGAATCAACCACGATGAGGTCATAGCGCTTTTTTCGCCGGCGCGCATTTCTCACAAATACTGCGCCGTCCGCGATAGTAAGCCGGACTCGCGTATCGCTCCATGCGCCCTCGGGAATTGAAGGAATGCGCTTTTTGACAAGCTCAATCACTTCCCGATCGATATCGACAACGTCGACTCGCCGCGGATTATGCGTTAGCGCCTCTCGGAGCGTCCCCCCGTCGCATCCAATGAGAAGGATTGTCTCCGGCGGCCGCACGCATGAATTTGCCGCGCAGTGAACTACTGCTTCGTGATAATATGCCTCGTCCCCTTCGGTGGTCTGCGTAATGCCGTCAAGCCCGAGAACTCTCCCGAAACGCGGCGTCCCGAGGACCTGAAGATGCTGGAGCGGCTTTCCTTTTGCATCGCGCGTGCGCAGATTTGCAATTACGCGGTCAACCTTGAACTCCATGGCAACGTCAGGGAAAAGCTCCTCGCGAAACCATCGTGCGCCATTCCGCTTCACAAGACCCATCTCGTCCTCCTCCAAGTGAAAAAACTAAAAAAAGCGTATCAAGAAATTCTTGATAATACAAGGAGTACTATGAAATAATTCCCCCTCCGATCATCTCTTCTCCCGCGTAAAAAACGATTGACTGCCCCGGGGTCACCGCGCGCTGGGGCGTCGTGAATCGGACATTGATAATTTCGGATTTCGGATTTCGGATTTCGGATTTTTCAATCCAGCAGGATTGCAACGACTGCCTATACCTTATCCTCGCTTTGCACTGAAACGTCAATTCCGGCGCTCGCCCCGAAATCCAATGAATATCTGACACGGCGATTTCGCTCTTGAAGAGCCCTTCGTCATACGGCCCCTCGGCAACAACAAGCGTATTTGTCAAAAAATCCTTTGACGCGACGTAATAAGGAATTCCGCCCCCAATGCCGAGACCCTCACGTTGGCCGATCGTATAAAATTGAAGCCCCTCGTGCTCGCCAATATCCTTCCCAGATACCGTTCGCACGCGGCCGCGCGAAACCGGAATATATTTTTTTAAGAATTGATTAAGATCTATCTCCCCAATAAAACAAATTCCCTGGGATTCTTCTTTCTCGGCAGTCGGCAAACCGAATTTCCGCGCGAGCGCTCGCACTTCCGGCTTTGTGTATTCGCCAATCGGAAACACACAGTGTTTTAACTGCTCTTGTGTGAGCGTCCAGAGAAAATAACTTTGATCCTTATTCAAATCTTTAGCAATTTTCAATTTACAATTTTCAATTTTCAATGAATTTTCAATTTCGAAATTTTCAATGCGTCCGGTATTATCTGAAAACTGAGAATTGATACTTGAAAATTCCGGCTCCCGCCGGACATAGTGTCCGGTTGCTACCGCATCCGCTCCGCGCTCAAGCGCGCGCGCCAAAAACGCGCCGAACTTGATATGGCGATTACACATGACATCGGGGTTCGGAGTCCGTCCCGCCGCGTATTCGCGGATCAGATACTCGACAACCTCCTCTCGGTACTCTTTCGTAAAATCCCACGTCTCAAAGGGAATTTCCAAATGCGCCGCAACGCGGATAGCGTCTTCCCGATCCTTCTTGAAATTGCACGGGATTTCGGGATCAGACCACATTTTTATATGAACGCCCGTAACATTGAAACCCTGCTCTTTCAGAAGCGCTGCAGTAACGGAACTGTCCACGCCTCCTGACATTCCGACAAACACCCTTCGACGTGTGGTGAGCAGGGCCGAACCACTTCGCTCAGGATAAATATTTTTCCGTATGCTTTTCTTTTCCATCGCCGTGATTCTAATGGATTTTATTCTCAATTTCAAGAAACAATCCCCTCCTTCTAGAAGGAGGGGATTGTTTTGCAGCGAAAATTAATAGGAATTAGAGCACCGCTTCTTTTGCCGCTTTTGCTACGCGGAACTTGACAACTGTCTTTGCAGGAATCTGGATGGTGGCTCCGGTTGCCGGATTCCGCCCTTGGCGGGCTTTCCGGTTGACCTTTACGAGCTTCCCGATTCCGTGAATCGGAAATTCGCCCGCTGATTTCACCTGCTTGTAGGCAAGTTCAACCACCGCATCCATAAAACTCGCGACGTCCTTTCGCTTCATGCCGGTTTTTTCGGCGAGCGCATTCAAGACGTCTGATTTTGTCATCTTTGCCATGGATAATATATTAAAATTAGATTAGTAAACAAAATGAACTACTAAGATCTTTCGACCTGTTTAGATAGACTAACACGCCTGTTTACTTCTTTCCGAGTATTCTGAACATTTTCGTGCCGCACACGCCGCAGGTGCCAGTCATGGCACGGCGCTCCCCGCCCTTTCCAGGAACCGTGACCTCCTTCGGATCCTTCATTGGGCGCTTCGCGCGGCACTTAACGCAGTATGCTTCTACATCTGCCATAGATGCAATATAGTCCTTTTTAAAGGAAAAACAAGGCCTTTGTTATGCACACATGCGAAAACACCATATTTTTTCGAAAAAGCAAAAACCCGCGTCTGGTTAACGCGGGGTCACTAATGTTTTCAAATCCGCTAACCGCGGAATGATATGGTCCTCCGGGACGCCTTCGCGCACGAATGCATGCCGAGGAACTTCTCCGGAAAGAACTGCAATAAATCGTATCTTTGCCGCGTGTGCTACCTCAATATCAGCATACCAATCACCGATATAGCAGGCCTCTTCGAGAGAAACGGGAATCGCCTCAAAAATCGGCCGAAGAATCGCAGGATCCGGCTTTTCCGCATTCGCAACCTCGCGCGTACATACGAAGTCAAGCATATCGCGATTGAGACTGATCGAGCGAAGCTTCCAGGTAATCGCCCGCTCGTCGTTCATCGTACAAAGCGCGACTCTGACTCCCCGCTCGCGAAACCACTGAATCGTTTTGATGCTGTCCGGAATTTCCGGATAACCGATTTTCTCTTCAAGCTCCCGAAATCGCCAATAAAAGTTCTCGGTCTCTTGATCCGTAAGATGCGGCCAGAGATCGGTCTTGATTCCTTTCTTGAATCTGGGATTTCCGCGAAGCGTTCCGTTCTTGTTGCTCTCACGCCACCTGTCAATCGCATCAAGCGGCAAACCCATTTCTTTAGCCACCGCGGCGAGAACTTTCGTATAGCTCGCAAACAAATCAAGCACAACGCCGTCGAAATCTAGAATCAGAAGTTTGAGTGGTTTTCCAAAGAGCTCCATATGATCCTCCTATCTACAGGGAATACGACACGCACTGTAACGTAAAAACTTAATTTCCGCAATAATCCTGATTGATTTTGCCTTCGGATTATAGTAGAATAATTCTCGTACTTTCGGGCGACTAGCTCAGTGGTAGAGCGCGTCACTGATAATGACGAGGTCGGAGGTTCGATCCCTCCGTCGCCCATACAACCAAAAACCTCCCC
>C687J35174_10011306_pt1 | contig 10999 bp, 16 predicted proteins | sample RifCSPhighO2_01_FD_35174 | JGI IMG/M metagenome (IMG submission 35174) | reverse complement strand
CCCTAATGTTGCGCCCATTCTTGCCTCCTTAAGACCAGACGCAAGGATAAAGTCTTTCCAGTTACCCGACCATGGACTTATGTTGAAATCACCCCCCACCACAACAGGGCCATCTATACCCTTGACCAACTCGGCAAGCGCCGTAAGGTGCTCATTGCGCACAAGGAAGCGGTCACCTGCCGTTGGGGCCCTGGTATGCACTCCGATAACATGATATGCGACTCCCTTGGCAGAAAAAGTGAGGCCTATTGTCGGCAACCTTTCATCCGATAGATAGTGCACCTTCATCCCGTCCGGTCTAATCTTGGAAAAATATGCGATATCGAAATAATCAAGTGGCCCCTTACGATAACCGGAGTATGGATAGTCACTTGCCAATTCTTCCACAAGGTCACCGTATGCCACCCCCTCAACCTCCTCAAAAATCACTATATCTGGTCTAACTTCTTTAACCATGTTCGCTATCTCGGTATAATGGGTGTTAACTACATACATATTATAGAACATCACTCGCGTACTCCTATCTTCGCTACTTAGCTCCGCGGCATTAAGTATCGGGCTCTCGTTTGACCCCATGTACGGCAATATTCGCGACAAACAAACAAGGAAGAATATCAGTGCCACCACAACTCGCTTGTGCGATCTGGTAAAAAAGAATACCGTTGTGAAAATAGCGAAAACTAACGTATATTGAATCTGGAAGTGCGACCACAGATCAAGGAACCATACATCCTGACCGAAGAGACCGGCGCCGAATAAGGCGATAGTAATTACGAAGAGAGTGGTTACAATGACAAGTAGCATCCGCATACCGGATAACAATACCAGAGAATCTAATGTTACGAAAGCTGGCTAAATTGTTGGAGGGGGCGCGAAACTCGCACCCCCTCGAGATCAGCGCGACAAGACAAGGAGATCCTCCACGCCCCGGCCGTTTGGTGGAGCAGTGGCCGGATTGAGACGGGCAAGAATCTGACTCAGACTCAAATCCGGTTCTTCGACAAGTTGCTCGAGGCAGAGGTTAGCTAATTGCTCATTCTCCCCGCACATCCGAAACAAAGCCGTTTGCGCTCTTGCAGATAAGATCAGGATACCCATAATTCACCCCCAATCCATAATAATCATATCACAATATTTTACTTGTCCACACCATATTGACTTACCGGTGGAAAAGTATAGTTTATAAAATGGAAACGAACCACTAGATCACCACGAGGTTTAACCTCGTGGAATTAAATGCTACAGGGCCCGACTAACGCCAGGCCCCTTGAATACGCAACCGAATTAGGTGAGCACATCGCCGAGACCCGGGATGCGCTCAGTCGCCCAAGCAGTAATCTCGTGAGCAACCTCGAAATCATGTAGCCCGACGAGGCGAACTAGGCGAAGAGAGTTGATGACTTGCTTGATGGCAATACTCCGAAGTCGTATGGACTCCTCCTCGCCACCATCCTTGCCGTGATCCCATTGCTCGACAAGAGCCCCAAGCGCTCCGGCGGATTTCTGAAAGTGCAGGTTCACATGCGAAATGGCGAAGCGTGTTGTCTCCTCCCCAATGATTGGTAGTCGATAAAGCCCAGGGTATTTATCCGGAGTGAACTTCCACCCCTCCTCGACAAGTGCCATTGCCTCTTGCAAGTTCATACTTAAGATCCCCCTCAAGCATACTAACCAAGTATTAAGCGCTTAGCAACACCTGTTTACCATTCGGATGGGTCCAATCGGTGAAGCGCCACCACGTGGGGGTAAAGGTAAAAATGAGATACTTGCCATCATCATACTTAGCACGCTTACTTGGGAACTTGGCGAAATAAATCTTTTCAAATTTTGCAATCTCATCGCTCCTAATCAGACGCACAAGGCCGTTAAGCTGGAAAGTTTTCTTGTTGTTATCATCCCCGCCAATCTCTTTCCTAGGTTGTTCCCTATCATCTTCCATATCGGGTATTTTATGTTTTATTACAAGTTAATAGTTCTAAAATCCGATAGGAAAATGGGATTCATCTTTATCTCTACGGCTCATTAACAAATATACAGTTTCAAAAAGTGACTTAAACTCTTCAATGGCCTCAAATACGTTACTAAAGTTCTTTCCATACTTACGCTTCAGAAGTTCAACTTGTTCGATTAAACCTTGGGACGCAAGTATCTTTCTCATTTTTACAAAACTACGCATGATCGCGATATTCACAACAATAGCCTTCTTACTCTTGAGTACCGACGATAGCATGGCAACGCCTTGCTCAGTAAAAGCATAAGACAAATATTTCTTATGTTGTCCACGACCCAGTTTTAAGGTCGCAATTTGCGACCTTAGACGAGCCACTTCCTCTTTAGTAAGTCGAAACATAAAATCCTTGGGAAAACGATCACGATTTCGTCTCACTTGTTCGTTGAGACGTTTTGGAGGGACACCATAGAGTCGAGCAATATCCTCATCAAGGATAACCTGCTGACCGCGAAAAACGCGGATGAAACGGCTTATTGATTCGAATGGGAGAATTGCTATTTCTGTTTGCGCTACTTTCTTGATAGCCATAATCACATCATATCACGATTTGGGCTCCAAATTATAAATCTCGCGTAGACATTCCGCCTCACCGGGTATAAGTGGTAAACGATACTCATACCAATGCCTGCTAGGTTTACTCGTCTTCATGTCAGATATTCTACCACTCAACTACCACACGCACGAGAGGTTAAATTGATTTACATTTTTATTGACATGTGTTAGCTTTCCTCTCGGAGCGGGGCAACACCAACCCACCCCGCGAGGGAGTCAGACAATGCAAGTAACAAAGAAGAAGATCGGCCAGTTGAGTGAATTATTCAAGAGACACGGCTTCGAGGACCCGAGAAGGCCACTCCAACCACACGGGACCATCGACCAGGCCATGCGAGCGGCCGCGCGCATTTTGCACGACGCCCTCGAAGATGACAGCACCGAGGAATGGACACAACGTATCGAGGCCTTCGGGGCCGAGTTCGACAAACTCTTCCCCGACATCAAGGGAGTCGACCTGCTCGATCAGGTCACCCAGTTCTACACCGCCGTGTGGCCGGACGACCCACCGACTGCCACAACCACGACTAAATCAGACCCCGACGAACAAGGCCCCAGCTGTTAGCGGGACCCTCATGTACCAACGACCTCGCTTCGACTAACCCCGAAACGAGGTCGTCACAATTTAACACCCAAACCTTCCTATCAATTCCTTCCCTTATCGCAAATACAACAACATTACTACATTTGTAGTAATGTTGAAATATCCTTATTTGTTTAAACTCAAGTATTCCTGTACACCCTTCCGCCAGCCACCAGTAAAATAATTCGCAGGTTGAAATGTGGCCTTGTCTACCCAAAGCATCTGGGTGTGACGAGACGAGAGCTCTATGTCTCCACAATCTGCTCCATCGGAGTCTCGAACTCATCAGGCTTAATCCGACCACCCGGCAAATCCCAATCCCCGAAATTATCTTTGAGTATTAATAGCTCCTTCCCTCTCTCAAGGAAAACCTTCACCGCTACAAAATATCTATCTTTGTCCATTCTATTTTTTAAAAAATTCTAGTAACCCATTTATAACAATAATCCAAAAAAGAAATATTAACACAAGTTGAATTATGACAGATAATTGGGTCGGGTATGGTATTGCAGAGACCTGTAATGTCTGGAATTTGGGATCAAATGGTTTCCATTCAGAACAGCGCGTATTTTCAAACGTGTCGCATGTTTGATAAGTCCCGTATGCATCTCTGAAACGTATGTCCCCCGGTATATCTTCTATTTTATATATCCTGTTGGGCTCTATATCGAATCCAGGATGATTATCAACACCGCCAGTGCTTGTTCCAATGCTTCGAATGAAGTAACTCAGTACGGGGTCATTCTCGTCTATACTGAAACGTTGATGGATACCCCAGGGATTTATATTTTGGACAATAATATCGTACTTCTTCACTTTAACAACAGAAGGTAATCCAGCGGCTTCAAGGTATGATTTGAATTCCGTGGATTGAATATTGAAATTAGTCGCATTTATATCTGGTGTGATGGTTTCTACTACTACTATTTGACTGTCAAAAATAAGGTTTTGGCGGGTAGGCAAAAAACCAGATAAAGTTAAAAAGCTCAGAATAATTAGAAGCTTAAATTTATTGTCACCCGATATTAGTCTTTTTAAGTACTTTTTTGCCAAACTAAAAAAACTACTCATACTGCCGGGCTTGGGTTCGAACCAAGGTGACGACTTTCAGAGAGTCGCATCCTACCACTAGATGACCCGGCAATGATTGCTTATCGGGCTCATCATAACGTCTTTTGACCTTTGACACAACATAAATACTGGTGTAGCTTAAATAGTAGAGGGTGCACACACTGGGCACCCGAGGAGGATACAGAATGAGGAAGACGACCTTGGCGGTACTGCTGTTCATGCTGACACTGGTGATCTCGGCCTTGTGCCAGGCCGAACCAAAGACTACCACCGAGCTCACGGGCTCGGTTCAACAAACGGAAGAGATGCGACACAAGGCCATGCTCACGCTCATGCGCCATGCAATGGAACGGGCGGCCAGGCTACTGGAGTTGGCAAACATGCCGGCGCCACTCGAGTGGATGGTGGGGCGATCACTACTAGTCGTTGACCCAGTCTCGGTCAACCAGATCTATGCCTACAAGGTGGGTGGTGTCGAGGTTGACACCAACTTCGGCAAGGTCGAGTTGCACCTCATCTGCGGAAGCAAGTTCATGGGCTACGACATACGTGAGATCTATGTCTATCCCGAGAGGCCCAAGAATCACTGGACAATCGACTTCTTCGTGCCAGCTCACCCGAAGACTGGCCCCGCACACTATACACAGGAGAGCGTCGAGGTCTCCTGGTCAGACTCGGCACCATAGACAACACGGCCCGGCGGTTCTACACGAACCCCGGGCCACAACGCATTTACTTAAATCTCGTTTATGATATTATACAACTATGTTAAATGACAGGAAATATACGATTGAGACTGAACAAGAGATAGATGGCCGATGGATCGCCGAGATTATTGAACTACCTGGCGTGATGGCTTACGGCGAAACAATCGAACAAGCACAAGCCAAGGTTGAGGCTCTTGCCTTCCGCGTACTTGCTGAAGAAATTGATGCAAGTGATGAAAGTAAGCCAATTGGCTTTTCTAGGATTGCCTTCTCGAATGTATGAGCAAATGGCCCAGCACTAAGGCCAGCAAAGTTTTCCGTGCACTGATCTCAACCGGTTGGGAAATCAAGCGACACGGATCAGGATCACATTTTGTTCTCGAGAAAGAGGGCCATACAGATTATGTCTGGGCATTTAGAAACGAGGAGGAAATAGGGCCGAAAATGTTGGCTCGAATAGCAAAAGGCACGGGCCTCAAGCAGGAAGATTTGTAAACCCGAGGGTGAGCTCGGGCTTTGGAAGGATGGAACATAGACATTACCCACATATGCTAGAATAAGTGCATGTTTTACATAAAGAGAATGTGTGACACTTGCGGAAAAGATCTCGGACTAATCGAAACCGACAAAGAAGATCAGGATGGTATAATCTCACATGGCAAATGTGGAGTCTGTAAGGAAAAGTTTGTGAATGGTGAACTTGCAGAACACAAACTAGAAAAAGCAAATCAAGGTATTAAGCGAGGCTCGCAAGTAGGTTCAGCCGAAACATTCGGTGAAGATCCAGACGAAAATACCGGAGAAGGCACCAAGAGCCAAAACAAGGGTTAAAGCAATCGCCCATACTCACGTTTGACAATACCCACAAACGGGCGTAGTTTTCATAATAGAAAGCTCGATAGAATCAGGGTCGAGAGGGGGAATCATGGAAAGACTCATTGTTGTACGACACGGAGAACCAAGCTCTGTCCAACCCCTAAGCCTCCGGGGTAGCATTGCCATGACAAAGCTTGCAAACCACCTGACAAAGGGAATAGTCCAGCCAGTGTGCATTCTCTCCTCGCCAGAAACAAGAGCGATCGCAAGCGCTGATATCCTGGGAGGAATCCTCGGGGTCGAAACAGAGAAGGATGATCTGCTCGGTCTGTGTCCAGAGCCATTGCTCCAGGCCATGCTCCCTCTTGTCTACGAGCTCATCACTCGCAAAGCAGTGGATGCTGAGACTGTGATCGTGGTCTCGCACGTGCCTCTAGTCAACCACCTGCCCATGTACTACGGCAAGATGGCGCTAAATGCACTATTCATCGAGCACCAGCTCGGGTACGGCGACGCCTGCATCATCACCCATCAGGATAAGAGTTGCGAGTTGGTTGGATTCCGTCCAACACAACCTCAAGCCGCGCCACAACAACCCGCTTGACGGCCACTCGGCCAACTGCCCTCCCCCGCTCGGCTCCTGCCGAACACGGGGGAGGGCTTCGATATTTCATGTGGACTTATAAACCGCAAATTATAATAAGTGATTGCTTGCTTATTCTTGCCATTCGTTATAGTATGAAGACAATTATATGTCAACATTTGCAGACCTTGGTATCGCGCCCGCATTACTTAATGCAGTAAATAAGCTCGGTTTTACCACACCCACCCCCATCCAAGAGAAGGCTATTCCCATAGGTATCGAGGGTAAAGACTTGGTGGGCATTGCCCAAACGGGTACAGGCAAGACCCTTGCCTTCGGCATACCCATGATCCAACGTTTGGCTATTGTTAAGGGTGGAGGTCTTGTAATCTTACCTACCCGCGAGCTTGCTCTCCAAGTGGAGGAAGAATTCAAGAAGATCGGCCAAGCAACTGGCCTACGTGTTGCCGTTCTGATTGGAGGAGCTGGCATGGGACCCCAGATTGCCGCCTTGCGACGTAATCCAAATGTTATTGTAGCTACTCCGGGCCGTCTGATTGACCACATGGAACAGAAAAATCTGCGACTTGATATGGTCAAGATTCTCGTCCTCGATGAAGCCGATAGGATGCTCGACATGGGCTTCGCACCACAACTTAAGAAGATCCTCGCTCAGATTACTAAAGATCGTCAGACCATGCTCTTCTCGGCCACCATGCCTTCGGAAATCATGCAGATGGCAAGTCGCGAGATGCGCTTGCCTCTACGAATCGAGGTAGCCCCGCAAGGCTCAACCGCGGATAAGGTAACTCAAGAAATATTCATCGTAGACAAGGCCCAGAAGACTAACCTGCTTCAGAAAATTTTGAGCGAGTCACAGATGACCACGCTTGTCTTCACCCGAACCAAGTTCGGAGCCAAGCGTCTTGCAAGGAGTGTGCGGGACATGGGCCACAGCGCCGTTGAGATCCATGGCAACAGGTCGCTCGCCCAGCGCACCGAGGCTCTATCCGGCTTCAAGACTGGACGCTATCGGGTACTCATCGCCACTGACATCGCCGCTCGGGGGATTGATGTAGTGGGTATCGGTCTTGTGGTTAACTTCGACCTACCTACGGTCACCGAAGATTATGTCCACAGGATTGGTCGTACAGCCAGGGGCGGAGCAGCAGGTCACGCCATCTCCTTTGTTACGCGCGAGGAAAGACGCGATCTCCAAGATATTGAGCGACTCATAAGGAAAACACTACCAATACGATCACTCCCCAATCTCCCTCCTCCACCCCCAAGGCCAGCATATACAGAAACTAATAACCGAACTTTTCGTGGTGGATTTGGTCGCGGGGAACGCCAAGATCGCGCAAGAGGACAACAAGGGACATCATCATCGGGACGGGACCACAAATATAGATCTCGCGGTTAGCATAATCCCCACATAGGCGCCGAAGCTTTTCCTCATCTACATAGCCACTCTCATAACCTGCTCCAGTCTCTGCGGAGAGGATGTAATGTTTCCTGGCATCAAACTTATCCAACTCATTCTTAAAAACAAGTTCCTCTATTGTCCGAGCGCCATAAAACAGTACTGCATCCGTCTTACTCAAATGGAGTTCCTCAATCATGGCCCTAATAGGGGTAATACCTATCCCGCCAGCAATAAAGAGGAACTTGCTCCGAAAGGCTGCCTTTCGTATAAATCGCCCGAAAGGACCCTCAACTAAAACCTTTGTACCGGGCCTAAGATCCTTAATGGTACTGGTGTAGTCACCGGAATTTTTTATCGAGAGGCGGATATTTTTCCCATTATAGCCCTGAGATAAAGAAAATGGGTGCGGTTGCCATAGCCCCTGCAATAACTTGTCACGCAGGAACCAGACATGAATGTATTGACCGGCCTCGAACTTAAACTCGCCCATCCGATCCCCAGTTATGTAAACACTGGTAACAGTTGGGGACTCTTGTATCAATCTCTCTACTTTGAAGTGGTGCTTGCGATAAGCAATTAACGGCGAAAGAAATCGGTAGAAGATAAGTGCCCCGAAAACGGCGAAGTTAATGGCGTACCAATAGTAGAAAGCGAGGCCATAACTAACACTGGCTGTATTAACCTGGTGGCCAAATACGAGGGCAACTACTAGGTAAATTGGAAGGTGGAGAACGTGCCAAGTCTCATATCTCATCATCCTCCTGATCCAAGGTAGGGAAATAATTACAACCGTGAAGAGCAAAATCAATCCTATCAGAGCGTTAGCCACATCCTCGTAGTGACTTAAGAAATCAAGGAACTGCGCGTAGAAACCCACGCCATGTTCACGGGCGTAGCCCAGTGTTAAGAGGAGCGGATGCAAAATAACGAGACCACCAAGCCAATAGCCAACCTTCCTGTGCAAATTGTTAAGCTTGTCGAAACCGAAGGCTCGCTCCACGAAAGCGACCCGCCCGATAAGGACAAGCTCAAGCAAGATGGTAAGCTCGGCGTAGAGGCCAGCCAAACGTCCAAAAGCAATGAGCAAGCCAGCACCACTACCTGTGATGAGTGCTCCAGAATGCAAATACCAGAAGATTGTGGTGACTATTACGTTTGCCAGCAGGAGAAAGTATGCTAGCCGACGCATGCTTGATTAGTTAACAGTGAGTGTGCCCCACATACCCTGAGCTCTGTGCGCTCCTACCGAGCAGTAATACTGGAATGATCCAGCTTTATCAGCTGTGAAGGTAACAACCGTATCCTGCCCGCCACTGATCCGGCCAGAGTTGATGCCAAACTCGTCAATGACAAAGTCGTGGAGGCCATCAACATTCTTGAATGTGATCTTAACAGTGTCGCCCTTGTTAACCGTAATGGTCTTGATATCAAAAGAGAAGTTCTGCCCCGTCACAGTAAACTCCTTGACAACCTCAGTCTCAACTACACCCCCTGTCGCATCTGGTATCGGCATATTGGTATCCACCACAATCTCTCCCTCACCCTTACCACCCTTAAGTAAGAAGAAGGCACCCACAATCAAAACAATTATGACAACAATGGCAATAATGCGACTGCTGGATTGCTTTACAACACTCTGCCCCCCCTCTGGAACTTGATTTCCTTCCATTATTTTATGATTTTTAATTAATATTCCAATATTCTACTACAATATATTCCTTTTTTGAAACTTTTGTCCGCTTGGGTATGTAATATTGAGTATATTAGCCGAGGATTGGTCGCCCTTGGTCCGCCCGTTCCGAGCCATTTCGGACGGGTTTCCTTTATCCCCATAGGGATTGACTTTTAAACTGGTTCGTGTATACTGTCCTTACCTGTAAATAAGTATCTCGTAAGCGTATTGACTCTTTGTGAGGACAAGTTGCTCGAGAGAGGTCGAACAGGCAATTAGTTCTAGATACAAAGAGAAAATGAAGAAACTCTACGTGGGCAACCTGCCCTACACTACGACGGATGATGTCCTTAAGGGCCACTTCGTCGGGTTAGGCACGGTGCTCTCTGCTAAGGTGATCACTGATCGTGATTCTGGACGTTCCAAGGGCTTCGGCTTCGTGGAAATGGAGAATGACGAAGAGGCTGACAAGGCCATTGCCGAAATGAACGGCAAGGACATGGACGGTCGCAATCTGGTGGTCAACGAGGCTCGTCCTATGCAACCTCGCGATAACAATCGCGGTGGTGGCGGTAGTGGCGGCGGTTACGGTTCTAGAAACTTCTAGGCTTTAGCCGAATCGCAAGATTCAAGAAAAACTCCCCCTGCCCCGTTCTACGGGGTTAGCGGGGAGTTTTTCTTTTGCTTGACCCCGTTAGAGGTTTACCTCTAACGGGGTTGACAAATTATTCACATATGCTAACCTTTGTACTACAACTTATGAGCAACCAGAACAACAACCTAATCCCCGCCAATACGCCCATTTTCTGCGTACCAGGCAATAGCTATATGCCTATCAGGCTGTGTGTTATGAATACTTGATTTAACTACTTATCGAGTCCTCACAACACCCCGTCTGGCAACAGACGGGGTTGTTAGTTTCCGCTCAAAGAGCGGACAAACAGGTCTTTGACAAAAAGATGACGAACCGAGACAATGGAGGGGTTATGAACAAAAATCCGCTCTTGTATCTGTTCAAGAAGATGTGGCATTACAGTGGCGAGGATCGCAAGATCGTTACCCTATTCTGGTCAATGTTCGTCTTCGCTAATCTTCTGACTCTACTGGCCAGACCATTCTTGATCGCCCAAGTCATCAACTTGGTCCAACTTGGGCTGACCTCCGAGAATATCCAATCGATCTTTATTCTCTTGGGAGCCTTGGTCTTAGTTGAGATCATCTTCTGGGCTCTGCACGGACCGGCTCGATATCTGGAAACTAGAACCGCCTTCCGCACTCGTTTGCGTTACCGATCACACTTACTCTCAGGGATCATGGCCCTACCACTCGAGTGGCACAGCGAACACGCTTCCGGCAATACCATCGACAAGATCAATAAGGGCACTGACGGCTTATACTCGTTCTCCGAGAGTACGTTCGAGATCATATATGCCATCGTTGAGCTTGTAGGGAGCTTGATCATCCTTGCTCACTACAGCCTAATTTCCACACCTATCGCGCTTGTCATGCTAATGCTGGCAGTAACCATCAGTATGCGCCTGGACAAGATCCTGGTACGCCAGTGGCGGGAGCTCAACC
>C687J35174_10011304_pt1 | contig 11000 bp, 8 predicted proteins | sample RifCSPhighO2_01_FD_35174 | JGI IMG/M metagenome (IMG submission 35174) | reverse complement strand
CATCGGCATGCAAGCCAGTGCCCACGGCCTGGTGCCGGCGTCCGGTTTCGAAGCGCGGATGCGTGAGTACCTGCACAGCCAGCCTGATCTCGTGGTACCGCAATGGCGCTTTCGCGAAATGTCGCCGCTGATCGACAGCGCCAACATGACCCCGGCGTATTGGCAGCAATTGCGTGAAGCAGTGGTCGATGCCGTGGACGTGCAAGGTTGCGACAGCGTGCTGATCCTGCACGGCACCGACACCCTCGCCTACAGCGCCGCCGCCATGAGCTTTCAATTGCTCGGCCTGCACGCACGCGTTTGCTTTACCGGCTCGATGTTGCCGGCCGGCGTGACCGACAGCGATGCCTGGGAAAACCTCGGCGGCGCCCTGGTTGCATTGGGCCAGGGCCTGGCTCCGGGTGTGCACTTGTACTTCCACGGTGAATTGCTGGACCCAACCCATTGCGCGAAAGTACGCAGTTTCGGCCGTCATCCGTTCAAGCGACTGGAACGTCAGGGTGGTGGTGCGAAAGCGTCTTCGATTCCGGCGCAACTGCATTACAACCAAGCCCGGCAACAGGCGAACGTTGCAGTGTTACCGCTGTTTCCCGGCATCGGCGCCGAAATACTCGATGGCCTGATCGACAGCGGTATTCAGGGCCTGGTGCTGGAATGCTACGGCAGCGGTACCGGGCCGAGCGACAATCCCGGGTTCCTCGCCAGCCTGGAACGGGCGCGGGACGCGGGCGTCGTGGTGGTGGCAGTCACGCAGTGCCACGAAGGAGGCGTAGAGCTGGATGTCTATGAGGCCGGCAGTCGGTTGCGGGTTGCCGGTGTGCTTTCAGGTGGCGGCATGACCCGTGAAGCGGCGTTCGGCAAACTGCATGCACTACTTGGTACGGAGCTGGAAAGAGCTCAAGTCCGTCAGCTCATTGAACTCGACGTCTGTGGAGAGCTGGGCTGAGCGTCTGCCCTCGCACATTTCTGAAATCAGTGAAGCATTACCACCTCACCTGATTCGTCACGCCCCAAGATGGAACGACCCGAGAAGGGTCGTTGCCATTATATAACCGTGCATTTCACTGCAAGCTAACAAGAGCGCATTTGAACCTGCATTACAATGCAATCAAAGCTTAATTCGAGTATCGCGAGACGTAAAACACTGCAGTTCAATCTTTTTCTAATGTCAACTTTGACAGTACACGCTCCCATTCCGAGCTTCTAAATTGATGAGTCAGAGCTGGTTTCGCGAGGGACTGGTTCCATGCCCATACGCCGAGGAGCTGCACGATGGAAAGTTACAACTACCAAATGCTCAACCTGACCTCCCTGAAGATGTTCTCCCTGAACAAATCATCATTCTGAAAAACGCCAACACAAACTCACTTGAGGGGCTTTTTCATGTTCGGTTCGTTTAAAACGGTCCTTCGAGGCTGCTAATCAGCCTTCGATCTCGATGAGGATTTGACCCGATCACCTTGGGCCACGTGAATTAAGGTGACTTTGTTGGCGATGGCTACCTGGATTCCATCTTCACCTCTTCGGTGATCAATACGACCTGGCGGGCTTTGACGCTGTTGCCTTCCTTGACCAGCTCGTCGACGACGTCGCCCTGGATGGTAAGTGCTTCCGCGGCCCGGCGCCGAGGCTTGCTTACGCTTACTGCTACCAGGCTGACGAACTCGTTGAGCGGTTCGAACACCACTTCTTCCGGCATGCCATCGATGGACAGATAGAAGTGACGCTTCTCTACGGCCTTCAAGCCCCAATGATATCTACCCGATAGTTTTCACGGTGTACGTCGATTACAAATTCGGCCGGAATGCTTCGATAGCGGTGCGCAGATTACGCACTTCGTTCATTGCATTGAAGATGCAGAACATGTCGAAGCCCTCAGCAACAAGTGAAAAAATTTATCCAGTGCCCCCGCCGCCACTGAATCCGACGCACCAAAGCCATAGACCTCTACCGGCGGGGCCTGGAACATCAGCGTAACCGCACGCTGCAACTCGATCGGATTGAGTCACTCGCGCACTCCCATCAGGGATTGCAAGGTGGTATCGAATGTTTTCAGGCTGTAGAGGACTACAGAACCGTCTTCGTGAATCGTGAACTCTCCAAAACTCGCGCCCGCCGCCAGGCCCTCCGCCAGTTTGAGTTTAAAATTTTGGAACCCGGAACACCCGATAACACGCAAGAACCGCACGATGGTTGACTCGCCGAGAACGCAGACGAGGGTGCAAAAAAATCGTACTCCTGGCTCTGCGTGACTCATGGGAGGCCGCATAAAAAAGCATGTTCACTGGAGTAACAATAACTCCGAACGATTATTCATGAGGCTTAGTCAAACAAACACTTAAGCGCAACACCGGATAATTATCATTTACATTTTATGTCTATTCTACGCAAAGCCGTTATTACTTGATATATAGGTAGTGAACAACAAACCACACAAAATAACCAAGGAAGGTAAAATATGCTTTTTAAAGCACAGAATTGCGCACTTTTATTTATAACAATTACTACAAGCCAAATGCCAGCAGCAGAAGAATATCACTGGAAGATTCGCGAAGCGCCGAGTCATCTTGAATTTAGCTTCCCTTCACCGGAACTAGCCTGCAGATGGTTTTATGAATATTCTGGAAAATACTGGAACTATACCTCTCCGACGAAAAGGGAGGGAAACAATTATTGGGATTGCGAGATGATATTTGGCAACGACCCAGATGATACTTATGGTGGAGTGTCAATAGATCGCGAAGGATCCTATTGTATAAATGATCGAACATTCAATGATTTATCGGGACAGTGTGAAATGCAGGGGGTCAGCGATATCTGCCCATCCAGCATTGCTGGAAACCCAATAAACTTTGCAACCGGTTACAAAATACAACGTGAAGAAGACTTTGCTTTTTCCCAAATGCAGCGTAGCGCAAATCCTATCGAGTTTTCGAAATTTTATAGTAGCGTTGATGGCCTATGGACTCACAGCTATTCCGCAAAACTGACCTTCGAGAAAAACTCCATCACACTAATCAATCACGATAGGAACCAATCGACGTTTGAAATTCGAGGAGAACTTTACGAGGGAAAAACACCTGGGGCAGGAACGCTAACGAAGGTGGACAATCAATGGAGTTATCGATCGAATGACGGTCGCACTTTAGAATTTGATGATAGTGGGAAATTACTCAGCATCACAAAAGAAGGCCAATTACTAAGAATTATTAATTCAGACCAGTTTATAACCATCATAGATAGCCTTGGCAATTGGCTACGCTTCACTGAGGATCAAAAGAAACAGCCACTAACTATGACGACGGAAAAAGCTGAAATAAGTTATCATTACAATGATTACAAACAATTGACCTCAATGAAAAAAAGCTTTCTGGGACATTCTGAAAACAAAAAATATTTTTACCAGGACCCTATAGACAGCCGACTTCTCACAGCAATTACCGATGAGCGAGGAATACAATCAACGACATGGAGTTACGATCAATATGGACGCGCCATCTCAAGTGAGCGCTCAGGCTTAGGAAAAATCTCAATAGTTTACAATACTGATGGCTCGTCGACGGTTACCAACGAACTAGGCAAAAAAACTCACTATCAGTTCGATCTGATTCATGGCGCTAAACGAATAAAATCAATTAAAGGTATGCCTTCCGCTAACTGCCCCGATTCCAACTCTACATTTACATATGGCTCCCGAGGCTATGTTGAATCAAAAATAGATAACAACGGAAATATAACGACCTACACTCATAATGAGCGTGGCTTAGAAACTTCCAGAACAGTAGCAAGCGGGACACCAGCATCTAAAATTATCATTACCGAATGGCACCCAAAACTCGCTGTACCCATAAGCGTCACCGAACCCAATCGATTAATACAATATACGTATGACACTCAAGGACGACAACTCAGTAAAACCATAACCTCTCTTTGACTCAGAAGGATCTGATCATGTACACAACATTGCTTAACGTGAGTTTCTTAGCCCTTGCTCTAAGCGGGACTCTTGCAACAGCTTCTTTTGTGCAAGCTGAAGAGCGAGAGCGCAGCTGGTCCTTCACCTACAACGATAATGGCTTGCTCGAATCCTCGGCCGGCCCACGGACTGTGTAAATGACACTACTCGCTTCGAATACGACTCAAAAGGTCGTCTGATCCGCCTCATCAACGCACTCGGGCACATCACTGTGTTTTCGAATTTCGATTTTTTAGGTAATCCACAGACTATTATTGATTCGAATGAGGCTGTCACAACTCTTACCTATTCACCACAGGGCTGGGTAAATTCAGTAAATACTCTTAACGGAATTACTCGTTTCGAACACAATGCCGTCGGTGATATTACCAAGCTAACTCGCGGAGACGGTAGTTGGTTAACTTATATGTGGAACGATGCTAGGAGGCTTATTCGCATCACAAATAGCCTTGATGAGAGGATCGAAATTGATTTAGACGCAATGGGCAACCGTACCGCTATACGGATTAGTGACAGCACGAGCAGTCTGACCAAACAGCGTCAAAGAATTTATGATGAACTTGGCCGCTTACGGAGTGTAATAGGATCCACTGGCCAGACCAGTCACCTGCAGTACGATTTAAACGACAATCCAACCTTCCTTACCAATCCGAACAATTATAGTCATACCGAAGCCTATGACTCACTCGACCGATTGGTGAAGAGTACGGACCCACTTAACGGTATCACTCAGTTTGAATACGACGCTCAGGATAACCTTACGCGAATCATAGACCCGCGAAGCGTTACCACTCGGTATCAATACGATGGACTGGGTAACCTGACAGTAATAGATAGTCCAGACAGTGGCGCAAGTACCTTTAAATATGATGCCGCTGGAAATCTCACACAACAGACGGACGCACGTGGTGCAATCACGGTTTTCAATTATGACGCCCATAACCGATTGACTGCTCGCCTCTCCCCAGCACATCCAGAACTGGATACCAGATTCCATTACGATTCGACTGCCGAAGGCAATAAAGGTATCGGCCGACTGACAGCTGTGGAAAATTTCAATGGCGTATTAAATTATAACTATGATGAACAAGGAAATATTACAACCCAACTCCATACACCTCGAACGAAAAAAGCAACACAGCTAGAAAAATTGAATTATGGATACGACGGAGCTAATCAGCTAAATAGAATCGATTACCCGGCAAATTTCCACGTCGAATATTTGCGAAATTCTGCTGGGCAAATCGATCGGGTGCAACTTAGGCGTGGAGCAGAGAATCCGATCAATTTCGTGAGCGAAGTGGCGTATCTTCCGTTCGGCCCACTCAAAAGCCTGAAATGGCACAATGGGGTTACACTTCAACGCACATACGATCTTGACTATCAACTAACAACCCAAACCATCGCAGATTGGAGCAAAATTTATACTTACGACGCCATTGGAAACATAACCAAAATAAAAAGCGACTCAGTTGGTGATCTAAGTTACACCTATGACGCACTCAATCGCCTGACAGAAGAAAGAAGCGCTGCTGAACAGCAAATTTTTACTTATGACGCTGTAGCGAACCGCACGAGCAAAACCATTTCTACTTTAGCCGATGGCGATGTGCAAGGCGACGCGTTAACGACCTACCTTTATGGCGACATAAACAATCGCTTGATTCAGATAGACGGGGTTCAAGTTGGCAATGATGAATCTGGCAATCTGATAAACGACAACGCTAAGCGCCAATTTTCATACGACGGTCAAAATCGTTTGAAAATGGTAAAAGTTGACGGGAAAATCCAAGCTCAGTTTATCTACAACGTGCTTGGTCAACGCACTCAAAAAACAACCCCGCAAGGCCTTACCACATTCCTGTATGGGCTTAGTGGGGAGTTGCTCGGCGAAACCTTGTTTGATAGTCAAGGATTGAAGCTAAGTAGCCAGTATTATATTTGGCTGGAAGGTATGCCCTTGGGCGGCGTAAGCGTGACTTTTGATACGGCAGGCGCACCTGCCAACAGCACCCTGTTCTATCTCCATAGCGATCATCTCAATACACCGCGCATTGCAACAAACACCGCACAAGATTTGGTGTGGGAGTGGAAGTCCGACGCGTTTGGAGTGGGTAGGACCTCTGGCCCCTTAGCTTTAAATTTACGTTTTCCTGGCCAGTACTACGACGCTGAAACAGGATTGCACTACAATTACTTTAGAAACTATGACCCAGTGATCGGGCGGTATCTGGAGAGTGATCCAATTGGGCTCAATGGCGGGCTAAACACCTACGGATATGTTGAGGGCAACCCGATTAGTTATATTGATCCGTATGGCCTCGCCAAACCAGATCTCGGCAGTGGAGTGGAGTCACACAATGGCGGCAAGGATCATATTCACTGGGGAGATAAGTCCAATCCTCGGAAAAATGCGATAAATAAAGATGGATCTATTCGACACGGGAAAGAACCGCCTCAACAAATAAAGGATAAAATAAACAGTAAATTTAACTGGGATTTAAAGATACCTTTTATGCTAATCCCTTTTTCTCCTGAGCTTTTGGAAAAAATAAACCCTCACCGCCTTCCCGATCCGATGGATGGAATACCGCGCGAATGTTAAAATCTAGTTCTACTCTGCACTATTTAAAAGTTCACAAAAGGAATTAAAATATGATTTACATAGAAGAATCTAGCTTTGAGAAGCGGATATACCTTCTTTCTGAGTATTCACGGCATGAACCCCTTGAAATTGTGATCTGGCTTTATCCCGAGTCGGGTATCGATAGCATACTAGAAGAAGGTATTTTTGAACCATCAACTGTCAATGCAACTCCAGCCACCACATATGAAGATGGAAAAAACGCGAGATGCACTCAACGACTGCGATTAAATGACGAATTAATAAATAAAATCGCGCAAGAAAAACATACAATAATGCAACACAGTGACAGCCTATGCATCTACAACCTTAACAATCCCGAATGGCAAGCATGTTTAATAGGCCACGAAGGAATAATTTTGATTAAAAATAATGCATTACTCAACAAATTCAAAGCCATTGGTTTCAACACATCACTAAGCGCCCCGTCGTGGTGGTAATAAACCTCAGCGCACCGCAATAAGCAATCAAGTTGTTTTATATAAAATCATTAAGCAGGAAGCAATACAAATTAATTACAGGAGTTACATATCATGAGTATTAAAACCAAAGACTGGACCGCTCAAATCAACCGAATGCCCGGCGCAGCCTCTTTCCGTACCTTTGGTACCGTAACGGTCGCCCACACGGGCATCACACCAAAGCTGGTCATGAGCGCACGGCAAGACAAACCCTTTGATTTGCGCCTGGAATTGCAACTTGAAAATTCCAACAATATTTCGCTGCAGGTAGAAACGGACAGGCTTGTCGAATACAAAAAAATGGGTAACTCGAATGTCACCGGCGTCAGTATCTTCTATGAAGGCAAACTGCTGCACCATATCGACAAAGTACTGATTACTGATTAAGCGTAGAATCTTTCCCGCGCTGTAGAACTTCTCGCCAGACACATCGGGTGCCTGGCGGGAAACCTCTTCACGTTACGCCTTGCGCTTGCAGCAACCCCGCCAGAACCTCAGCCTCAACCGGCCGGCTGATCAGGTAACCCTGCACCTCATCGCAACGTTCGGCTTTTAAAAACTCAAGCTGCTCCAGACGTTCCACGCCTTCAGCCACCACTTTCAATTTCAAGCCGTGCGCCATGGCAATGATCGCCCGGGTAATCGCCGCGTCTGCCGTGCCATCCCCCAGGCCCCGGATAAACGCTTGATCGATCTTCACGTAATCCACCGGGATGCGCTTGAGGTAGCTCAGGGACGAATACCCGGTGCCGAAATCGTCGATCGCAAGCTTCACCCCCAAATCACGCAGTTGCTGGAACGTCGCGATGATGTGTTCGACGCTGTCGAGCAACTGGCTTTCGGTCAGTTCCAGTTCCAGGTAATGCGGCGCCAGTCCGGTTTCTTCCAGGACCTGACGGACCAGGCTGACCAGTTTGCCTTGGCGCAATTGATGCACCGACAGATTGACCGACACCCGAATCCCCTCGAGCCCCAGGCGCTGCCACTCGCAGGCTTGCCAGCTGGCCTGGCGCAAGACGAACTCGCCGATCGGGCCAATCAACCCGGTCTCCTCCGCCAGACCGATGAAATCCCCAGGTGGCACACGCCCCATTGTCGGATGATCCCAGCGCACCAAGGCCTCGGCGGCATTGAGCTTGCCCGTGGCGAGGCACAGCTTCGGTTGGTAAAACACCTTCAGTTGCTTATCTTCGACCGCTTTGCGCAGATGATTTTCCAGCTGCAGGCGCTCAAGGGTGCTGGCTTGCAAGCTATCGGTGTAGAACTGGAAATTGTTACCCCCCAAATGCTTGGCGTGCTGCATAGCCATGTTCGACTGACTGACCAATGCGGATACTTCCCGAGCGTTGTCTGGCAACAGGCTGATACCCATGGATGCGCTGACGACCAGCTCATGACCGTCGACGGTCACCGGCACACGCAATTTGGCCGACAAGCGAGTCGCCACTCGCGCCAGACTGGAGAGGTTGCCGTAGGCATTGAACAGGACAGCGAATTCATCGCCGGACAAGCGTGCGATGGTGTCTGCCTCGGGCAATGCGTTGACCATGCGCCGGGCCATTTTCTGCAATAGCTGATCGGCCACCTCATGACCCAGGCTGTCGTTGAGCTGCTTGAAGCGATCCAGATTGATGTGCAACAAAGCCAGGCTGCGATAACCGCCCTGGCGTACCCGCTGATGTGCTTCGCTGAGTCGTTCGCGGAACATCGAGCGATTGGCCAGCCCCGTGAGTTCGTCGTGATGGGTCAGGTAGCGCATGCGCTCCTCGGATTCTCGCCTTGCCGAGAGATCCGCGAAGAAGCCCACGATATGACTGACATTTCCCCGAGTATCGCGTACGGCGGTCAATTGCAGCCATTGCGGATACATCTCGCCACTCTTGCGGGTTTCCACCAGCTCACCCTGCCAATTGCCGTGCTGCTCCAGGGTTAGATGGATCGCACCGTAATGCCGGCGCGCATCGCGACTGCAGGGCAACTCGACCACGTTGCGTCCAAGAACCTCCTCGATTTCATAGCCAGTGACCCGGCTGAAGGCTTGGTTGACCGCGATCACGGCATAATTCGGATCGAAAATCACAATGCCTTCGCTGGCGGCCTCGAACACGGTCGCCGCCAGTTGCAGTTGCTCTTCCTGGACCTTGCTGACACTGATATCGCGCCGCGTGCCCACCATGCGAATCACCCGGCCGTTGGCGGCACGTTCCACCGCCCGTCCGCGGTCCTCGATCCACACCCAATGGCCATCGCCATGCCGCACGCGGTACTCGATCTGGTAATCCTCGGTGCGCCCCTTCAAATGCTCGACCAACGCCTTTTTCAGTGCAGGAAGGTCGTCGGGATGCAAGCGCGGTTTGAGGTGGCGCAATAATGCCGTCACCTGGTCCGGCTCCAGGCCGAACAATTCCTGGATCTGCGTGTGATGGACTTCATCGGTTTGCAGGTTCCAGTCCCACAACCCCAGTTCGCTGGCCTTCAGTGCCAGTGCCAGGCGCGCCTCACTCTTGCTCAGCGCCTGGTTGGCCGCGTCCAGCTCCAGACTGCGCTGGGCGACACGGTTTTCCAGGTCGACCTGGATTTCGCGTAATTCGTCTTCGGCACGCCGACGCTGATCGATTTCCCTGGCCAGCTTTTGATTGAGCTGATCGCTGCAGTTCTGCGCCTGCTGCAGATTCTCGATCAGCGCCTGATTCTGGAAGCGTCGTAACAGGCCCCGATCGATCAGCCGGTTCACTTGCCAGGCAACCACACTCAGCGCACCCAGCAAAATCAAGCCGAACCAGCCCCAACCGTGCTCATCCCCACCCCAGAACATATAGGCAATGGCCGGCAACAGGCAGGGTAAGGTGAAGGACAGGAACGCCGGCAAACTCACCGCATAGGCCACGCTGGCCGACAGCGCCGCGGCGCCGATCAGGCCAAAGACCCAGGCTTGTTGAATGAAGTTATCGGCAGGAACCAGAGCAATACCGGCGCCAGCCAGGGTCAGGCCCGTGAGACCCGAGCCCAGTAAAAACATGCGCCGCCAGATCGGATGAGCCTGGCGGTTGGGAATCGCCGAATCGAAGGCCGCCACCTGGATCACCCGCAATGCCACCAGCGACAGCAACCACACCAGCCAGACACTGACCAGGAAGTAGCGCTGCGGACTCCAGAGCAATCCAGCGCAGACCAGGCCATTGATCAACATGAACAGCGTGGGCAGCAAGGACCCCTGATACAACAGACGCGTGCGTTCGACCGCCATTTCCATGGCGTATTGTTTACGAATAACCCTGGGCTCCACAGTAGGGCCCGACAGGTCGAAGCTGAGGGTCATAGGCAGTGTTCTTGTTCTTATAATGATGAGCATGTGCCCGAAACGTCGACGGAGCATACACAAGCCAATGCCCGGACCAAACTGCTCCCGATCAAAAAACAGACCAAAGTATCAGCCGCCAGCGGTGGCAAAATGCCGCCAAACAGGCACGGCAAACGATTGCAGCCGATGACTGACCGGTCGTCCCTTGCGTAACTTTCATCGGCTAAAACGAAGCGGGGTTTGCCCGGGGTGACGCGGCCCCCTAGAATGGCCCGATGCGCGATGATCTCTCCCTTCTGCTGAACTCTCTCAACGATGCCCAACGCCAGGCCGTAGCTGCCTCCGTGGGTCGTCAGTTGGTCCTGGCCGGTGCTGGTTCCGGTAAAACCCGAGTGCTGGTGCACCGTATCGCCTGGTTGATCCAGGTCGAAAACGCCTCGCCCCACTCCATCCTGTCGGTGACCTTCACCAACAAGGCTGCTGCCGAGATGCGCCATCGCATCGAGCAGCTGATGGGTATCAACCCGGCCGGCATGTGGGTCGGCACCTTCCACGGCCTGGCGCACCGCTTGCTGCGGGCGCACTGGCAGGAAGCCGGCCTGAGCCAGACCTTCCAGA
>C687J35174_10011303_pt1 | contig 11000 bp, 11 predicted proteins | sample RifCSPhighO2_01_FD_35174 | JGI IMG/M metagenome (IMG submission 35174) | reverse complement strand
GAAAATATGATATTCTCGTGTCCACGTCCGTGATTGAAGTCGGCGTGGATGTTCCCAACGCCGCGATCATGGTGATTGAAAGCGCGGAGCGATTCGGCCTTGCCCAGATTCACCAGTTTCGCGGAAGAGTGGGGCGGGGAGAGGAGCAATCATATTGTTTTCTCTTTGCAACCGAGGAGGGAATGGGAGTTTCCCGCCTTCGCGCCGTCTCCACCGCGAAAAATGGATTTGAACTCGCGGAACATGACCTCGCCCTCCGCGGCCCGGGCAGTATGCTGGGCATCGAGCAATCGGGGATAGGGGACATGGCGCTCAAGGGCATCACCGACCCCGTGCTCGTGCGTACGGTCAAGGAAGAAGCCATAGCCCTTGTCAAGCAAAGTCCGGACTTGTCGCGCTTCCCCGCGCTTCAGCAAGAACTCCGGGATATGGAGCAATCCTTGCATATGGAATGAAAAAAGCCGCTGCGATACATGACCACAGCGGCGATATGAGTTTTGCGCTATTGCCCTGTCAGACGGCTCCTCCGGAGCCGGCTTTCTCGCGGTCCATGACCGCGCTCAAAACCTGACCTAACTGCTCCCACACTGCAGGCCGGCGGATGAGGTCCAATGTAGTGCTGACATGGTCCCGCACAGCATTGACTATTTTTCTTGCTTCTGTTACATCCCCCTCGCCGCACTTCAGCATCGCCCGATCTAGCAATGCGGACACCTCATTCGCATCGCCAAGTTCATAGCCAGATCCTATGAAACCCGCCATCTCCGCGCCTCCTCGTGCTATAGTATTAAGGACCCGTAGCCGCCTCTCTATCGCATATCCTGTTCCGTGCGTCAATCCGGCGCACTGAATATAACGCGATGGGCGTGCTTGGATTCGAACCAAGGACCCCGGCTTTATAAGAGCCGTGCTCTAACCGACTGAGCTACACGCCCGTATCTGTCAAACATTCGATGTTTGACAGAGCGGCTATTTCTTTTTTTCGCCGTTTTCTTTCACGATTGTATCAAATTGCTCGTGCTCAATGGTCTCTTTTTCCATGAGCACGGCGGCAATCGCATCCAGCCGATCGCGGCGGCGCTTGACGATCTCGGTTGCGGTCTGACGCGCATCCTCCATGAGGCGCTTGATCTCGCGGTCAATCAATTCCGCGGTCTGCTCCGAATAATTGCGTTCGGTCGTAAGTTCGCGGCCCAGGAACACCATTTCCTCGCGCTCGCCGAGCGCCACTGGCCCCACGGCGTCTGACATGCCGAAGCGCATGACCAAACTGCGGGCAACATCTGTGGCCTTTTTCAGGTCATCATGCGGGCCGGTCGTTACATCGCCGAACACGAATTTCTCCGCCGCATATCCGCCCAGCGCCGACGCCAGCTCGTCAATGAGATGCGCGCGCGAATACAAATGCCTGTCCTCGAGCGGCAACTTGAGCGTATACCCTGCGGCACGGCCACGCGAGACGATGGAGACCTTGTGCACGGGATCCGCGTGCTCCAATGACGCCGCAACCAGCGCGTGTCCCGCCTCGTGATACGCCGATATTTTTTTCTCCTGCGGAGACAAGAGATGGCTCTTGCGCTCCGGACCCAGTAATACTTTTTCTATTGAATTGACGAGTTCAAGCTGGGCGACCTGTTTTTTGTCCCCTCGCGCGGCGAGGATGGCGGCTTCGTTGACGAGGTTGGCCAGGTCGGCGCCTGAAAACCCGGGCGTGCGCTCGGCGATGACGCGCAGACGCACGTCCTCGGCAAGCGGCTTGTTGTGCGCGTGGATTTTCAATATTTCCTCGCGGTCATTGATGTCGGGAAGATCGAGCACTACGCGCCTGTCAAAGCGGCCCGGGCGGAGCAGCGCGGGGTCAAGCACATCAGGGCGGTTCGTCGCCCCCATCACGATTACTCGCGTATCCGTTTCCATACCGTCCATTTCCACAAGGATCTGATTGAGTGTCTGCTCTCGCTCGTCGTGTCCGCCGCCGAGACCCGTGCCGCGGATCCGTCCCACCGCGTCAAGTTCGTCAATAAAGATGATGGACGGCGCAGCTTTTTTTGCGATACGAAAAAGGTCTCTCGTTCGCGAGGCGCCAACGCCTACAAACATTTCAATAAACTCGGATGCGGACATGTGAAAAAACGGCACACCGCTTTCCCCGCTCACGGCTTTTGCCAACATCGTTTTCCCGCTACCGGGCGGACCCATGAGGAGGACGCCCTTGGGAATCTTGGCACCGATGTCAACATATTTTTTGGGGTTTTTCAAAAAATCAACGATTTCCTTAAGTTCTTCCTTCGCTTCTTTCACGCCCGCCACGTCTTTGAACGTAATGCGCTCGCGCTGTCCTTCCGGACCGATGAGCCGCGCGCGCGACTGGCCGAAGCTAAACGCGGCCATAGAACCGCGCTGGACTTGCCGCGCCGTAAACCAGACGAAAAAAGCGATGAGGAGCACCGGCCCCATGATCGGCAGGATCACCGCGAGAAGGAAACCGAATCCGCTTTGTGTTTTCACCGTGATTTTCACTCCGGCCATTTTCGCCGTCTCCACGCCGAAATTCCGCAGGGTCTCGGTCAGACCAGCTTCCGGCTCTTTCTGCGCCATGACAATCTCGCCATTCTTTTGTTTCACCTCCAGCGTGGTGTCCGTTACCACGATCTCCTCCACTTCTCCGGCGTTGATTTTCTCCACGACCTGGGAAAGCGAGATCTCCTGCTGGGGTGTGAGCAAGCCCGCGATAGTGGAATACAGGACAGAAAGCGCCATCAGAATGACCAGGGCCCAGACGAAATTTTTGGAAAGATTTTTCATATACTGATCGTCCACACCTTACTATAGTATTGCCGCCTCGGCAAGGACAAAAAGCTGGTATGGCGAGGCGCTTCCCTTTTTTGGAGAAATAGTGTATGATGCGTTCCTACAGATCTTTCCTTGACAACTTCTTTAATGGAGGCATCAGCGTGACTTCTCGAGGGCAAGTCCTCATCGCCGTGGACTTTGAAAACCTTGGCGGATGCGCGCGAGAGGATGTTGAACTGCGTAGACATTCGCCGTTCTCTGTCCTCAAAGCAATCGCGTCTGAAATTGAACAAGTAGTTGCGGCCCAATACCCGCAGTATGAGATCGCGTTTAAAATAACAGCGTTCTCATCGGCGGAATCGGATCCGATAGACGCAGTCAGGTACCGCGCACGCGCCATGGAAGAGCTGGGACGAAGGGGATACCGCGTGGAGGTAGTAACCCGCCGTCCCAATGCCGCGGACGAAGCAATCACGACGCTCGCGACGGCACTGCTGTACGATCGCCGTATCAAGGCATGCGTACTCGCCACCCAAGACAGCGGCAGTGATTTTGTAGAGTTCCTGCAGACGACCAGCAGGCGCACAAGGGTGCACCTCATCGGCTGGACATACGTCCCAGATACGTTCCAAACGGGAGGCGCTCTGCCGTATTCGCTTATCCGAGACAGGATTGCCCGAACGCTGGAAGATACATGTCCGCGGACAGTACCTTCCTATGATAGCACCGGTCCTCGCCCAGCCAATCTTCCGCCACCCGTTCCCATTCCTGTACACACCGTGCGGCAGAGCACCCGCGCGTTTCTGAACAACCCAAGCTCGCTGACCAATGCGGAACACTATGCTTTGATCAGGCAAGCGCTGATTGCTCTCCAAAAAGTGGCACAGGAAAAGTGGCAGGGAACACTGCCGCAATTATGTAGAGAGCTAAAAAGACAGTGGCAGGGCCCCACTCCGCCGAACGACGCGTTGTGGGATATTCTTCAGGTGATCGGCGACCAGTTCTTTTACCGAAGATCTGCTCTCGTGTACCGGCCGGAGCAGATGTCGTCGTTCCTTAGAAAATATTATGAGTTCATACTCTAACGATTCCAGCGCCCCTTGCGGCGCTTTTTTAATGCGGCCAGAAAATGGTATCATCATACCATGCGCATCACCCCCGAAGAACGAGAGCGCGAGCAGGTGCTGTTTCGCGAAGAGCGGGAAAAATATCCGCACCTTTTTGACCGCGCGCCCATGACCGATGCGGACGACGTACTGCGCGATATTGGCATTGATGTGGCGTGGGGCGCGCGCCCGCTGGGATATCTGCGCTCTATGCCGCAGGACTTTATCGTGGAAGAAATAGATATTGCCCGCGAAGTGCATACGATAGACATAGCGGCGCCTGCAGGCGCCGATGAAACCAACGCCGGACCTACGGTGTATGCCGACCTCGTCAAAATCGGCGCGTCTACCTTTGATATCAAAGCGCGCCTCGCTCACCTCATCGGCGTTTCTGAACAGGATATCGGATTCGCCGGACTCAAGGACCGCTCCGCGCTCACTAGCCAGCGTATCAGCATCCGTAATTTGAAAAATCCAGCCCCATTAGAATCCATCAATGAGGAGAACTTTTTCATAAAGAATATCCGCGGCGGAAAGGGCGTCATATCCATCGGGGATCTCTGGGGCAATCGCTTTACCATTGTCGCGCGTCTTGCGGCCCCGCTTACATCCGCGCAAGAGACCGAAATACGCGCCAAGATGCAGGAAATCGCGGAAAGCGGATTCTGGAATTTTTTCTATCTCCAGCGTTTTGGCACGCCGCGCCTCTTGGCACACCGGCTTGGCATCCTGCTTGCGCGAGGAGAATACGAGCTGACCGTAAAAACATTCCTTACCCATACGTCTCCACGCGAACTGCCGTATTTTATGGGAATCAGAAAACGACTTGTGCCGCTCTGGGGTGATTGGGAGCAAATTCTCACTGAAATTGATCGCTTCCCATATCATTTTTCTCTGGAGCGCGCCATGATCCGGTACCTTGCCGAACACCCCGCCGATTTTACCGGAGCGCTGGCCGCCATACCCGACCAAGTCAAAATGTGGCTCTATGCCTACGACTCTTATGTGTTCAACAAAAAACTTTCCGCGCTCATTAAAACAGAAGTCGTGCCCATGGAACTGCCCCTTGCGTCCTCGTTCAGCCCAGCCGATTGGGAACCGTACCTCGATTATTTCCGCGAAGACGGCGTCACATTCCCGCTCCGCGCGTGGCGTGATTTCTCGTTCGTCCGCGTGGCAAGCCGCTTATGGCCCACATTGCAGTCCATTGAATTTCACAACGCCGCTTTTCACGACCGCTTCGCCGTGTTTTCCTTTTCCCTTCCCAAAGGAGCGTATGCCACATCATACCTCATGAACCTTTTCACACTCTCATCCGGATTGCCCATGCCTAATGGCATAGCGACTAACCCTGTGGACGCAAAAAAGATCCTAGCCACTGGTTCGTTGGACGATGTATTGCAGAGGTTTCATATCGTTCTGGAACGATATCAGCAGAATACACAGGACGCTGTCCAAGAATAAATTGAAAAGCCGGATCATTGTGGTTACACAATGTCCGGCTACGACGCACCTCCTTTCGAGGCATATAAAGATCTTAGCGGCGCGCTCCCACGCTTGTGCGCGCCATGGCGTAGTGGAGAGCCCACGACCCTTTGTTGTAGGAAATCCTCACCATGTCCTCCGACAACTCGTCATACCGCAAGGGGACGCGGCAGTTGATCGTGGATGTGGCAAACCTGATGGCCTCCCCGAACAGTTCGGGGTCCATCTCCATCTGCTCTTTTGTGGGATAGAGCAGTTGGATGTCAGTCGGGCGGTCCAGCCCCGCGCCTGTCGCGGGATCCTGCAGGGGCTGGAACTGGATAATCCTCCCGTCGCCAACCCGAACATAATACTTTGGCGGGTTGTCAAAGACGCTCACGCGCATCCACTTGTTCCCCCGCATAAGCCGGCGCGCGAAGTCCAATTGATCTTCTGTGTTCTGGCACTCGTAAGGCGGCTGGACCTCCGTGTCCATGGACGCATGCCGGAAGCGCAATGGCAGACGGATGCCGTCTTTGGTATTTTCGCCAAAGACCGTGCCATCAAGAACGAACCCCTCCTCTTCCATCTGGTTCGCAAGGCGGTTCATCGCCACCACGCTCTCCAGTTGTTTCTTGCCGAATACCGAGCAACCGGTATCTCCCGCCGGACGATACGCCGTGAACGAACGCCGCATCAGGGCGGCCTCAACTTCGTGCCTATCCTGTACTGCCGCCAGCGAACGCTCCCTCACCGGAAACTTCAGCTCGCGGGCTCTGTCGTGCAGTCGGTTGTTGCTCAACCAAAGCATTATGACCACGACCTTCGCGGGCTCCGCAATGGGGTAGCCAGGCTCGTGGGGACTGTGGCAAAATCCGTCTCCCTGCGCCGCATTTCTGCAGCGCCCTTCCAATGCCGTCGCCGCCTGTGCCACACAAAGGTAACCTGCCTGTGTTGTACGATTCACGAGGATCTCCTTCGTGTTCTAGGCCAAAACGTCAAGGTGCTGACTGCGTGTACATTATATATCCTTTTGTGCTATGTGTCAATATCGCGGAGTTGGGGCTTTACGACGTAGAATGGGGCTATGATTCAGGACTTACGTTCGTTACGGGCTTCTTTTTCAGAAGGGTTGGCGTACATCCTCTGCAAGGCAGTAGTTCATCCTCTTGACATTGTATAACTGGGTATATACACTTATCTATGAAGACCGTCCGGAAGATCATCGGCTTTGAATGGGATGCGCACAATCGGGACAAGAATCTTGCGAAGCATCGCGTGACCGATGAGGAGTGTGAAGAAGTGTTTTTCGATGAGCGGAAAAATATCCTAAAAGACCTGCTTCATTCCGGCACCGAAAAGCGATATATCGTTATCGGCAGCACAAAAGAAAGTAGAGTTCTCTTTGTCGTATTCACCATTCGAAATACTAAGATCCGTGTCATATCGGCACGCGATCTCAATAAAAAAGAACGTCATCTCTATGAAAAAGAAGCTTAATATTCCCAAGTTCAAGAGCGAAGATCAGGAACGGGCATTCTGGGGGAAGCTGGATCTTGCCGCACACTTTCAAGCGGATGATTTTGATGCAGTCGCCTTCCCCGATCTCAAGCCATCGTCCCGTCCCGTATCTGTGCGGGTACCGGAGTATCTCCTGGTACGGCTCAAGGAACGGGCAAACGAACTGAACATTCCCTATCAATCGCTGATGAAAGAATACATCGCTCGCGGCGTATTGAAGAAGTAATCGCGAACATGCTGGAAGATCTTGCCCGAATTCGCGCATCATTTGAAAAAGAACTGCGAGAGGCCGCCACGCTGGACGCGCTGGAGCATGTGCGCGTAGCGTACTTGGGGCGCAAAGGCGCACTGGCCTCGGTTTTTGATACATTAAAAACGCTGCCACCGGAAGAACGCAAGCACGCGGGGGAGGAAGCGAACCAACTGCGACGCGACATTGAAACATCTCTTTCAGAAAAAAGAACGCTCTTGGAGCTGACCGAGCGCGAATCCGCGCTGAAAAAAGAACGGCTTGATGTAACGCGCCCTGGTGTCAGGCAGGAACGCGGACACGCGCACCCGCTCACAAAAATTACGCGCGAGATCATTGCAATTTTTTCCGCCATGGGATTTGCCGTGGTTGAAGGACCGGAAGCCGAGACCGAATACTACAATTTTGACGCGCTGAACATCCCCCCCGATCATCCCGCGCGGGATATGTGGGATACCTTTTGGATCTCTGATCCAAAAGGTGAAGATAAAACGCAAAATGCAAAGCGCAAAACGGGCGAACGCCTGCTCTTGCGCACGCATACAAGTCCTGTTCAGATACGCTATATGGAGGCGCATCAGCCGCCGATACAGATTATCGCCCCGGGCAGGGTCTATAGGTATGAAGCGACTGATGCGTCGCACGACATCCAATTTATGCAGATAGAAGGGCTGATGGCGGACAAAAATATTTCTGTGGCCAATTTCAAGGCAGTCATTCAGACGTTTCTTTCCCAACTTTTTGAGACAAAGATCGAGATGCGCCTGCGCCCGTCGTACTTTCCGTTTACCGAGCCATCGTTTGAAGTGGATATCTCATGCACTTATTGCCGCGGCACCGGATGCTCGATCTGCAAGCAGTCGGGATGGCTTGAGCTGATGGGCGCGGGCATGGTGCACCCACACGTTTTCAAGGCCGCGGGGTGGAATCCCAAGACGAGTAAAATGATCGGCGATCATTTTGCGGGATTTGCCTTCGGCGTTGGCATAGACCGCCTCGCTATGATGAAATACAAAATTCCGGACATCCGTTTGTTCCGAAGCGGCGATNTGCGATTTTTAAAACAATTCTGAAAAGCCATGAAGTTTTCATACACCCGGCTCAAAGAAATCGCGGGCTTCACCGATACGCCGGATCAACTGGCGGCATTCTTGACTATGCGCGTGTTCGAGGTGGAGCATGTCGAGAAACGGGGGAGTGACTGGATGCTGGATATAAAAATCCTGCCCAACCGCATGGCGGACGCATCGGGACACGTCGGGATGGCGCGGGAGATCGCGGCGCTCAAGAACGTAAAACTTAAAACGAAGAACGAAAAGCTTACGGAAGATAGCAGGCGACAAGCTACAGATGCGATCAAAATAAAGATCACGGATCCGAAAGATTGCGCGAGGTACAGCGCGCGCGTGATGGAGGGGATACGCGTGGGGCCGTCGCCCGCGTGGATGCGCGAACGCTTGGAGACATGCGGCCTGCAGTCCATCAATAATGTCGTGGATGCGGCGAATTACGTCATGCTGGAGACGGGACAACCTCTGCATGTTTTTGACATGCAGAAATTAAAAAGTAAAAATGAAAAAGTAAAAAGTATCGTGGTACGGCGGGCGCGGAAAGGAGAAAAGATGGCGGCACTTGATGAGAAGACCTATGAATTGAATCCGGACACCTTGGTCATCGCGGATGAAAGAGACCCCGTTGCAATTGCAGGCATCAAGGGAGGCAGGGATTCCGGCGTGTCCGCAGACACCACGCGTATTGTGCTGGAAGGAGCCACTTTTGATTCTGCCGTGATACGCCGCGCGTCGCAGACGCTGAACCTGCGCACCGACGCTTCCCTGCGCTTTGAGCACGGCCCCGACGCCAATGAGACGCCCGCGGCCCTTGATATGCTCGCCGGACTCATCCAAAAGATCGCGGGCGGCGTTGTTTTCTCCGGCATGGCCGACCGGTATCCGCGCACATCGCCCCAGCGCGCGATTCTGCTCCGCCCCCGCTATACAGAGTTGCTCATCGGCGCAAAAATCCCCGCGAGCTTCTACCGAGCGGCATTTGCGCGGCTTGGATGGGCCGCAAAATCCAAAGGAAAAGATTTTATCGTAAAACCGCCGACCGTGCGCCGCGACATTGAGATCGAGGAAGACGTTATCGAGGAGATCGGCCGTCTCTTTGACTATCAAAACATCAATCCCCGCATGCCGGAAGTAGCTTTGCGCGAGAGCGAGAAAAACACCGAACTTTTCTGGGAGGAGGTTGTCCGGAACACACTCATCGGCGAAGGATTTTTTGAGACAGAACTCTATGAGTTTTCTTCAGCAGAAGAGCATGCGCTGTTTGGCATCGATCCTCGTGTAGCTGTGGCATTGGAAAATCCACCAAACCCCCAGATGGCCTATATGGTGCCTGTGCTCGCCCTGCGCTACATCATATCTGCAGGGCAGAACATGCGTCAGCACGATACGGTAAAGATCTTCGGCATACAAAAAGAGTTTCGCCGCGCCGAAGGGGGAGGCATCGAGGAAACGAAAAAACTCGTCATCGTTTCCGCGGCCAAGGACGCGCGCGCAGAGCATTTTTATGCGCTCAAGGGAGTGCTGGACGGACTGTGGGAGCGCGTGGGCATTGGGAGCAGTGCTTCCAATGGGGACGTGGTGTACACCGAAGATACGTCGTGCGCGTTTGCGCACCCGTACCGCGCGGCAGTCGTCATGCACAACGGCGAAAAAATCGGCGCATTGCGGGAACTGCATCCTGCGATTGCCGAAAAACTCAAAGTGCGCGGCCAGATTATTTTCGCGGCAATTCCTTTTGCGCAGGTCACACAAAAAGCATCGGATAAAGCCGAGTACCGGTTGCTGGGAAAGTATCCGGCAATCACGCGCGATATTGCGGTCGTGGTGTCTGAAGACATACGGACTGACGACATACTCAACGTGATTAAAAACGCGGGAGGCACGCTCCTCGCGGACACTACCCCCTTTGACTATTTCCAAGATGACGCGCTCGCGACCGAAGAGAAAAAAGGTTTGGCGTTTCATCTCATCTTTCAATCACCCGATTGCACCCTCACCGACGCGGAAGTTGGCGCCGTCATCAAAAAAATCACCGCCACGCTTGAAGCGCAAGATTGGGAAGTGAAGAAATAACAGATTCTATTTGTGGTAAGGCGCGCGGCGTGATATGATTGCGGTATGGAAACACCGACTATTGTAAAGCAAACTAAACAATACCTGATAGTAAAAATCCCTCTGCCCGTGCAAGAGCGGGAAATCATTGTGGTGCCTGAAAAATCTAAAAAGATAGGCCGCGCCGAGCAACGATTGTGGGGTATTATTCAAGATGGCGAGCAGGAATACCGCGAAAGGAAAACGATCCGCGCGCGNTCAATTGATGANGCGNTGAAAATNCATGCCCGCAAGAAAAATTGAATGGATTGAGTATTCGTCAAAATACACGCGGTCATTCCGGAAACTGCCACGCGGCATCCAAGAAAAAGCCCGTGAAAGGGAATACATTTTTATGGCAGACGCTTTTGATCCCCGCCTCAAAACCCATAAACTTCATGGCATATTTCAAGGATACTGGGGATACTCGGTAGATAACAAATACCGAGTTATTTTTCGTTTTCTCAACGGATCGGATGCGCTTTTCTTTGATATCGGACTTCATCCGATTTACGGCGGGAGCGAATAGATATGGCAAAAAAACAAAAGACGCTCAAAGTAAATGTGGCGGATTCTGTCAGAATCAAACAGGATGTTAAAGCTGTCTCCTACACGGCCAAGGACATTTATGTGCTCGAAGGGCTGGATCCCGTGCGCAAGCGCCCGGGCATGTACATCGGGTCCACGGGGCCGGATGGCCTGCAT
>C687J35174_10011301_pt1 | contig 11001 bp, 8 predicted proteins | sample RifCSPhighO2_01_FD_35174 | JGI IMG/M metagenome (IMG submission 35174) | reverse complement strand
GGCAAACAAAAACGGCGCGATCAGAAACAGGCTCGGATTGAATTTAACTTGGTAAAGGAGGATCCAGTAACCGATATAAAAAATGTTCGACCAGAGAATGCCGTGCTTGTAGCCAATCCAGCTGACAATTTTTGTTCCCGGAAAAACCAGCAGGGCATATCCGACATAGACCAGACAATAAAACCACATAATTTGCACCAATGAGTAACCCAGGCCATACAGAAAAATCGGCTCAAAGAGCGTGGTNAGGGACATGCCGAGGTTCGCGATAAACGCGTTCCANTANATTTCNTTAACCTCGGTGTTGATTCGATGGCTGAAGTAATACATTTGGTTTTTCTTCAAATTAGAACCCCCCTCTCCCTCGATGGGAGAGGGGCCGGGGGGTGAGGGTGATCTAGCCCAAAACTTTGTTTATTTGTGTTTCTGAAATGGGGCCCGGTCTTAATATTTTAGCATGGTTTGATGTTTTTCCGCTTAGAACCCCCCTCCCCTGACCAGGGGAGGGGCCGGGGGTGGGGTCAACCAGGGACACAACTGTGGAGGGTTTGGTCCTTGGCAGCCGGCCACCATCGAGCGCATATATATGTCCATATATATGCTGGGGCAATTGTTGTTTTAACTCCGAAACCGAATAAACATTGGGCCGGCCGGACAAATTGGCCGAGGTGGTGGTAATCGGCTTGCCCAGACCCATGGCCAAATCCAAGGCGAGTTTGTGCTTGGGACGGCGGATGCCCAAGGTTTGCGTCCCGGCAGAAAGCAGTTGCCAGGAAGCTCCGGAAGCCTTAAGGGGCAACACCAAAGTTAGCGGCCCGGGCATTAGCTGGTCAATCAGGCGCTTAGCCGCTGGAGTCAGCTTAACCAGTTTGTTAATCCAGATCTTTGTCGGCGGAATGACATGGATCGGATTGTGAAAATTGCGGCCCTTGAGCCGGTAAAGTTTTCGGACCGCCCGCGCATTGGTCGCATCCACAGCCAGGCCATAAGCGGTATCCGTCGGGTAAGCCACGATCCCGCCTTGCTTGAGAATTCGAAGAGCTTCACTGATTTCATTTGTTCTTCTCCCCTTGCGAGAGAAGGTGTCCCGCCTTTGGCGGGACAGATGAGGGGTTACTGAGGGCATCTTTAATCTTATTAATAACTGTTCTTTCGTGCTCTAGTTCACTATTCCAGAATCTTAGTACGGTAAAATCTTGTGATTCGAGATACTTGGTCCTTGTTAAATCATTTGCTTTCTTACTTTTATGAAGATTTCCATCAAGTTCAATAATTAACCGTTTTTCAAAACAACAAAAATCAGCAATATAACTCTCTATGACCACTTGCCTTCTAAATTTGGACCCTAGTTGGCGATCTTTAATTAAAAACCAAAGTCGTTTTTCCTCTGGAGTTTGCAGTTTTCTTAAATTTTTCGCAAACTTATTTCCTCCCGCCATTTTACACCCTCACCTGTCGCCTGAAGGCGACATCCTCTCCCGTAAAGGGAGAGGAAAAATAGAAAATTTATTTCACCACAAAGTTAATCAGTTTGTCCGGCACGAAGATTTCTTTCACCACTTGCTTGCCTTCCAGATGCTTTTTCACGTTGGCGTCTGCCATGGCTTTGACTTTGACTTCGGCCTGAGAAGTTCCCGCCGGGAGTTCCAATGAAGCCCGCAATCGGCCCAAGACTTGCACCACAACCGTCACGGTTTCAGCTTTCACTAATTTTTCATCAAATTTCGGCCAAGACTGCCGGTGAACTGAATCCTTATGCCCCAGCTGATGCCAGAGCTCTTCCGTAACGTGTGGAGCAAATGGCGCCAGCAGAATCAAAAACTTTTCCCAATCCGCTTGAGACAACTCTTTATTCTCATTTAAAAATTCCATAAACGCGGCGATCGCCGTGTTAAATTTGAAATTTTCAATATCCGAACTGATTTTTTTGATCAATTTGTGAATAGAATTGTCGTTGCGAGCCGACGAAGTCGGCGTGGCAATTTCTTGAGATTGCTTCGCTTCGCTCGCAAAGACAAAACTTAACCGCCAAACCTTGTCCAAAAATCGCTTGATGCCGATGATGCCTTTGTCGCTCCAGGGCACCGAAGCCTCATGCGGCCCCAGAAACGGTTCGCACATGCGCAGCACATCGGCGCCAAATTCCGCCACCACATCATCAGGATTGACCACATTGCCCCGCGATTTGCTCATTTTTTCGCCATCCGGGCCCAAAATCAGACCGTGCGGCACGCGCCTCAGATATGGCTCCGACTCCGTCACCAAACTCTGGTCAAATAAAAATTGATTCCAAAATCTGGAGTAAAGCAAATGCAGAGTCGTATGCTCCATGCCGCCGAAATACATATCCACCGGTTGCCAATATTTCAATTTTTGCTTCGCGGCAAATTCTTTATCATTGTGCGGATCGCTGTAGCGCAACCAATACCAAGAGCTCCCCGCCCACTGCGGCATAGTGTTGGTTTCACGCCTGGCCTTACCACCACACTTCGGACATTTGGTATTGACCCAGGAATCAATGGCAGCGAGAGGCGATTCGCCGGTGCCGGTTGGTTCATAATCTTTCACTTCCGGCAGTTTCAAGGGCAATTCCTCGTCCGGAACAGGAACAACACCACATCCGCCAGCTGGCGGATCACAATGAATCAGCGGGATCGGCTCACCCCAATATCGCTGGCGCGAAAACACCCAATCGCGGAGCTTATAGTTAACCACTCGTTTGCCATAACCTTTCATCTCCATGTGATCCATAATCTTGACGGTAGCTTGGTGAATATCCAAACCATTCAAAAAATCCGAGTTGATCATAGTGCCCTCATCTTCCTGAACCTGTTCCAGACTGGTGATCGGGCCGCTGTCGTTTCTGTCTTTCTGAACCACTCGCACGATGGGAATATTAAAAATTTGGGCAAACTCAAAGTCACGTTTATCGTGTCCCGGGACGCCGACCACGGCGCCGGTGCCGACATGGCCCAATACATAATCTGCCACATAGAGTGGCATTCGGTAGCCATTCAAATTATTAATGCAATAAAGGCCGGTGAATACTCCGGTTTTCTTTCGTCCTTCGGCCACGCGATCCATATCGCTTTCACTCGCAACTTTTTGTTGATACTGCTGTATTTCTTTCCAATATTTTTCCGAGATGTTCAAAGGGTTCCTTTGGTTCAGCAATCGATGCTCCGGGCCAATCACCACAAAAGTTGCACCAAAATTCGTATCCGGCCGGGTGGTAAAAACCGTAACCTTGGGCAGCAACGCTTCTATAACTGCTGGCTCGTGCTCCGCCCCAAAATGGGATTTAACCGCTATTGTTTCAGTCAATTCCCCGCCCAATTTTTCATGCAAGATCTTTCCCTGGGTCGGCTTAACGGCATGGTCTTTTAAATCACTCAAAATTTTTATAAATCCAGCATTCCTTCTAATTTTTTCAAAATCAAATTCCCACCGAAAACTATTGATAAATGGATATTCGCCTTGCAATCCATCCGGCCCCACAAAACTTCCTGCCAAGACCAGACCGGCGATTGGATTTTTTAACTTTTCCAAAACCTTCATGGCCACCACTCCACCCAGGCTCTTGCCGTATAGAATCGTGTTTTCATCAAATCGAATGTTTTTTAGAACAAACTCGACTTGTTCCGCTTCGGTGGGCTTGCTGGTGGACGGCAAATCTGGCAAAGCGCAAACGGCCCCGGTTTTTTCGATCTCTTTTTTTATTGCGGCGTATTTTGGATCTTTCGAATTGCTATCCCAGCCATGCAAAATTACATAATTTCTTTTGGTCTCAATTTCATAACTAATATTTATTCCCTCTTTTCGGCCGATCCAATTCTCCTGCTGAATTTTGACCTGATCCGGCCAGTTTAAAGTTTTTAACCCATTCAGCAATTTTTCGGCGTAAGCCGTAATCTTTAAATACCACTGGCGCAGTTCTTTTTTCTCCACCGGCGTGCCGCAGCGCTCGCAACAGCCGTTCACCACTTCCTCATTGGCCAGACCGGTTTTGTCCTTCGGACACCAGTTAATCAATCCGGTCGCTTCGTAAGCCAGGCCGGCTTTAAAAAATTGCAAAAATATCCACTGGGTCCATTTGTAATATTCCGGATCCGAGGTGTTCACTTCCCGCGACCAGTCAAAACCCGTGCCCCAGCTTTGCAACTGGCGCTTGGCGTTGGCCACGTTTTTGGCTGTGGACACCGCTGGGTGCAATTTATTTTTAATCGCGAAGTTTTCTGCGGGCAACCCGAATGCGTCCCAGCCCATGGGATACATGACATTGTAGCCGTTCATCCGCCAATACCGGCTGTAGATATCACCGGCCAAAAACGGCCGCAGATGACCCATGTGCAGACCTTCACCCGACGGATACGGAAATTCCACCAAGATTAATTTTTTGGGTTTACCAGCATCGTCGGTGGCAAGATAAATCCGGTCTTTTTCCCACTGCTCCTGCCAGCGCTTTTCTATTGCTTTGTGATCGAAAGTTTCCATTATGCTTGTATTTTAAACAAATTAAGGGCATTGTGAAAGGTTTGATTCGCCACTTCGGCCAGATCGACTCGTTTGATCTTCGCCATTTGCTGAGCCACGTATTGCACGTATGACGGTTCATTGCGCTTGCCACGGAAAGGCGGCGGGGTTAAGTAGGGCGCATCGGTTTCCGTCAGCAGGCGGTCCAGAGGAGTTTTTTCCACGACCTCGGCCAGTTTGCCGGTTTTGTCAAAAATCAGAATGCCATTGAGCGCCACGTAAAAGCCAAAGTCCAAAAATTTCTTGGCTGTCTCCCAGGTATCGGTAAACGAATGAATTATACCGGGACCACGTGGATATTCTGTTTTCAAAATTTGCAATACATCCTCGTAAGCGTCTCGACAATGGATTATGAGTGGCAAATTATTTTTTTTGGCAAATGCGATTTGGGCGATAAAAGCAGCCTTCTGCTTACTGATTACTGCTTCCTGATTGCTATCCTTGGGAATTCTAAAATAGTCCAGCCCACATTCTCCAATAGCAACAACTTTCTCCGTAAGCATACTCTGATACTTGGAAGTATCGAAGTATTCTTCTCGAGTATTAAAACGCGATTCTTCTTCATCAAGCATTTGGGCCCAAGTGTGCACCGGATGCAAACCGATGGCGGCAAACACGCCCTGCGGATGTTTGGCGCTCAAGAAAGCGGCAGCACGCGAAGTGTCGATCTGGGTGCCAACATTGATCATCCAGGTCTCTTCTTTGAGCGAGCGCCCAATCACCTCATCGGCATCCTCTTTGAACGCTGCGAAATTAACATGAGTATGGGTGTCGAAATACATAGTTAGGTTTCAGGATTAAGGATTAAGGATTAAAGTAAAACCTTAATCTTTCAACCTTAATCTTTTTTTAAGAACAACGGCTCGGCTTTTTTCACATCCCCGGATTCCAGAAGCTGACGGATCTTGTCCGCTGTTTCCGGCATGACGGGCGACAACTTGAGGGCGATGTCGTGCAGCAGCGCGGCCAGGTTCAAAAGCAGTTCCTTGACCTTGGCCGGATCGGTTTTGAACAGTTCCCAGGGCTTGGATTTATCAATCAACTGATTGGCCCAGGCAATCTCCTGCCAAATCGCCACCAGGCCGCCGGCAAAATCCAGATTATAAAAAGCTTCCGAGGCCGCAGATAAATCTTTCGGGCTTCTGACCGCATCTTCCAGCTGGCCATCCAGATATTTTTCAATCATATTGGTAGTGCGGGAAAACAAATTGCCTAAACCGTTGGCCAAGTCGCCGTTGAAGCGGGCCTTGAGTTTTTCCTCGCTGACATCGCCATCCTGGCCAAACGGCACTTCGCGCAGCAAAAAATAGCGCACCGCATCCGAGCCGTATTTGGCTGCCCAATCATTGGGATCGATGACATTGCCTAGCGATTTACTCATCTTTTCACCGCCAACCGTAAAAAACCCATGCACAAAAATCTTGGCCGGTACGGCCAGGCCCAGCGACAATAACATCGCCGGCCAGATCGTAGTGTGAACCCGCAAAATATCCTTACTCATGAGCTGTATATCCGCCGGCCACAGCGCGGGCGGCGGGTCTTTGGGCCCTTGCCAATCCAGGCCGGTCAGATAATTCAAAAACGCGTCGGCCCAGACATAAGTGGTATGTGACTTGTCCCACGGCAGCGGAATGCCCCACTTCACGTTCTTGCGGGAAAACGAAATGTCCTGCAGGCCGTCTTTTTTGTAAAAATTGACGATTTCGTTCTTGCGCGAAACGGGAGAAATTTGCAGGTCATCGGATTCAATTTTTTCCAGCAGCTCGGCCTGGTATTTGGACAACCGGAACATATAAGTTTCCTCGCTCATTTTTTCCGGGACAATCTTGTGATCCGGACATTTGCCGTCAACCAGATCTTTTTCCATTTTGAACTGCTCGCAGCCGCGGCAGTATAACCCTTCGTATTTGCCCAAATAAATATCCCCTTTGTCATACATGAATTGCAAAGCTTTTTCGACGGCCGAAATATGCGCCGGTTCCGTGGTGCGGATAAACCGGTCATTGGAAATCTCCAGCGTATCCCAGGCAAAGGAAAATTTGGCCGCGATTTCATCAACGAATTCCTGCGGTGATTTGCCGGCGGCTTCGGCCGCCTGGGCGATTTTCACTCCGTGCTCGTCGGTGCCGACCAAAAAGAAAGTTTCGTTGCCGACTTGCCGGTGCAGGCGCGCGAGAACATCCGCCGCCACGGTTGTATAGGCGTGGCCGATATGCGGCTTGTCATTCACATAATAAATCGGGGTGGTAATATAAAATTTTTTNGTCTCTTCAGTCATAAATTCCTAAGAAAAAAGGCCATTTAGGCCTGATCAGTATAACATAAATTGCCAAATCAGACCTGGGTTGTTTCCCCTTCCATAACGTCGCTTAAGAAGACCGAAATTCCCCCCATGACCGGCACGGAGATCAAGGCGCCCAGCACTCCGCCGAGACTGGCCCCGACCAAAATTCCCAGCAGCACCAGGATCGGGTTGAGCCCGACGCTTTTGCTCATGACAATCGGCACGACAATGTTGCTCTCCAGCTGTTGCGCCACGACCCACATCACCAGCACGCCGGCGGCCAGAGTCGGACTTTGCAAAAAAGCAAAGAAGCAGGCGATGGTTCCGGAAATAAACGGCCCGATAAACGGAACAATTTCCAGCACGCCGGCGGCCAGGGCCAGCACCAGAGCGTATTTGACTTTCAAAACCGTCAAGCCGATAAAAACCAAACCGAAGACGACAGCCGAAAGAATAACCTGGCCCAGCACCCAGGCGCCCATCTTCATTTGGATTTTGGTCACAAGCCGGGCAATATAAGCCTGATGCTTGTAGGGAGCCAAATGCCGGATAAAATTCTTCATGCCGTTTTCTTCNACGGTCAGGTAAAATGAAATAACCAAAATGGTGACGACCGACAGCATGCCGGTCACGACGCCNTTGGTCGTGGCGAACAGGGTGCCGCCGAAATTATTGGCAAGCTCCTTGAGACTGTTGTTAATGCCCTGACCGATCGTGGAATGACTGAGTGATTCGCGATAAACGCCGATTTTGGTGGTGAAGCTCTGGATGACGTCGGCGTTTTGGATTTCGTTAAACTGCGAGATCATGGGGGGCACCANGATAAACCCGACCAGCGCAATCAACCCCAAAAACAGGATGTAAACAAAGAGCACGCTTAAGGCTCGCGGAACNCGGCGCTTGTATAAAAAATCCGCCAACGGATCGATGGCCGAAGAGACGATGATTGCAATCAGAAAGATCAACAATATGTCCCGGATCATCCAGAGAAACCAGATGAGCAAACCTACCAGCACGACTTTGAGAATCGTGACGGTGGAGATGTTGATTGTTTCGTGGCGATTGGCCATGGGTTAAGTATAAAATGATTGCTCAAGTTTGTCGAGGCAAATGCGTTATCTTAATTTTTTCAAAACCGCGATATTCTTGGGATCGTCGGCCGGATCGTCCTTCGGCGTTTCTAAGATCCAATCAAGCTGGCCGGCGGCTTTGTGCTTGGCTAAAGCCTTGAAGCATTCCAGCCCGATGTTGCCCTGGCCCAGATTCTCATGGCGGTCCAAGTGTCCGCCCAGACTGCCCTTCGAGTCGTTGCAGTGGATCAAATCCAAATATTTAAAGCCGATAAGCTTATCAAATTTCTTCAGGGTCTCATCCAAACCCTTTTTGGTCCTAATGTCATAGCCAGAGGCAAAGGCGTGGCAGGTATCAAAACAAACGCCGATCTTCAGCTTCTTAAGTCTAGGGTCAAACAAAATCGCAGCAATTTCCTCAAACGTATCACCCACGACCCGGCCGGCCCCGGCGGACATTTCCAGTAATAATTTGGTCTGGCCCTTGTAGCCGTCGTGGGTTTTGAGAATCGCTTTCACCACGCGCTCAATTCCTTCGGCATCCGGCGAATCCCCAAAACTGCCCAAGTGCGTCATGATCGCCTTGCACCCCAGTTGGCTGCCGCGGTCGAGCTCCTGACGAAGCATCCCAATCGAGCCGTAGTAGAGACTATTTTTAGCCGAGGCTAGATTGATAATATACGGCGTGTGGATATAAAATGTATCGAATTTATATTTTTTCATTTCCGCTCGGAATCTCTCCGCCGCGACCGAAGTAATCGGACTGACCGGTCCCCCATAGGGCGAACGCGAAAAAAACTGGAAGCACTCGGCGCCGACCTTGGCCGCATTGCTGGGCGCATTCCAGATTCCCTTGGCAATCGATACGTGAGTTCCGATTCTCATATTATAATTTCATTCGTTTCTCGAAGACGCTCCTGTCTTGGAACGGGCCGATGACCGAGGCGACCAATGTCTCTTTCCTGAACAATTGCCCAGCAAGCAGCTCGATCTCCTCGCCGGTCACTTTTTCCAGCTTGGCAAAAGCTTCCTTCGGCGTTTCCGTTTTTTTGGTAAACGCCGCGTGGGTCAAATACCAATCCAAGGTGCCGTGCGGATCCTCCAAGCCCAAAACAATTTTCCCTTTGATATATTCTTTGGCTTTTTTTAGCTCTCTGGCCGAGACGCCGGCTTGGGCCAGTTTGACCAATTCCGCCAAAATCACTTCCAGCGCTTCCGGCGCGGAGGAAACTTTGAGTCCGGCCCGGACATAAAAATTGCCCGTGTCCAGGTAATTATTGAGCGAGGCGCCGACGTAGTAAGCCAGGCCGCGGCGTTCGCGAATCTGCAAAAACAGCCGCGAGCTCATGCCCCCGCCAAGGATGGTGGACAACAGCATTAACTGCGGATTTAGTTTATGATTGTAATCAAACCCTTTGAAGCCAACCATCATATGAGCCTGCTCGGTTTGCTTATTCTGCACCGCCAGGCGGGGCTGATCCTGCTTTGGCGAGGCCGCAGCCACTTTCGCAACGGCAGTGTTGGGCAAGCCGCTCCATAATTTGCCGAGCTGCTGCTCCAGTTCCGCTTCGTTGAATTTCCCGGCCACCGCAATAATCATGTTTGATGGCTGATACCATTTTTTGCGATAATCGAGGATATCTTTTCGGTTGACTGCGCGGATGACTTCCGCCGTGCCCGCGATATCCCGGCCCAGGGCCGATCCCGGCCACATGGTTTCCTCAAACAGCGATTCAATGTGAATCTGCGGGTTATCCTTATACATATTGATTTCTTCGATGATCACGCCTTTTTCCCGTTCGATTTCTTTTTCATCAAACAACGGATTCTGCAGCATGTCGGTTAAGACGTCAATAATCAGCGGCAGATGCTCACTGGCCGCGCGGATGAAATATTGGGTGTGCTCCTTGCCGGTGTTGGCGTTAAACTCCCCGCCAATTGAATCCACGACCTCGGAAAGTTTTTTGGCCGTCGGGAATTTTTTCGTGCCCTTAAAATGCAGATGTTCCAGAAAATGCGAAATGCCGTTGACGCGGGGCTCCTCGTAACGGCTGCCGGCTTTGACGAACACGGACATGATGATTGACTGCGCCGTCTCGATCGGCACAGTTAAAAGCGTCAAGCCATTTTTATAAACTTTTTTCTGGTATCGTCCTAACATCCAAGTTTTTCCTTAAAATAATCAACCAGTTCCGCAATTTTGACCCGTTCCTGCGCCATGGTGTCGCGGTCGCGAACTGTGACAGCCTGATCATTGGCGGTTTCAAAATCCACGGTCACACAATAAAGCGTGCCGATTTCATCCTGCCGGCGATATCGTTTGCCGATGGAACCAGTCTCGTCATACTGGCACATCCAAAGTTTCTGCAAAATTTTTAACGTCTCGACCGCTTGGGCCGTTAACGGCTCTTTTTTGGATAGCGGCAGGACGGCGATTTTGATCGGGGCCAATTCCTTCGGCAGACGCAATGTCACTTCAGTTTCGTGCACGGCATCCTCTTTGCCGCTTCTAGCCTCGGATTCGGAATAGGCATCTATTAACACAGCCAACATCATGCGGTCCATGCCAAAGGTTGGTTCAATCACGAACGGCACAAATTCTTCGCCCGTGGTCTGATCTTTATATTTCAAATTCGCCCCTGACAACGCAATTTGATTTTTCAGATCGTAATCAGTACGGTTGGCATGCCCGGCGATTTCGTCCCAGCCAAATGGAAATTTATAATAAGTGTCCACGGTCCGTTTGGAATAATGCGCCAGCTCGTCTTTCGGTAACTCAACAGTTTTGATATTTTCTTTTTTCAGTTTCAAATCCTGAATGAAAAATTCCTGCTGATAATTCAACCAATCTTCAAATGCCGCGTCATCTTCCCCGGGTTTAACAAAATATTCCAATTCCGCAATCGTGAATTCTTTCATGCGAAAAATCGAATTGCCGGTCGTAATTTCGTTGCGAAACGAACGGCCAATTTGAGCGATGCCAAACGGCAGTTTGCGGCGCATGGTTTCCAAAACCAATTTAAAATCCGTAAACATAGTTTGCGCTGTTTCCCCGCGCAAATAAACCGTAGCTTTGCTGTCTTCGGTCGTGCCGATAAAAGTTTTAAACAATAA
>C687J35174_10011300_pt1 | contig 11002 bp, 14 predicted proteins | sample RifCSPhighO2_01_FD_35174 | JGI IMG/M metagenome (IMG submission 35174) | reverse complement strand
CCTGTGCAAGAGCCTAAGTAAATTTTCGAGCTTTTGCTTTTCTGATTTCGGCTCACCTTCGTTCATACACCTAAATTTATTGAGTGAATTATAACAGATTCTGTGCTATAAATGCGAGACAGCGGGCTTGCCCGCCGCAGCTACAGTGAAGGCGGGGTGTAGTACAGTGGCAGTATACGCGATTCGGGTTCGCGAGACGGGAATTCGATTTTCCCCACCCCGACACTTTTGTGATAAAGTGTTTGTTACATAAATTATGTCAGAGAAAAGGTTGCATATCCTAGTGACCGGGCGGGTGCAGGGGGTCTTCTACCGTGCTTCGGCTAAGCGCGTGGCCGATCAGCACGGACTTACCGGCTTCGCCAAAAATTTGCCCGACGGCCGAGTGGAGATAATGGCCGAGGGTAGTGAAGCCGGCTTGCGCGCGCTACTTGACTGGTGTTACCGCGGCTCACTACTTGCAAATGTGGACAGCTTGTTTTTTGAGTGGCAGGAAATGAGCGACACCCCACTTCACCAAGGCTCCGCGGGGCACGGTTTCGAAATATCGCGAGAAGACGGTAGTCTGATCGTAGATCAAGTTCATGCACTTACAAATTTGGGGCGCAGAGTGTTAAACAAGGTAGACAAGAAAGTTGAGCAAGCTGTGCTAAAAGTGCCCAAGCATGTAGTGATAATTCCTGATGGCAATAGGCGCTGGGCACGCGAGCGCGGGTTACTCCCCTGGGAGGGGCACAAGGAGGGCATGGAACGGACTAAGGAATTGCTCAAGGCGGCGCCCACGATGGGCGTGACGCACATGACTTTCTGGGGTTTCTCAACCGAGAATTGGTCACGTCCAGCAGAGGAGGTTGGTTGGTTGATGAGCGCATTTACGCGAGCTGTGAAAGAGCTGGGCAAAGAGTTAATTAAAAACAAAACTGCATTCAGGCACTTGGGCCGCAAAGATAGATTAGATCCCAAACTGCTCACTAGTCTTACGGATCTCGAAAATAAAACTGCCCACTTCAAAGACAAGACATTCTCGATGGCACTTGATTATGGCGGGCGGGACGAAATTGCCCGAGCAATTTCGAAACTAGACAAACAAAACAAACCTACAAACGAACAAACAATTTCAGAGGCACTAGATACAGTAGGCTTACCAGATCCGGATTTGATAATAAGAACTTCGGGTGAGCAGAGACTATCGGGAATAATGCCCTGGCAGGGGACATATGCTGAACTCTATTTTACGCCCTTGCATTTTCCCGACTTCACCGCCGACCAGCTTGCCTTGGCTCTAGCTGATTACGGTAACCGCCAACGCAGGTTTGGTGCCTAGACAAATCTGAAAGAGAGTGCATAATCAGAATTGGAAAGGAGGCCTCACGTGAAGGAGCGCATCGCAACAATTGCCTTCATTCTTGGAGTCCTAGTGGTCGTANAACGNNGTGGCCNAGAATCATCAAGGCCATGACGCCCGCAAAGCAGGTGATCTTCGAGGGGGAGTGCAGGCTCGAGCGTGGACTCTTGCGCGCCGATGAGGATCGCAAGGGCATGAGTGCCGGCCTCACCTGCGGTAACATGCTTGTGAGAACGAGCGATACCCTTGTGATCGCAACATGCTTGAATCGCCCAGCAAAACCCAAGTGCCGGGTGTTTGAGGATGGGACGACTGTTGAGTGCTCGCAGTGCCCGCCGTGGCGCCTGATTAGTCCAGCTCGTTCGCAGTACAAGTAGGTGAGCGAGCCGAACTCGTAAACCGCCCTGTCACTTAAATGTGACGGGGCGCAGCTTTATTATCTACTGGCAACTGGAATGGCCTCAAATATTTGCTTTGCGAAGAGCTCAAAGTCTGCTTTTGTGTAATTCGAAGCACTGGACCACGTAAGAAGGTCTAGAGATGATCTTGTTCCGAAAACAATATGAGTCGCGTCAGCCCCAGCGTCGGATTTGAATTCTCCGCCGAGTCCGAAAGAGAAGTCGTTCTTTGAGCTTGCGAGCGTGTTTAGGTATGTTTTAGTTTTAAACTCACATAACTCAGCAGAGCCAGTGCAAATATGCATATTGACGTGTACGGGTTGCTGATCGCTTTGGGCGGTTACGCTATGTGTGCACGTTACTTCGTCGGACAAGTCACGGATAACGGAACTTCTAAACCAGAATCATGAAGGTTGAACATGATCTGCGAGGGAGGCCAATGGAAGTGCTTGGATACCAGACACCATTCGAGGTATGGAAGAAAGAGACAGAAAAAAAGGCACAAAAGAATCACGCGGTCGAGCGTGGTATGATGAGCGAAAGATTAAAAGTTAACGAGAAGTGTTCTGCTTGAGGGGTTACTGTGGCCTCCAGTGAATTCTCATCTGAAGCCGAACACTTTGGATCAATTTTACCATACTTGAGTACTAAAGTCAACTGTTTTCGGGGAAAGGGCTATGCTAAGCTCTTTTTGTCATGCATGAAATATCTATCCGCGCTGAAGAGGTTTTCCATATTGGCAGTTTCGCTGTCAGCAACTCTTTATTGCTTGCTTTCTGCGCTATGCTCCTCGTGCTGGTATCAGCAATCGTTATTCGCCACAAGATTGCAATCGTGCCGGGCAAGCTGCAGGGTTTCGTCGAGATGATTCATGATGAGCTGCTTACCCTCATGGATTCTGTTTTGGGCTCTCGCGAGAAGTCGCTCAAGTATTTCCCCCTTATAGCGAGTATCTTCTTATTTGTAGTTGTGTCAAATTGGCTCGGACTTGTGCCACTTGGGCCCATCACTATCCATCACGCCCCCTTATTTCGCGCTCCCACTACAGATTTGAATTTTACAATAGGTCTGGCCATCATATCTGTTCTGGCTGTAAACATATTAGGAGTGCTGGCTATCGGTTTCTGGAAGCATCTTGGCAAGTTCTTTAACTTCAAGAGCCCGGTCATGCTCTTCGTGGGCCTACTTGAACTAGTGTCAGAATTTGTTAAGATTATCTCGTTCTCATTCAGGCTCTTCGGAAACATTTTCGCCGGCGAGGTACTACTACTCATCATAGGTTTCCTCCTGCCCTATGTGGTGCCTCTGCCCTTTTTGTTTCTCGAGGTCTTCGTGGGAGTGATCCAAGGCTTCATATTCGCGATGCTCACGCTTGTCTTTGTGGGTATGGCTACGGTGGAACATGGGGAGGAACACTAGTTTTCAAATTGCAAATTATAAAAATTAATTCATTAAAGAACATATATGGATGCAGAAACAATGAAATTATTGGCCATCGCTATCGTGATTGGTCTGGGCGTATTCGCCCCGGCCCTATCAATCGGCAAGATTGGCGCAAGTGCGGTCGACGGTATTGCTCGCAACCCAGAGGCGAGTTCCAAGATCCAGACGGCAATGATTCTCTCACTGGCCTTCGCTGAAGCTATTGCAATCTACGCTCTGGTCGTGGCCCTTATTCTCAAGTTCGTCTAGAGCAAGTTTCTGGCTAATGCAAGTGAGCAGAAATAAGACATGAGTGAACTCTTTTCTGAATTAGGGATTAGCTTGCCTGCTCTGATTTCGCAGGGAGTCAACTTCTTGATCGTGCTTGTAGTGCTCACAGTCTTTGTCTACAAGCCGCTTGCTAAGGTCGTTGACGAGAGACGCAAACGCATTGAGCAGGGTCTGGAGGACGCTAAGCAGGCGGAGCTCAAACTGTCGCAGATAGCCGAGAAGGAGAAGCGCGTGCTTGCCGAGGCCGAGAAAACTGCCCTCGTGCTTATAAAAGAGGCAGAAGGCAAGGCCGCTGGCAGAAGCCGGGAACTGATTGAGATAGGCGAGAAGCGGGCGGCAGGTATCGTGAAGGAGGGTAAGACGCTTGCACAAAGACAAGCGGCAGAAGAAATGGCTAGTCTGCAGAAGGAGGCAGTGAATTTCGTGAAGCAGGCCATAGAGAAAACTGTCGAACTCGATCCAGATAAGATAGATGAGAAATTGATAGATCAAGCAGTAAAGCTCTTGAGGAAGAAAGCGGCATGAATCATGCATGAATAATATATGAGATACAGTGCCAAAGATTATGCCAAAGCCTTCATGGAGTTAGGCGCAGCCTCAAGTCAAATTAAGGGACTGTTCTCTGCTATGAAGAAGAATGGTGATCTGGGGCAACGACAGAAAGTGGTAAAGGAGATAGAGAGGCTAGAGGTAAAGAAACATGGCGGGCATCTGGTGGAGATAGAGTTTGCCCGAGCCCAAGATGCGAAAGCGCGTGAGGAGATCATCTCGCAGTTTGGTAAGAGAGATAGGATCGTAACCCGGGTTAAGCCGGACCTGATTGCAGGCGCAAGGATAATCCGTGATGGAGAGTATGAATTGGATATATCTCTCTCGGGTAAGCTGGAGAAACTATTTGCATAAAATTATGAGTTACGAAATTGTAGAAAAACTTAAACGAGAGATTGCAAGTTTTAAAGACGATCCTAAATTTCGTTCTGTGGGAGTTGTTGTCGAGACAGCAGATGGCATTGCACGTATATCTGGTCTCTCTGGTGCAGTCAGTCAGGAGCTCCTGGATATAGAAGGCACACCCGCTATTGCATTTAACCTCGAGGAAGAATTCATTGGTGCGGTGCTACTTGCCGAGGGTAGCAAAGTGGGAGTAGGCAATCGAGTTACTGGCACTGGCAAAGTTCTATCTATATCCGTAGGCGAAGCACTAGTTGGCCGGGTGCTCTCACCCTTGGGTCTGCCTATAGATGGCAAAGGCAGTCTGGGGACCGGCTTGAAGTCTTATCCAATAGAGCGCAGTGCGCCGGATGTAGTGTCGCGACAGAGTGTGCGCGAGCCACTCCACACGGGCATCAAAGCAATAGACTCCATGATCCCAATTGGCCGTGGACAGCGTGAGCTTATCATCGGCGACCGTCAGACAGGCAAGACCGCGATTGCCCTCGACACGATCATCAATCAGAAGAACGAGAAGAAGCCCGCCATTTGTATATACGTAGCTGTAGGACAGAAGCAGTCTAAGGTGGCCCAGATCGAGAAACGCCTGCGCGACAATGGTGCCATGGACTACACTATAATTATTTCTGCACCCGCTGGCTCGCCTGCTCCCTTGCTCTATCTAGCCCCCTTCGCTGGAGCCACAATTGGCGAGTACTTCATGGACTCTGGGCGTGATGCCTTGGTGATCTACGACGATCTGTCCAAGCATGCTGATGCATACCGCGAGATGTCGCTTCTCTTGCGCAGATCACCGGGTCGCGAGGCGTATCCGGGTGACATATTTTATTTGCACTCAAGATTACTCGAGCGCGCGGCTAAGCTTGATCAAGCTCATGGCGGCGGTTCGCTGACGGCTCTGCCGATAATCGAGACTAAACTTGGTGATGTGTCTGCGTATATTCCCACCAATGTAATCTCAATCACAGACGGGCAGATATATCTCGAGTCTAACTTGTTTTATCAGGGTATAAGACCCGCGGTGAATGTGGGCTTGTCTGTGTCGCGCGTAGGTTCATCAGCCCAGACCAAGGCCATGAAAAAGGTGGCGGGCAAATTGCGCCTTGAACTTGCTCAATTCCGAGAGCTTGCCGCCTTCGTGCAATTCGCCTCGGATCTTGATGAAGGCACTCGCCAAAAGATTGCTCGCGGCGAACTCTTGACCGAAGTGCTCAAGCAGTCAGACGGCGCGCCCCTGCCCTTCTACCACACAGTGCCAGTTCTATACGCGGCACTCAACGGACATCTAGATAGCTTGTCCAAGGATCGTGTGCGAGATTTCGAAGCGAGGTTCATCGAATATCTGGAGGCACGTCACCGAGAGGACTTGATTGGGCCGCTTGCAAACTCCGGAGTTCTGGACGACAAACTCGAAGAGAACTTGAAAGTTGCTATATCTAAATATCTAAATCTCTAAATTTCGAAATATAAACATGGAATCTATCCAGCACATAAAATCGAGACTAGGGGCGGTCAATAACATCGGGACGATCACCCGAGCGATGGAAGTAGTCTCGGCCACCAAGATGCGCAAGTCTCAAGGCCTCGCCCTGGAATCTAGGCCCTATGCTTTTGCTGCCCTCTCGACTCTCGCTCAACTTTTGCAGTATGCTCCGAGTGCGCATCTAGAAAACTCGATTCTTACGAGGGTCCGCAGGGTCGAAACTACACTACTTGTCCTGGTGGCATCAGACAGAGGCTTGGCTGGCTCGTTCAATGCAAACGTAATGCGCACTGCTGATGCTTATATATCAAGTAATCCCGGTGACTATAGGGTGATTCTGGTGGGGAAGAAGCTTTCTTCGTGGGCCACACGAAACAAAATTAAGATTGAGATGTTATTCACAGACTTCGGTGATTACGCTGACCCAGCTGAAGTCTCGCCACTTTCAGAATTGATCGTGAAGGGATTCTTGGCGGGGGAATGGGATAAGGTAGTGGTGATATCGACACACTTCAAGACTACACTCAATCAGCTTACCCTCACCCGGGAACTTCTACCCATGCATATTGATATGGTCAAGGATACTGTGCGCGAGATTGTGCCGGAGACTGGGCGATATAGCGAATATCGCAATGATTTAATGAGCAACTTGCAATTTGCAAACAGAGAGACAGAATATCTTTTTGAGCCGAGCCCAGAAAAAGTTCTTGAGACAGTTCTGCCGCATCTGCTTAACATGCAGCTCTTCCACCTTGTACTTGAGGCCAACGCGAGCGAACATTCTGCCCGAATGGTGGCTATGAAGAATGCGAGCGAGAATGCGAGTGAGCTTTCGGGCGATCTGACTCTTGAGTTCAATAAGGCAAGACAGGCCGCGATTACTAAAGAAATGATAGAGATAACATCAGCAATGGTATGAACACGGGCAAAATAATACAAATCACTGGTCCAGTAATCGACGCAGAATTTGCTGAAGATAAAGTGCCAGCACTCGGCAATGCCCTCAAGTCTGGCAGCGTGACATTTGAAGTAGCTCGTCACCTCGAACCTGGACGTGTGCGCGCAATTGCACTTGCCTCGACAGACGGTCTTGCGCGTGGTGCGGAGGTACGCGACACGGGTGCGCCCATTTCTGTGCCAGTTGGTAAAGAAGTGCTGGGTAATATCTTCAATGTCTTTGGAGACGCTTTGGTAGGAGAAAAGAAAGATTGGAAGGTTCGCTGGCCGATACACCGCTCTGCTCCAGATCTGACGCGACAATCTACCAAACTTGAAATTTTCCAAACTGGTATCAAAGTTATTGACCTGCTGGCTCCGTTCGTGAAGGGCGGTAAGGTTGGCCTATTCGGCGGTGCCGGCGTGGGTAAGACGGTTTTGCTCATGGAATTAATCAGAAATGTGGCCGAAGAAAGTGGGGGAGCAAGTATTTTCGCCGGAGTAGGCGAGCGTACGCGCGAGGGCAATGACCTCTATAACGAAATGAAGGAATCGGGCGTGCTCGATAAAACCGCATTAGTGTTTGGCCAGATGAACGAAGTACCTGGCGCACGACTGCGCGTGGCCCTCACGGCACTCACCATGGCCGAGTACTTCCGCGACGAAGAGGGTAAGGACATGCTACTTTTCATCGACAACATTTTCAGGTTTTCGCAGGCGGGGTCAGAAGTTTCTACACTGTTGGGGAGATTGCCTTCTGCAGTGGGTTATCAGCCTACTCTTGCTACTGAGATGGGCTCGCTTCAGGAGCGTATTACGTCTACTACAAACGGCTCCATCACATCGGTTCAGGCTATCTATGTGCCCGCAGATGACATTACAGATCCGGCGCCAGCCGCAACATTTGCCCACCTCGACTCAACCATTGTTCTGTCTCGAGCGCTCACAGAAATTGGCATCTATCCAGCGGTTGATCCACTAGCCTCGAGCTCAACAGCACTATCTGCCGCAATAGTGGGCGAGCGGCACTACAAGGTGGCCCGCGACGTGCAGAAGATCTTGCAGCGCTACAAAGAACTTCAGGATATCATTGCCATCTTGGGCATGGAGGAACTCTCTGATGAAGATAAATTGATCGTGAATCGCGCACGCAAAGTGCAGAAGTTCCTATCCCAGCCCTTTTTCGTGGCTGCGCAGTTTACTGGTCGTGACGGCAAGTTCGTCACGCTCGAGCAAACCATTAGTGACTTTGAAGATATTATTGCCGGCAGGCACGATGGCAAACCCGAAGATTTCTTCTACCTGAAAGGAAAACTAGAATGAAAGCGCAAATACTTAACCTAAAAGGGCAATTATACGAAGGGGAGGCGAAGCTTGTGAACGCGCAAACTCAATCTGGAGAGATAACTATCTTGCCGGGGCATCAGCCGATCATCTCTGTTCTCTCCGAGAACTCAAGAATTTATCTTGATGATGAGAAAGGGCATCGGCATGAATACGAAACGAAGGGTGGATTCTTGCATCTAGACGCTGGCAACAATTTAAGAGTATTAATAGACTAAATTTTATTATGACAGCAGTCGCAGAATTAGAAGTGAGCGAAAAAGAAACTATGACAAAAATAGTAAGCCACGAAAGCAACATGGAGCACTATACAGCGGATGCCTGGTGCGTCGAGTGTATTGACGATAGGTTTCGCGAAGTCTTGGATGAAATGAAGCGCGCCGAAAAGTGGGACAATTTTGACCGCACACAATGGGCTGGTGGGGCACAAGAGATTGCCCTCGAAGACCCGAAGAGTCTTACGCCAGTGGCGGAGGCAATCTTGGGGCAGCTAGCCAAGTCAATCAAACTTCATCATACCAAGAGCGTAGTACTCACAGTACACGAGGCCTGTGGTGCGTACGGTGATGCAATGCCCACGGATGTTGATGGAAGTAATAAATTTATGCAAGAAGAACTCCGCAAGGCGTCAGAGACAGTAAGGGTGTTCCTTCAGAAGGCAGGTCTTAACCTACCCATAAGAAAGTGTATAGTGAGAAGCGACGGCATATACGAAGTTTCTTAGTTGCCTTGCCAGGATAGAACATCCGTGGTAGATTGCAGTTTGCTGTAGATCTCACCCACACATACACATACGCGAACAGAGAGGAACAGAGGGAAGATGCCAAGACTGACAAAGATCAGTGACATCGGACTGGAATCACTATCTGCCGACGGGAGCTACCAGGCTTCCGCGGCGATCGTCTGGTGCATGGATCGTCGTGCTCGCAGAGCGCGCGAGAACCTGCTCCAGATGCTCAACTACAAGCTCGAAGACCTCATCCAGGTCGCGGGCGGGGTTCAAGGTATCGTCGGGAGGAAGCCGCATGCGCGCAACTATCTTCTGCGTCAGATCGAGCTCGCTCTGCTGAAACATGGGGCCCGCGAGATCGTGCTGATGACGCACCAGGACTGCGCCATGTTCAAGGACAAGATCCCGATCGGTCGGGACGAGATGAAGTTCCTGGCCAGGAAGTTGGTGCAGGGCATGATGCTCGTCGCGAAGCACCTCGAGCCGCTCCCATTCGTGGGACCGGTACGTGGTGTGCTTGTGGGCCATGCGGGAACGTTCGAGGTGGCGCCCTAGCTGGGCGCATGTGTTAAAGACGACAAACGGCGTGGGGCCAGGGAGGACCCACGCCGTTTTGCTTTCTACGGTTTTGCGATATACTTTGCACGCGCCTGGGCCCGTAGCTCACTTGGTAGAGCGCATCCATGGCATGGATGAGGCAACCGGTTCGATCCCGGTCGGGTCCACATTTTTTCAATTTCGCCAAAATCCGCATCGCGCGCACCCGACCCGACCGACCCAAGGCGCCAATCGGCAAGGTAGGCAAAGGGCTTGGGCCAATCGAGGGCGAGGCGTCCCGACGTGAGGCGAGGGTTCGAGCCGAACCGAACAAGAAAATCTCTCATCCCCGAGAGATTTTCTTGTTTAACGAGATTTTCGGCTTGGTTGGCCTCTAATATCCAGGTTCGCATGAGTTCGAGCCATTGATTGCCTGTTCGCTCAAAATCAGATAATTTCTCCTCCTGCGTCTTCCGCTCCGACAGCAAAGCATTCTTGCGTTCTTGATAATCAGAGAGATCAAGCGCTTCAGCCAAGTAGGCATCAGTCAGACGGTCAAGCTTTGCTTTGATGGCGGAGAGTTCCAGACGCAGGTTTTGAGCGAACGTGTCCGAGACTTGGCGGGACTCACGGGATTCATTATCCAAACGCTCAAGATATTTGTCCCGCCAGGTATCGGACAGAGAAACTGTTTTGACCGACTCTTGCACTTGTCGAGCGAATTCTTCTTCCCGCAAAAAGGTTCTTTGGGAGCACGTGCGGGTGCGGCTCTTGAATGTGCAATGATAGTAATGATAAATAAGACCAGACTTCTTGATCTTGCGCTCAGCCGTGATGGCATACCCGCACTCTCCACATGTGGCAAAGCCCAGGAACTCAAAACCTTTCTTGCCACGCTTTTTGCGTCCCTTGCCTCGCTCGACAAGNGCTATCTGTATCTGGTCAAACAGTTTCTTGGCAATCATTGGCTTATGCGAACCCGGGTGCACCTCACCACGATAGCGGAAGTGNCCGTAGTAGAAAGGATTGGTGAGCATGTGTTCAACGGATGAAAGATGCGGAGGTGCACCCGTCTTCTGGCCAACCAAGCCGAGAGAAAACATTTTGCGCGCTATGGCAGTGAGAGTAAATTGGCCAGTCGCAAAAAGCTCCAATACTTCCTTAACTTTGCGAAACGTGGCTTTGTCGGGAACAATAGTCCGAAGCCGCGGTTCATTGAGATACCCAATTGGAGCTTTAGCCGATAACTCACCACGGCGGATCTTCTGACGGATACCGCGCAAAATGTTTTCTCTCAAATTGTCGGTGTAATATTTAGCTTGACCGAACGCCACGCTTAACATGAATTTGCCCTGTGGCGTCGGTTCAAACCAAAAGGTAGGGAATTTTAGCGTGGTGATCTTGCCAGTATCGACAAGGTAGATGACCCGACCACCGTCAATGGAGTTGCGGGCCAGACGATCGGGGTTCCACGCTAAGACTCCCTCGGCGGTGCCTTTCTCGATTTCGCCAAGCATACGGTTGAACACTTCACGACCAGGCTCCTTCGCAGACTTACTCTCTGT
>C687J35174_10011294_pt1 | contig 11005 bp, 8 predicted proteins | sample RifCSPhighO2_01_FD_35174 | JGI IMG/M metagenome (IMG submission 35174) | reverse complement strand
CCGCGCCAACCTGCACGACTTTCTGCGCAAACTCATCTCTCACGAGCACGTCGTACTGCAATCAGTTAGTCCATAATACAATTATCCAATACCACACGTTATGTACGTCATACGCAGGAGCACGCACAATCCGCTCATTTCTCCGAACATCGCCGCGCAATGGGAGGCGCGCGGAACCTTCAATCCCTGCGTCGTGCGTCGCGGTAACCTCACGCACATGCTCTACCGAGCCTTGGGCCGTCCCGACGCCTTAATGACCCCGGCTGGAATATCGACCATCGGCAAGGCAATCACGCTGGACGGCCAGCATTTTCAGAACAGGCGGCAATTCATCATTCCCGACGAGCCATGGGAGAAGTACGGTTGCGAGGATCCACGAGTGACGTACTTCGAGGGTTCGTATGTCATTTTCTATACCGCGCTCGGGGGCCAGCCCTTTGGCCCCGGCAATATCAAGATCGCCTGCGCGATTTCCAAGGACCTTGAGACTATCGACGAGAAGCATCTCGTGACTCCTTTCAACGGGAAGGCGATGGCGCTCTTTCCCGAGCGCGTGGACGGCAAGATAACGGCAATTCTTACCGCCCACACCGACGAGCCGCCCGCGCATATCGCGATAGCGCAGTGCGACCGGCTTTCCGAGCTCTGGGATCTCTCGTTCTGGGAGAAGTGGCACGCGAACTTAAGCGAACATTCAATCAATCCGCTGCGCTTCGATCATGATCATGTCGAGGTCGGCGCGCCGCCCGTAAAGACCAAGGAAGGATGGCTCCTCTTTTACTCGTACATCCAAAATTATTTCGGCGGGGGAGAGCGCGTGTACGGCATCGAGGCGCTCCTCCTTGATCTCGACGACCCGCGGGAGATCATTGGCAGGACCAAAGGTCCGATTATGGTTCCGGAGGAGATTTACGAGCGCTATGGGATCGTTCCGAATGTTGTCTTTCCCTCTGGAGCCGTGCTTAACCCAAACGGTCGCGTTGACATCTACTATGGAGCGGCAGACACCGTGTGTGCCCGTGCCTCGCTCAACCTCTCCGATCTACTTTCCGCGATGATCCCGGAGCGGCGCACCGAGCTCGCGACTCGCGCGAAGGGTAACCCGATACTCAAGCCTGTTCCCGAGCATGCTTGGGAGGGGAAAGCTGTCTTCAATCCCGGCGCGATCGACATCGACGGCACCGTGCACCTCTTATATCGTGCGATGGGCGAGGACAACACCTCTGTCCTCGGCTATGCCGCCTCAAAGAACGGCATAAGGATAACGCAGCGCAGCACCTCGCCGGTGTACGTTCCGCGCGAGGACTTCGAGCAAAAGAAAGGCCCGCCCGGAGCAAGTTCCGGCTGCGAAGACCCGCGCTTGACCCGCATCGGGGGTACGATCCATCTTGTGTATACCGCCTTCGACGGCGTAAGTCCTTGGCGCGCGGCGCTCTCCTCTATTTCGGTCAAGGACTTCGTCGCGCAGAAATTCGATACGTGGGAGAAGCCGAAGCTTATCACTCCGGATCTGGTGCAGGACAAAGACGCGTGCCTTCTGCCGGAGAAGATCGGCGGGCAGTACATGCTGATGCACCGGATCGATCCTTTGGTGTGCGCGGACTTTCTCGATACGCTTGATTTCAAAAAGGATCGCGTGGCGCGTTGCATTGAGATCATGGGTCCGCGCCCGGGCATGTGGGATTCGCGGAAGGTGGGCGTCGCGGGTCCACCTTTGAAGACTCCCAAAGGCTGGCTCCTTATCTACCACGGCGTGTCGAAGACNGGCACGTACCGTCTTGGGGCGGTNTTGCTCGATCTAAAGAACCCATCCATCGTCCTCTCGCGCAGTGTCGACACTATTTTCGAACCTATCGAAGAATACGAGCGGGTGGGACAGGTGAAAAACGCGGTTTTCTCGTGCGGAGCAGTGGTGCGCGGCGGCTCTCTCCTCATATACTATGGAGCTGCAGACACAGTAACGGGGGTAGCCAAAGTGTCGCTCAAGAAACTACTCACTATACTTCTGCCGAAAAATCTAGAATGAGGAATAGTGCATGCTAGTGCGCAGCTCATATGAAACTTACATTGTTGAAAGGCGACAAACGAGAGATCCGTCAGGAAATGCACCTAACGCGCCCGCCGCGCATGGAAGGCAAAGTGAAAGAAGCGATGATGCAGCCGGTGCGGAAGAAAAGGAAAGCAGGCCGGAAGAAGAAACGGAGCGCGTAGTGTAGAGTTGAGACATGTTCAGAGATAGGGCGGAGGCGGGAAGACAACTCGCCCAAAAGCTCTTGCAGTACCGCGGCAAGAGTGCGGTCGTGCTTGCACTCCCGCGTGGTGGTGTTGTCCTCGGATTCGAAGTTGCCCGCGTGCTTTCGGCTCCTCTCGACATAATCGCGGTGCGGAAGATCGGCCATCCCACCTCGCCCGAGTACGCAATCGGTGCAGTCGATGAGAGCGGGGCGAGAATTTTGAATGAAGCAGAAGCAGCGGGAGTTGATCAGCACTGGCTCACAAAAGAAACCGAACGGGAAGTTGCTGAAGCAAAGCGGCGCAGCAGTGTCTACCGAGGCGGGAAAATTCCCGAGAGTCTTGCCGGCAAAGTCGTGATTCTTGTTGACGACGGCATCGCGACAGGTCTTACGATGCGGCTTGCCGTGCGTTCGGTCAGGGCGCAGAAGCCGGAGAAAATCATTGTCGCAGTGCCGGTGGCACCGACCGATTCTTTTGAAGTGCTCAAAGACGAAGGAGCGGACGAGGTAGTCGTCCTCGAGCCACCGGAAGAATTTGCGGGCGCTGTCGGAGCGCACTATGTGCGATTCGATCAAGTCGAAGACGAAGAGGTCGTTGCATTACTTCGAAACGCAGGGTGAGTGCGCGAATTTGTGAGGATGTCCTCCAGAGAAAAACTTGCTAGGATACGCCGATGTCTTTGAGTATCGGGATTGTCGGGTTGCCCAACGTGGGGAAATCCACGCTTTTTAACGCGCTCACGAAGAAAGAGGTGCTTATCGCGAATTATCCGTTCGCCACGATCGATCCTTCCGTCGGCATTGTTCCGGTGCCCGATTTCCGCCTCGATCGCTTGGCGGAGATGTCTCATTCGGCGAAGAAAATTCCGGCTGTCGTGGAATTCGTCGACATCGCAGGTCTCGTGAAAGGCGCTTCGGAAGGGGAGGGTCTCGGAAATCAATTTCTTTCGCACATCCGCGAGGTGGATGCGATCGCTGAAGTGGTGCGTGTTTTTGACGACGAGGACATTCACCATGTCGCAGGAAACGTAGACCCTCGGTACGATATCGAGATCATTGACCTTGAGCTTGTACAAGCCGATTTGCAAAGCGCCGAGAAGCGTCTCGATCGCGTGGAGCGCGATGCGAAAGGCGGTGCGAAAGAATTAATGATGGAGCGAGACGTGCTCCGAAAAATTGTTCCGGCCCTCAAGGCTGGTCGCGCAGCGCGCACCGTCTCGCTCGACTTCAAGGAAAGGGAAATCGTAAAGACACTCCACCTTCTCACGATGAAGCCAGTGCTGTATGTACTGAATCGGAAGAGCGGCGCGGTCAATGTGGATGCCGAGGGTGGAGAGCGCTGGCGCGAGCTAAAGGATTTTCTGGAAAGTTCGCAAGGCCAATATATGTTTATTGATGCCGGCGTTGAACGGGAGCTCTCTGACGTCGGCGATGAGGAGCGCGCGGATTTCCGTCGCGAGCTTGGAGTATCTGAAGACGGCGTAAACGCCCTCATCACCGCGGGCTACAAACTCCTCGATCTCATCTCATTCTTCACCACGGGAGAGGACGAATCGCGCGCATGGACTATCAAGCGCGGCTCAACAGCACCGGAAGCGGGAGCGGCAATTCATACTGACTTTCGTGACAAATTTATCCGCGCGGACGTTATTGCATGGGACAAGCTCCTCGAGTGCGGCTCCTTCGCAAAAGCGCGGGAAAAAGGCCTCGTATGCACGGAAGGAAAGGAGTATGTGGTTCAAGACGGCGATGTGATGGAGTTTAGAATTTGAGTTTTTAATACAGAGTTCGGCCTTGTAAGAGACTACGGTCCAGAAATGGGCAAGAAAAAAAAGGACCGCAGGCATGGAGGATGCCCGCGGTCAGGGTTGGCGAGCTGTCAATATATAGAGGCGTTGCCTTGAGATGTTGGCAGAGTCGGCAAGTTTTAATCAATCACATCTGAAGATCAGCGTAATACTCAGCAGCCTCAAAAAGGATGTGCCGAAGTGGCGGCCGCTTGTCGAACATCAACATAGCCTCGCTGTCGAGGATTGAACTTTCCGACCGCTTCACTTTCTCGTAATCCGGCAGGCTGCTGTATCGGTATGCTTTGAGTTTCTCTTCCAACAATTGCATGTTTTTAACATTTCCAATTTTCCATTCACGCTCGAAAAGCTCGACAGGATTCAAATGAATGTATTGTGCTACGTGCCGCAGATATTGTTCATCATCAATGTGTTTAGATCGGAACGGCTTGATGAAGACGTTGCCAACGTGCTGTCGTTTTATATTGAAATACATACTGAAACTAGTCCCAACTTTTTGCATGAATGTACTGATTCCTCTATCGCTAATTTCTCGCAGTAGGAGATGGAAATGATTCGGCATAAGACAGTACGCGCCAACTGCGACAAGCGGGCGACCACGTGGCAGAGAAAGGAGGTGATCATGTGATGGCTTGTACATTCGGCTGCGGCGAATCGTGCGACTTCCGTTGCACATATAGAGCGCCTGCAGGAACCGTTCATAGTCGCGCTCGGTCTCGAACACAGTTTGCTTATCGATACTGCGGGTGTAGCAGTGGTACCACTCGTCCGGCGCGAATTCTTCTCTCCGATATGCCATAGCGGTATTCTAGCGCATATCTCAACATATCTCAAGGCGTCGCCTTGAGATATCCGCAGTAAGGAAAAGCGAAGCTATGCGGTTACGTCGCGTGGAATCAGCAGATAATTTTTTAGAATACGCACGATCGAAGCCCCGCATTTTGTGCAGAATTCGTAAACATCAAGGCCGACCCCTGATTTGATAACAGAACGAAAGTCGGTAATTGGTTTTTTGCAGCGATCGCATGTATGCACGAGCATAGAACGTAATTTACCATCTTGGGCCACATGGCCGACCTCAATTTGCCCTGTGGATAGCAAAATCCATTTTTGTAGCGACGCTTGCACGACTATTTTGACAACAGCGCAACTGTGATATTCTAGAGGTATGGATAAACCCAAGGTGACGCCGAAAGATTTCTTTCTCTGGGCTGGCGCGATGGTCGCGCTCTACGGCAGCGTGATCTCTTTTATCGGGCTTCTCTTTGAATACATTAATCGCACATTCCCGGATCCGCTTGAGTATTATGTCGATCCATACTCGGGGGGAATTCGATTTGCGATGGCTTCGCTCATCGTACTCGTTCCTGTCACCATCCTCCTCATGCGCTTCATTCGCAAGGACATCGCGCGTGAGCCTATCAAGAACGAGCTCTGGGTACGGCGTTGGGCGCTCGTGCTTACGGTCTTCGTTGCTGGTGCGGCAGTTGTTGGCGATTTGATTACACTGATAAACTATTTCCTTGGCGGTGACCTCACGACTCGCTTTGTGCTCAAAGTTATTGTGCTGTTGCTGGTCGCGGGCGCGGTATTGTTCCACTTCCTTGCCGATCTACGCGGCTACTGGAGCGCGAATCCGGAGCGCGCGAAAATGGTGGGATTTGGTGCAGGCATCGTAGTCCTGCTTGCGATTGTTTCCGGATTCTTCATTCTCGGCTCTCCCGCCGAAGTGCGGCTCGTGCGCCTCGATGCGCAGAAGGTCAGCGACTTACAGAACATTCAATGGCAGGTCGTAAACTACTGGCAGCAGAAGGAGAAACTACCGGAGAGCCTCGATGAGCTAAAGGATCCGTTGAGTGGCTCCTTTATTTCCAACGATCCGCAAAGTGGCGAAGCGTATATTTACGAAGTTACGGGTACGCTTTCGTTCAAACTCTGCGGGACGTTCAACAAAGAAGGTGTCGGGGATATCTATTCTGCTCTGCGTCCTGTTGCAGTAGAAGGTAAAGACATCGAGAGAGACAGTTGGCAACACGGCGCGGGCGAAGTATGCTTCGACCGTAAGATCGATCCCGAACGGTACCCGCCGTTTAGCAAGAGCAGATAGAGCGCCTGCAGAGAGCAGATAGACTAAGACTTACACGCGCGTGCAGCGTGTGATACTCTTTGCCAATGCAGAAGTACGACCATGCAAAAATTGAGAAAAAGTGGCAGACAGAGTGGGAGAAAAAGAGTTTGTATAAGACGCCCGATAGCGTGAAGGAAAGAAAGAACTTCCATCTTCTCGTCGAATTTCCATATCCGTCGGGCAACCTCCACGTCGGTCACTGGTACGCGTTTTCAGTGCCGGATATTCTGGCGCGTATGCTCCGAATGCAGGGAAAAAACGTGCTGTACCCAATTGGTTTTGATGCGTTCGGATTGCCGGCAGAGAACGCGGCCATCAAACACAAACTCAATCCCCGCAAGTGGACATACGACAACATCGCGTACATGAAAAAGCAGATCCGCAGCATGGGAGCTTCGTTCGATTGGTCGCGCGAGGTGATTACCTGCGATCCCGCCTACTACAAGTGGACGCAGTGGCAATTCCTACAGTTTTTCAAGAAAGGGTTTGCATACCAAAAAGAGACGGCGGTGAATTGGTGTCCGAAGGACAAAACGGTTCTTGCAAATGAGCAAGTGATAGACGGCCGCTGCGAGCGCTGTGAGACTGAAGTCGTACAAAAGCAAATGCTTCAGTGGAACCTGCGGATAACCGATTACGCGGATCGGCTCATTGATGATCTCGAAGGACTCAACTGGCCGGAGCAGATAAAAGAATCACAGCGCAATTGGATCGGACGCTCCGAAGGAGCAGAGATCGATTTTCCACTCGTGCTGGAAGCGGACAAGAAGAAATACACATACATTATTCTGCATGGATTCCAATGTCCGCCCGATGTGCCCCGTTATAAATATTGGAAGGCCGAACTTGAGCGGCAGGGGCACAAGGTCATCGTTCCCGCACTTCCGGATCCAGACAAACCCTCAGAAGATGCGCAGGTTGCCGCTGCATTAGATGCGGCTGATTATGATGAAAATACCGTACTCTTTGGACACAGCTTGGGGGCAGTGGTCGCGATGAAAGTCGTCGAGAAGCTCAAAAAGCCTATTGCGCGGCTCGTGCTCGCGGGAGGATTCGTCGATCGAGATTTCAAAGATAAGCGTCGCCCGTTCGATAAGAATTTCAGTTGGAAATTTGATGGCGAAAAGATCCGCAAGAACGTCAAAACAATACAGATACTGCATGATCCGAGGGATTACGCAGTGAGCAAGGAGCAGCTCAAGCGGCTCGAAGGGGTGCTTGGTGTTACGGCAATCCGTTTGGATTCCGAGGAACCTCACTTCACGGGTGAGCGGGAACTTACGGTCATGCGTTGGCTCCGCCCCACGATCACCGTCTTCACGACGCGTGCCGACACTCTTTTTGGGGGAACGTTTCTTGTTCTTGCGCCTGAGCATCCGTGGGTAACTCTCGCTCTTCAGCACGGCACTGTTTTGAAAAATAATGATGAGGTGAAGAAGTACGTTGAGAAAGCGGCGCGAAAGACCGAGCGCGAGCGTCAGGAGAGTAAGGAAAAGGACGGCATCGAACTAAAGGGAGTGAAAGCCATTAACCCTGCGACGGGACTAGAAATTCCCCTGTGGATAGCAGACTTCGTCATCGGGACCTACGGCACTGGCGCCGTCTTTGCCGATGCGCACGATGAGCGCGACTGGGAGTTTGCGAAGAAGTACAATATTCCGCTCAAAGAAACGCTTGCGCCGCTCGTGGTGCGCAGGAATACTCTTGATGCAGTACATCCGGAGGAGTCGTTCTATGATCGGGAGGCGGTTCTCGCGTTCGTGAAGCACTGGGCAGAAGATAAGTATCTTGCAGTGCGCTACAAACCGACTGATACACGAGGTTGCGTTTCGGGTGGACTTGAGGAGGGAGAAGATGCTGTTGCGGCGGCACAACGGGAAATTGCAGAGGAAACCGGATACAAGAACGCGACGTTGATTCGGCAACTCGGGAATAGGGTCCACGGCAAATATTACAGCGTAGAAAGGAAAAAGAATATATTTGCTCATTTCACGGCGCTACTTTTTAAGCTGGAGGACAGTTCTCGCGGCGAAGTGGCGCAGATTGAAAGGGAGCGCCACGATATCTCTTGGCTCTCGAAAAAGGAGATGGATGATTTTATTAACCGGGAGGATATGCGTATCGCGTGGAGTCGCGTTGACGGAGAAGTGTGCTACGCAGGGAAGGGGATACTCTTTGATTCTGCGGAATTCAATGGACTTACGAGTGATGAAGCGATACCGAAAGTCGGTGCGAAGTACGGACGGCTTGTGAAGCAATACCACCTGCGCGATTGGATTGTTTCCCGTCAGCGTTACTGGGGCGTGCCGATTCCCATCATTCATTGCCGTCCGCCAGCTGGCGGATGTGGACCGCAGGCGGTGCCGGACAAGGATTTGCCGGTGAAGCTCCCCGAAGTTAAGGACTATTTGCCCGACGGGCGAGGGAAGTCACCACTCGCGAAGGCGAAGAAGTGGGTAGCGGTGAAGTGTCCGAAGTGCAAAGGCAAAGCCGAGCGTGAGACGGACACACTCGACACGTTCGTCGATTCATCGTGGTACTTTCTTCGCTACATTGATCCGAAAAACAGTAAAAAGTTTGCCGACGCAAAGAAAATGGGGAATTGGATGCCGGTGGATCTCTACTCCGGAGGTGCGGAGCACACGACGATGCACGTGCTCTATAGTCGTTTCTGGCACAAGGCACTCTTTGATCTGGGTTTGGTGAAAGATAAAGAACCGTACACGAGACGTATGAACCGTTCGCTCATTTTAGGACCCGACGGACAAAAAATGAGTAAGTCGCGCGGCAACGTCGTCGATCCCGACAAGGTTGTCGAGCGGCTCGGCGCCGACACCGTGCGTATGTATCTCGCGTTTATCGGTCCGTACAACGAAGTTTCAAGCTACCCATGGAATCCCGACGGCGTCGTCGGTATCCGTCGCTTTCTCGAGCGAGTCTGGAGAACTGGGCAGAGAACAGCAAATTCGAGTTTACGAAACCCGAATATCGAGTCTCTTTTGCATAAAACCATCAAGAAAGTTGGTGATGATATCGCGGCGCTGAAGTTCAATACTGCTATCAGCACACTCATGATTTTTCTCAATGCCGTTGAAAAACAGGGTAGAGTAGGGAAGAACCAGTGGAATATCTTCCTGCAGCTCCTTGCGCCGTTTGCTCCGCACATTGCAGAGGAGTTGTGGGAAATAGCAGGCAATAAGAAGTCAGTACACGTGTCCAAATGGCCAGAATATGAATCCTCGAAACTGCGGGACGAGACGGTTACCATCGCGGTTCAAGTGAATGGGAAAACGTGCGGTGAGACGAAAGTTCCTGCTGACGCCGATAAAGTGACCGTCGAAAAAGCTGCGCGTACGGCGGTTGCTACGCGATTGGAAGGGAAGCGGATAGTTCGCACGATCGTCGTACCAAATCGCCTCGTGAACTTTGTGGTCGAAGAATAGCTACTCCTTTTTGAAGAGGCGTGGACCTTCCGAGGTGTCTTCGACAGCGTAGTTCATTTTTTGTAGATCCTTGCGCAGCGAATCGGCCTGCTCCCACTTTTTTTCCTTACGGGCGGCCTCACGCGCCTCTACCATCGTACGCACGCGCTCGGGAAGATCGGCAAGCTCGACGGCGACGCCGAACATTTTTTGGCAGAGTGTGGTCGCGAGCTCATCCGGTTTTGCAAGACCAAGACCAAAGACCTGATCGGCATCGAGTATGCCCGCACGAATNTCGGCGCCGGAGAGATTGCGATCTTTTATCATTTCCCAAAGTGTTCCGAGTGATCCCGGAGTGTCGAGATCGTCGTTGAAGCGCTCACGAAGCTTCTTTTGCCACGGCGTCGGTATAATGCCGGTTTTTTCTTCAGCGTCGACGAGCCGTCGCAATTTCAGGAAAGAAGTTTGCGCAGCTTCAAGTGCCTCCCACGTGAAGTTGGACGGCGTGCGATAGTGCGCGCCCAAAAAGAGGTAGCGCAGCGAAAGGGGATGGAAGCTGCGTGCGGTCAGGTCGGAGAGATAAACCACGTTGCCCTCCGATTTTGCCATTTTTCCGCTCTCCATCTGAAGGTGTGCCCGGTGGAGCCAGAAGCGTGAGAAGGGTTTCTTGCCTGTTGCAGATTCCGACTGCGCGATCTCGTTGTTGTGGTGAATGGGTATATGCTCGATGCCTCCCGTGTGGATGTCTATCTGTTTGCCGAGGATCGAGTTGATCATCGCGGAGCACTCGACATGCCACCCGGGGAAGCCCTTGCTCCACGGGCTTTTCCAACCTAGTTTGCTGCTTGATTTCCAGAGAAGAAAATCGGTTGGATTGTGTTTCTCTCCACTCACGGCAACGCGCGCACCCTCCTTGAGACTCGCAAGGTCAATCTCACCGAGTTTTCCGTAATCGGGAAAACGACTTGTGTCGAAGTACATGCCACTTTTTCCCCGGTACGCATATCCTTTTTCCTCGAGCGTTTTTACCAAGGCGATCTGTGCGGGGATGTAGTCGCTCGCGAAAGGAAAGGTGATCGAACTGGTATCTATGTTGAGGGTTTTCAGGTCGTCCATGAACATATCGGCATATTTTTTACCCATCGCACGCATATTCTCGAGGGTAGGAGAGAGACCCTCGCGCTTCAAGCCTTTCATCATTTTGTCCTCACCCTCATCAGCGTCGGAAGTGAGATGGCCAACATCGGTGAAATTGATGACCTGCTTTACGGCGAATCCGTTGTATTTGAGGGTACGGCGAAGGATATCGGTGAAGACGAACATCGAGAGATTTCCGATGTGCTGCCGCCCGTATACCGTGGGGCCGCAGTTGTACATGCGCACCGCACGAACGTATAGCGGCAGCGTGAACTC